>WNFS01001300.1_pt1 | contig 29928 bp, 18 predicted proteins | sample 5400141 | NCBI WGS metagenome assembly WNFS01 (sample SAMN13153358, study PRJNA577476) | soil metagenome | isolation source: 60 cm saprolite under Madrone tree | place: USA:California | collected 2016-06-14
AATCGCCGACAGCGTGGCCGCTGACAAGAAGGCAATCTCCAATCCAAATGCTGAAATTGCCGACCGGATCTGTGACTGCGCACCAGCGTCGGCCAGGATGCGACCACCAACAGCAGCGCCCACAAGAAACGCGCAGAGGGCGATTAGGGAGCGCGCCACGGACACTTCAGGTACACCCGTACTGGCGAAAGCGAGAAGTACGACGTTTCCGGTCATGTTTGCCGTGAACACATGCCCCAGAGAAAGGAAGCTCACGGCGTCGACCACACCCGTAACCGCGGTCATCCCAAGCAGCGCATAGGGGAGAGTCTTGTCCAAGACGGGTGGCTTCCACATGAACTACTCCAAACGTTGCATGCCAGGTCTGCGCACTTGCACCCGAGCGCATTCTAACGCCTTGGCAATAACGACGGCTGAATTGATGTACCAGCGATGAATATCAATCCACCCCATATAGCCACACTCTTCGAGAAACTTATGAGCTGCCCTTGGAACTGAGGCGTGCCAGCAGCCAGCCAGAACAATTGTGCCGTTTGGCCTAGACAATCGAAATAAAAAGATATAAATACAAGCAGTTCGAAAGTCGCTTGCTTTGACCGAGAAAGCCGACAAAATTCCCGAGTACAACAACTAGCGAATCCTCGAAACCCCAGTGGCGGGTTCACGGCGAGAGTGTATGGAACGATGGAGGACACGATTCGATGCAGCGTAGAGACTTTCTAAAAAGTGGTGCGGCGTTAGCTGCGACGGCTGAACTCGCAACTGGCAAGGCACGTGGGCTTGTACATGCTCACAACTGGGGCAACTATGATTTTGGTTCTGGGCCAACCGTAACAGAACGTCTGAATCAAGGCCCCTTCCCTCAGTATCCCCCCGACGCCGTCATTCCCACGGACGAAGTGGTGATGACTACCACTCCATCAGAAGAGGTCGTGCCCAATTATGGCAAGGGACTGATTACGTACATCACGGCCGACAGTGGCGCAGAGGAAATTAAATCAGACAACATGCCCCAAGCCATCGAGGACCTCATTCGATTTCCCTTGGGTCAGCAACTCTACATACGCCCGACATGGCGGGAGGTGCAGCCGCAACCCGGGCGTCTCGAGTTACCTGATTACGTGAAGCTCATCTTCGATCTGGCGAAGAAGAACAACAAGCGGGTTGGGCTTCGCATTCAGATGAGCGCTCCCGACTATAAGCACCAGCCGGCGCTGCCGGATTTCGTCCTCGACAAGGTACCAACCGTTGGGCTCGTTCCCGATGAGAAGGAAAAGAAGGCGGCTGCGCGATTTATGGAAAATCAATATTCGCGTTATCAGCCGCGCTTTGACCATCCTTTTTTTCAGCAGGCATTCGGGGAACTGGTAGGCCTTTTAGCTGCGGAATTTAATGGAAGTCCTGCCATCGAGTTCGTCGATACCTTTCTATATGGATTTTGGGGCGAGGGACACACGTGGCCCTTCGTCAATACTCCTTTTCCCGATTACCAAACCGCGGAGAGGACTTGGGTCAAAATGATGGAAGTTCAGCTGGAACGCTTTACAAAGACCCCGCTGATGACGAACACCCAACCCGACTACAGTCGAGTCGGCAATTCGGAAGTCCTCGATCTCACGGTTCGCAGCCACAACTGGATTCGGAGTGACACCATCTTCATTGAGAATGAGCAGATCGAGACTCTTAGTAATCGGCCGCCATGGATCGCCGCGGCGCTCGAACAGGGGATTCCAGCGAAGAGTCCAGACACGAACGGTTCGGAGGAAGGAATATCGCCGACCGAAAACATGATCGCTCACGTGATCGATGTGGGTGCGAATTACTGGTCGCTTTGGAACTTTCATTCCATCAGCGCCAAGAATCTGTTGGGTTACTACCAGGCATTTCCGAAATCGTTCAACCAGATTAATCGTCGAATTGGCTACCGCGTAAGGCCCTCGATGATCTGGAGCTATGAAGACAGTAGCTATCTGGGGCTTATCATCGCCTTCGCCAACGATGGCATCGCGGGTGTTCCGGGCGTGCTGCGAGTGACGGTGGAGAGCGAAGACGGCAAGGTGCTGAAGAGTGGTTGCTTGGATCCCGGCTATCCCCTACCGGGGAAGCTCCGACAGGCGCAATTTGTTGTGCCACAGGGGACAAAATTTGCTGGATTGAAACTCAGAGCAGAGATCGAGGTGAAAGGTATGCGTTACCCGGTGCAATGGGCTTGTCGCCAGAAGCTAAACGAGGATGGTTCACTCACGCTGCGTCCTAACCTTCATCACGGCGTCTAACGGTAGACCATGACGAAAATGTTCTTTTCGATAGCCATCTTCACAGTGCTGCTGGTAGTGGGCCAGTCGACAGTGCACCCTCATCAAGTGGCGTCGCCTCCTACCCCCTTGCCGCAAATCCAGAGCTCCAGCCTTCGTATCGAGTTTGATGAGAACATGCGCAGCCGCGTTGTTGCGCGAATGAAGAGCAGGGAAGTTCTATTGGGCGGGTTCTCCGCTTCCGAGACTGTTAAAGGAAACGAGCGTTCCTGGTACTACTTTGCTTTAACTTCGCAATCGCACGAGCGCGTCACTGGCAATTTTGGCGGTGGAGAGAGACTCACCCTAACCGGTACATCCGGCGTACTGCGAAAGAATCTTTCCGTCATCATTTACGACGAATTCCCTAATCTTGCGGTCTTCGATGTTAGCTACACGAATATTGGGAAGTCACAACTGAAGATTCTCGAGTGGAGCAACAACGCATACACGATCGACGCACAGCGTGGGCCCACGCAGGTTCCTTTCTGGTCGTTCCAGACCGGCTCCTACGAGCGTCGTCCGAACTGGCTGGTCCCACTACGCACAGGATTCTCTCAGCAAAATTATCTCGGCATGAACGCCAGCGACTACGGCGGCGGCACGCCGATTGTTGATGTGTGGCGCAAAGACGTGGGCATTGGTGCTGGCCTCGTCGAACCGCGGCCGCGTCTGATTTCGCTGCCCGTTTCCATGCCCAACCCGCGCCAGGCCAGGCTCAGCGTGCAGTATCGTAGTGACCAGTCCTTGCAACCTGGCGAAAGCTTCCACACGTTTCGCACGTTCGTTGCAGTCCACGAGGGAGACTACTTCCAGACGCTGCTTACCTACCGTCAGTTCATGATGAAACAGGGCGTTCAGATGGCCAAAGCGCCGGAGAGCGCTTTTGGAGCGATCTGGTGCGCTTGGGGATACGGGCGCAACTTCAAGCCTCAACAAGTTTACGACACACTGCCAACAGTTAAGAGAATGGGATTTACCTGGGTCACGCTGGATGACGGCTGGCAGAACAATTATGGTGACTGGCAACTCGATCCTAAGAAGTTCCCCCACGGCGATGCCGACATCAGGACGATGGTGGGCCGGATTCACCATGAGGGATTCAAAGCGCAGCTCTGGTGGTCGCCACTCAGCGCGGTTCCTGATTCCAAGTTGCTTATGAATGAACCTGACCTGGCACTGGAAAATCGGGATGGTTCGCGGCGCAAGATTTCATGGTGGAATTCCTATTATCTCTGTCCTGCCAACTCGCGGGTTGTGGAGTATCACAAAGAACTGGTGCGCAAAATCCTCGTCGATTGGGGATTTGACGGCCTCAAACTCGACGGCCAGCACATGAACGGCGTTCCTGCCTGTTACAACCCCGCCCATCACCATAAACGTCCCGAGGACTCGGTTGAGGTTTTGCCGGATTTTTTCCGTGAAATCTACGATGCCGCACAGAGCGCCAAGCCCGGGTCGCTGGTGGAGTTCTGCCCCTGCGGCACTTCTTATTCTTTCTTCACCATGCCACATTTCAACATGTCCGTTGCTTCCGATCCGACAAGTTCTTTCCAGGTGCGCTCCAAAGGCAAAACAATCAAAGGCCTCATGGGCGACGATGTTCCTTACTTCGGCGATCACGTCGAGCTGAGCGACAATCACGACGATTTCGCTTCTACGCTTGGTATCGGAGGGGTAGTGGGCACGCAGTTTGTGCTGCCTTCTCTGGTCGAGAAACATGGCCGGTTCGACCTCACTCCCGACCACGAAAAGAGCTTCCAAAAGTGGCTGGAGCTTTATCAGGAGAAGGGTCTTTCCCGCGGTCAATACCTGGGCACGCTCTACGATATCGGTTTTGATCTGCCCGAAGGTCACGTCATCCGCAAGGACAAAAAGATGTACTACGCGTTCTTTGCTGGAATCTGGAAAGGCACCCTGGAGTTGCGCGGCTTGGACGATCGCGCGTATCACGTGGTCGACTACGTGGACGGGAAAGACTTCGGAATCGTTCGCGGTCCGGTCGCGCACCTGTCTACAGGCTTTTCGAAACACCTTCTGCTGGAGGCGACTCCGCAGTAAGGCTCACCGAAACTTGGACAGTAACCAGGCAGTGACAAAGTTGCGTGTTGACGAGATCCATAGAGGAGAGTGATGAAACGTCGTTACTTTTTAAAAACGATTGGCACGGGCGGCTTGGCGGTCGGTGTTACGCCCGCGTGGAGCCGGCGCTATGCGGCAAGCCTACAGGATCCACATTCCGGTACACCAGAGGCCAAGAAAGAGCCCGAGCAAGCATCGCCCGAAACGATACTGCTGAAGGACTACCGGCCTAGATCCCTTTATAAGATTCCTACTACGGAAGTTCCCAGGGCGAAATTTCCAATCATCGATATGCACTCCCACGCATATGCCAAGACACCGGCAGAAATTGCCGAGTGGGTCAGAAATATGGACGAGGTCGGAATTGAGAAAACCATTGTTCTCACGGACGCTACGGGGCACGAGTTTGACGATCTCCGTCGGAAGTATGCTGCCTATCGAGACCGTTTCGAACTCTGGTGCGGTTTTGATTACAAGGGGTATGACCAACCTGAATTCGGTCCTCAAGCAATACGGGCGCTAGAAAAGTGCCATCAGGCAGGCGCACGGGGTGTTGGTGAACTTCATGATAAGGGAAAAGGGCTTGTTTCAAGCACTGTGCGTGCATTTGGCATGCACCCAGACGATGCCCGCATGGACTCCCTATTTAGCCGATGCGGCCAATTGGGCATGCCGGTGAACATTCACGTTGCGGATCCCATCTGGATGTACGAAGCGATGGACAATAAAAACGACGGCCTGATGAATGCCTTCCATTGGCGGCTAGACAATCAGCCGGAAATTGTGGGGCATTCCGGAATGATTGACATTCTCGAGCGCACGGTCAAGAAACATTCCAGTACAACTTTTATTGCCTGCCACCTCGCCAATCTCGATTATGACCTGAAGCGATTAGGCCAAATACTGGAACGGCAGCTCAATTTGTACGCCGATATTTCCGCGCGATATGCGGAAACAGCACCCATCCCCCGCTTTGTATCGCAGTTTTATGCGAAGTACGCTGACCGTTTGCTCTACGGCACTGACATGGGATTCGATAAGTCGATGTACCGAGTTACTTTCAGAATTCTTGAGACATTGGATGAGCACTTCTACGAAACCGACATGTTCAGTTACCACTGGAGCCTGAATGGTTTCGGACTTCCGGACGAAATACTGCAGAAGCTATATCACACAAATGCGGAGAAGATCTTGAGATCCCGGGGAACGCGGGCACACACATAAGCGTGCAGCCTTTTAAGGAAGAGGCCTGGCACTACCCAATTTTGGGACTTCTTCGCCGAACCGGTACAAAGTGTCAGCGTATACACTAGGGATCCGGGCGAGGTGCAGTCCTTTCAAGAGCCACTTCTCAGCCCACAATTCACCTGTACGCAATGATCGGGCGATCGAGGCCGATCTCCGGCGGCGCCAGCTCGACCCGCGCGAAGCCGGCATTTTTCGAAATGCTCTCAAGCTCTGCAAAAGTGTAAGCGTCGCCGGCGGGCGTAGTGGCCAGCATCATCATGCTGAAGGCGGCCGCGGTGGGCGGTGTAACGCGATCAGGATTGGGAGCGAGTTCAGCAATTGCGGCGCGGCCACCTGGCTTGATTTCTCGCAGGACATGGCTTAGGCACCATCGTTATGCAGTCGCAGCGTAGACTCAAGAGCCATTTTCTGATGACCAAACGCCTTTCCTTGTAACCCGGCCAAGGCGCGGTTCACGTTTTCTGCGAGCATCTTTCGCCGGTCGACGAATCAGCCTGCAACCCCAAACCGAAGAGCTTGCGCCAAGCAGAAAGAAATCCCTTTCATGTCGAGCACAACGAATTGGCGAACTACAACGGTCTTTTTGGCGGCCAGAAGAGATTTTCGGTAGGCACAACCGAAGAATGGAGACAGAAGGGGTGCAATTGCCTGTAACATGGCTTCGTGCTATAGCAAACTGGCTGTGGATGACAAGAACCCATGCTGTTGATTTCAAAGGAGAATAGAATTTTGACGAACCAGAGAACTCCTCACTGCAACTGCATTTTCGACAGCTTTTGCGAGGTAGGCTTTGTCAGCTCATGTCGGTTGTTGGCATGCAATTTCGAAAGGATATTCGAGAGGTGGAACTTCACCGTACTCACGCGGATCTGCAAGAGGTCCGCGATTTCCCTGTTCGAAAGGCGTCTGCGCACCAGTTCCAGAATCTCATCTTCGCGAGGGGTTGTCGCTTGTCGAGCCTGCGTGTGTTTACGCAGCACACTGTTTACCTCGCGAAGGAACTCGGGGAGCACGTCGTGGGGAACCCACAGTTGATTAGCTGCGATGCAAATGATCGCGCGAATGAGTGTGCTCGGTGCATCCGTATGTGAAACATATCCGTGAGCTCCCATCACGAGGGTTCGCACAATCTCTTCCTTCGACTTCTGATCGTCGAGCACTAGGAATCTCGCATTCGAGGAATGATCGCGCAGTTGCCTTAGGCACTCACACAAAGGTATTTCCAGTCCACACTGATCGATGACGAAGATGAGGTTCCTTCGGCGGGTCGGCGATAGCTGAGCGTACTGCTTTAGATTCAACGGGCAAATGCGAGGATCTGCGCGCAACAATTGGTCAAGATAGGCTTCCGCAAGACAGTTCTGCGCCACGGAACAAACTTGGAGGGATGCTCGTGAGATCGCGCAGGACATGCTCCAACCTCTCGAATCAGCGCGGGGCCGCGCGGGGCCCAATTCCGTGGGCTCTATGGAGGAACGCGCCGAACGAGGCCAAGGCACGCCACTATGAAGGAGTTGCTTGCTATTGTCAACCTGCCTGCCTACTGCCTAAGTACCTAGTCTTCCCGGGGAGGCAGCTACTCTACCCTTCGGCTGTTGTCGTGTCTTCCGCTCGCGCGTATCCTTTCCGCATTTATCGCTTCTGTTGTGGGTTTTCCGCGGCGTCTTGGGTTGGAAACCTCTATGTCAATGCAGCACGCCCCATGCAGAAGCAGGTCGCTCAACTATATGCGCTGGAACCCGTCAAAACGTTTCCTGAGCCTGAGGGGCACCCAAAAACAGTCGCCCGGGCCGGGTCACGATCCTCTCAGCGCCTCATCAGTTGCCGTCATTAAGCACAGATCTTCCACAAAAAACAGGTCTGCTATCTTCCTGTAAGTACAGCAATCACACCGCAAGCAAGGAGAAGCTAAGGCAAAAGCATTGGGCTCGACAGGAACGACGTTCCAGCTAAGGCTCACGCGGCTCTTTCTGATATGGAAGAGCCATTCTGCCGGAAACGATCTGCTCGGACCCATCACTATTCGAATTGAGTTGTAGTTTCTATTTATCTTTGTTTTGCCAATGGAATTATCGGTTCGCATGCTCGTGGCATTTTTATAACCCAGTCCGTCGGTGGCTTCTTAAGGGGCTTCGTCAGTAAGGCTCAGGTGACGCTAGGAGCGGTCCAGGGAAGAGATTGGCGAAAACTGAATTGATTGCGAAAGAATCCAAGCTCAGAGCAATTTCTATTGTTTGCCCCCTTGTTTTATGGAACGCCTTGTCGGCACTCTCCGGGAAAAACAGGCTCTCGCCAAGTTGGTGGGGACCGCTCCTGCGTTCGAGGAGGCTGTCAAGAATTTGCCGGCCATCGCCAAGAGTGATGCCAATATGCTCATTACCGGTGATACCGGCACAGGTAAGGAGCTCGTAGCTCGCGCCGCGCACTACCTGAGCGATCGTGCTGCATACCCTTTTGTGCCTCTTAATTGCGGCTCGTTTCCTGAAGCTTTGATGGAAGTCGAGTTGTTCGGCCACGAGCGTGGCGCCTTCACGGATGCGCAGATACGCCGAAAAGGTCTACTGGCGCAGGCTGAAGGCGGGACACTCTTCCTAGACGAAGTCGACACGTTGCCCATGAAGGCGCAAGTGGATCTGCTTCGTTTTTTGCAGGATCGATGCTATCGCGTTGTCGGCTCCAGTGAGGAGAGCCGAGCCAACGTGCGAATCCTGTCGGCAAGCAATGCGCCTTTATTCCAGAATGCGACTTCTGGAAACTTCCGTCTCGACCTCTATTATCGGCTTTGCGTGTTTACTGTGCATCTTCCTCCACTTCGCGAACGCGCCGAAGACATTCCCCTCCTCGCAACACATTTCCTTGCGAAACACACGCCGCAGAACCGGCAAGTTCCAACTTTGTCGACCGAGGCGCTCGCAGATTTGCTTTTGCGGGACTGGCCCGGCAACGTTCGCGAACTCGAGAATGCCATGGTTCGAGGAATTCATCTAAGTCAGGGAGACACGATCGAAACGCAGGACCTGAGCTTGCCCCCCCGAGGAACGGGAATCCCGGCCTCGTCCAGTCACGGTGGCACAAAGCTCCAAGATTTTCGCGTAATGAAGCGGGAAGCGATCGAGTCATTCGAGAGGAGCTATCTGACCAGACTGATGGCCGAGCATCATGGCAACATCAGTCTTGCTGCCCGCTGTTCGGGAAAAGAGCGACGTGACTTAGGCAGACTCCTGAAGAAATATCACTTCAACGCAAGGACCTTTCAGTTGTCTTCGCAAACAGGAAGATAGGAATTGTCCGATTCATTCTCTCGGCTGGGGGGAAACTACCGTAGTCCTGGGGAGAAATTCCCTCAGTAGGGTAACCTGACTGAGAACGCATGATTTAGGCGTTAGGCAAGGCACATAAGGCTTCGCTATTCTCCGGGTTGTTCCTCCCCCACTTCTCTCTTGCGGTGCGGAACACTCCAAAGCTAAGTACTTGGCTGGGGGCTCTTTGCGCGATTTGCAGGCAACGGTTACCCAGTTGCTTTGCATTCACGCGGAGTCCGTTCTGCGGCAACCGTCTCGATATCCGCCGGAAGATTCGCAGCGAGAAGAAGATCTCGCGCGCTGCGTATTGGACTATTTGTCCGAACATCCACAAGCAACCGACACGCTCGAGGGCATCGCGGAGTGGTGGGTCATGCGAGAACAAGTTCGAGTGGATGTGAAGTTACTGGAACGAGTCTTACATTGCCTCACTGAACGAGGCTTCTTGGAAGAGATCCACGGCGGTGCGCAAGTTCGCTTTTCTCTGAAAAAAAGCTGCGATGGGATAGAGAGGGAGGAATCACCATGCCAGGATTGACGCCGACACGAACAGAAATATCTGACCGTTTCTCGGTGCTGGGCTTCCGAGTGCGTTCAGGACGAAATCCCTATTTTGAAGTGGCCATCGCCACCGATCCTTCCCTGTTCCATGCTGATGCCAAGACGCAGCGGTCCGCAGCGAACTTTTTTTCGTCGCGCAGCGCCGGGCCGCTCCTCGCGGGGCAAGGGGAGGCGATATATTTCATCCCCCCGCACGTGTTGCGGCATTTCGCGGGCAAAGAGCGGCTCTACTATACAGTTGCCGCTTTCTCCGACACTTCGCGCGGTAATCCTGAAATTCTTGATGTGCCGGACCAGGCACGGCCTTGGATCACGATCTCCAAATCATTCACGGGGCGTGAGATTCGGCGCCTCATCGGCGCCCCCTCAAGACACCCGACTTCAAATGGCGTGAACGGGTACGGCAAAGCAAGCCCGGACGCGTTTCTGTGGGCTGGCGACGAAATGATGCCGGGTGCTACTCAGAGAGTGGAACCTACAGGCACCGGAATCTCGGCGACAGTGAAAGGATCCAATTCCTCGCAGCCCGCGGCAACCTCGCCGAATCCCGGGCCCAAGAATGGTTCGAAGTCTGCAGGAGCCGCGCCGACAGCTACTGCGACCGCCGTCGCAACGGGGAAAGAATTTGAATACGACGATGGCCACGGCATGGACTTCTGGGCCCAGCAGCAGGCGGACGATAGCGGTTCCGAGCCCGACTTCAGCCAGTATGGAATCGACGGCCCAATTCCTGACGGACCTGAAATCGCCGAGAGTCAGAGCGTGGCGCGGGCACTGGACATAACCCCGGAATATCCGCAGGCAAATCGGTTTGCTCCAGCAGCGGCCGGCAATTTCTATCCCCGGTCCTCGCCGCGAACTATCAACAAAGTCGTCATTCACATCACGGATGGGCAGCCAAAGATCGAGGGGACTGTCGCGTGGTTCCAGAATCCAAACCAAACCATCAATGGGAAACCGATACACGTAAGCGCGCACTACGTCGTCGGGCAGAACGGCGAAGTCGTCCAGATGGTGCGGCAACAGGACGTTGCTTACCATGCGAACTCCGCGAACGGCGACAGTATCGGAATAGAACATGTGGCCCGAGCTCCACACGAATGGAAAAAGACCGACGCCGGGTTGGACGTGACGGATGCCGAATACTGCGCATCCGCGGCGCTTGTGAATTGGTTGTGCAATCAATTCAAATTACCCATGGATCGCGACCACATCATGGGTCACAGCGAAGCAGATCCCAAGACAACGCACAAAGATTGCCCGAACGCGGTCTGGAACTGGGACTACTACATGGGGCTGGTCACGTCGGGAACGTGCACGCCGCGTTCTACTTCCAGTGAGTCGCAATCCTATTCTTTTGAATCCGCCGCTCCAGGCAAGGTTCGCATGTCGGCCACGCCGAAGAAGGCTACGACCCGTGCGTTGGAAGTCGTGCAGCCCGACTACGTGCCAAGCGATAAGCAGTCTGCGCTACAGACCCAATTGGACTTTCAAACGCGCTACAAACAGTGGTTTTGCGGCGTCCCGGATACTAGCTTCTTCCCGCACTCCGCGATTTGTCAGTTGGTGCGAGACGACGGCGGGTTTGGCACCGGCTCGTACATCGCCCCGGATCGAATTCTGACCGCCGCTCATGTTGTGGAGGGCGCCAATTCCATCACCGTCATTCCCGGCAAGAACGGGGGAACGGCGAATGACGGCCCGTTCCGGCACTTCACTTGTCCGTCCTCGGATTGGGTGACACATCCGAAGCGGACTGCCGACAATCACGATTTTGACCTGGCTGTTCTCAAGGTTGGCACGCCGCCCCCAGGCGGACAGTTTTTTGACATCCTCGAAGAACTGCGCCAATCGATGCCGAGCGACATCATCGTTTGTGGCTATTCGGCGCAATCCGATAATGATCCTCAGGTCAATGCGAAGATTGATCCCAACAAGCAACATATGGATGGCGATTTCATCCGCACCGTGAAGGACGAAACGTTTCAGTACAACCTCCAAACGCTGCACGGGGCAAGCGGTGCAGCGGTGTACTACGTCTGGGCGCGAGAAGATGATCAGAGACAGCAGTCGGTTCTCGAAACGCATCTGGTCGGCGTGCATGTGTTTGGGCAACCCACGGGTTCTTCTGCGCCGCTGACCACCGGAGCTCAGAAAAAAATGCCGACCAAGGGGGGCGTGCCCGTTCGGGCGCAGGACGTGTCGACCGATGTGGTGGCTGCAGTTCCGCCGTCCTTGAAAGATGCGGACTACGTCGTGGAAGTCGGCGAATCTCCGGATCCCGAGCGGGAGGCATCGGAGTCACCCGCGGCCATTCCTCTTACAAACCAAGCGATGTACGAAATCATTCGACAGGTTGCCGCCGGACACTCAGGTGACAGTTTGTACTCGGCGATCTCAACCGATCGTGAATTCGCAACCCCCGGATATGGAGCCTATCAGAAGCGTCACTTCGGTCTCGGCTTCGGGATCGTTCTGTTCACACAAGAATCAGGCCAATTGGGAGCGGTGTTGCAATTGATGCATGACCGGGATCCAGAACGATTCTCCAAAATCTTCGGAGCTGACAGCGACGCGCTCCTTGGGGTAACAAATGCCGAAACGTCTGAAGCGCGTTTGCAGCCCGTAGGCGGCGAAAACCTGTGGAGCCCAACGTGGGTTGCGCGATTCCAGGCGGCGGGCGCTTATCCGCTATACCAGGCGGCACAGAACGAACACGCCATTGAAGGCGTATTTCGTCCGCTGCTGCATGTCGCCGGGGGATTCGGGTTGGTAACGGATCGCCTTCTCGCCATGGCTCTTGATATCGCCGTAAGCCGTGGCGTGGGAGGGGCGATTCGCTGGCTCGCCCATCACATCGGTCCATTTGAGACTCCCGCGCAGCGTTTTCACGCCTTCGAAGCTTTGGGTGTGGACAACCTGGCCAATTTCCAGGCTGAGGTTGGGTGGACACCGCAGGACGGTCAGTTTGGCCCCGAAACCCATGCGGCACTGGCCGGCGCTCTTCGGCGGCTTGACATCATCCCCATGGCAAAAACGAGCGACCTGGCGTGCCGTCTGGTCGCGGCAGCGGAGGGAACGTTGAAGCAGCGCCTCCTTCGGTTGCGGGATTCGCAGTCGTTCACTGATCAGGCTTATGAGTTGAACTGAAATCCGCACGAAGGAATGCTGACCGATGGCTACGCCGCCGGAAATCAACGTTGCTCGCCAATTCACGGCAAACGCGCCGCACTTGTTGCAGCGTTCGCAGGCGTTCCTGTCGCTGGCCCCGACGATGCAACAGGCCCTTCTACGGGACCTTAAGAAAATCAACGAATCCCTCAATCCCGCACCGGCGAAGGCCGCTTCGGATCCCTATTCCTTCTCTCTTGACACGCCCGACGACTTTGACCGGCACCCTCGATTCCCAGGGCAATCAGACAATCCTCCCCCTAGTGATACGAGTGATTCCGGGCAGCCGACTACAATCCGGCAGCAAGGTGGAGGAGCAACCCCGCAAACTTCACCCTCCGTCACCGGACCAAAATCGGCTGCGACACAGACTCTCGCTTCACGCGTTGGCGCACTAAGTGACGAGATCAACTTTCCTGCATTTGTGGCGGCGTTGGTTCACGGAACATTCGACGCAATCGTTGACGCGACCATTCGCCAGATGGAAGCCTTCGCCGATTTGGTGAGTGCCGTCGCCAAGGACGTCGAACAATTCACCAATGAAAATGTTTCCCCCAATCAAGCAAAAGATTGGCTCGTCAAGCAATATCCGCAAGACCTTCAGGTCACCTTCAATGATGGTCAACCGAGTCTGCAACCCAAACGTACGCAAGACAATTTGGATAATGCCCCATCTTGGTTATCGGAGTATGGCCTCGACGGGCAGTTGCTTTCTACGGAGATGATCGATGAGCAACTCGTGCCGATGGCCCGCAAGCGAGTTGGACAAAACCGCCTGCAGACCCTGGCGACTATGGTGCTACTGGGAATGAATCGCGTGGTCGTTCGCGATGGCACCATTTCGGCGCGCATACAAATCCGCGCGCAAGCGGACGACAAAGCAAAAGTGGACTACGCAGTGTCTTCGGATCCCGGAGGCCAGACATGGGGCGATCGGGGAAGTACGACGTATGGCCAGCCCGGGTTGATGGTTTCGACCGTTGCCGCGAACGTGCAAACGGACACGCAATTAAAAGCAGATCTCTACGGTGAAGTTCGCATCAATTTCGCCAGTGAGACGCTGCCACTCGAGCGATTCGCAGACCCCGCACGCCTGGCACTGCTACAGAGAAACTCGCGCACGGGAACTCCGACAAGCGGGGCACCCACGGCGGCTGCCCCGGCGGCACTCCCCGGTCCAGCACCAGCCCCAGCCGTGCTGGGGACACCCGTGGCAGCCACGCCAGTTCCCACAACTACCGCGCCAATTCCCACGCTCAGTGCAGGCGGCACGGGAACTCGCACCGGGGCGGGGGCAGCTCCCGCCCCAGCAAGAGGGGGAGGTTAAGACATGAAGCACCCGTTCGGAGAATCGCTGTGGGAACTCATGGAGTCGGTGCAGCCGGCCGGCATTGAGGCTCAGCAGGTGCGAGTGGTCGGTATCTATTTCGACCTGCCGCTCGAAGTGGCGATCCGACGTAAAGGGGAGGAAGCGGAATTTCTTGGCGACCTTCCCAATTGGCGGTGGAGAACGGTATTCGATTTACCGCCGGGACGTATGCGGGTGCGTTGCGACTTAGGAGACTCTTTGTGAACGATCGTGACTCAGGACTCCCAGTTGAACAGTTCATTCAAGCTCTGACGAGCCAACTGGATCGTGCGCAAGATGCTATGGCACTTAAAGCCCATCTCCGCCCGCTAACATTTGCGGTGAAAGACTTGACGCTGGATCTTCGCGCCCATTTTGGAATGTCCGGCAGTGTTGTACACATTACTCCTGCAGGGCCGGGTGACAACTCCGCAAGCACGCTGCATCTCTCCCTTACCACCATCACGCGGCCGATGATGGAAGAGAACACACCACATCTGAGTGTGGGACCGGACGAACCAACCTTGCAGGAAGCGCTGGGCAATGAATTGAGCCCGGAAGAGCGCCGCCGCCTAGAGTGGGCCGGAATCCACACGCTATCTCAGTTCAGGGAGTTGCAGAGTCGCAGCGGAGAATCGGCCATCGAACAAGTCGCATCCATCCCAGCAGCGCGATTGAAAGCGGCGCTCGAGAGAGCGACCCACCCCTTTGTGGATTCGATTACTCCAGTTCCATCTGAATCGGATGGCACACCGCCACTACTTCAGATTCGCGGGCGAAATTTCCTGGAGAACAATCCACCGGATGTGCGCATTGGAGGTGAGCCCGTGCCGGTCGTGAGGGTATCCCCGAGGGAAGTTCTCCTTGCGCCCCAACCGCACCAATTCCATGGCGATCTGACGATACAAACCGCACCAGGAAGAGTAGCAAGGACCTCGCTCAATCTCCCCAATGCCGCCCCAGAACCGCTTTTTGCCGCTGACAAGGAGCAAAGCACATGACGCGATTCCTAAATCGTTTGGCGCAACCGTGGGCGCGCGCGGGGAGCGCGTATTCAATTCCCGGCACGCTGGTGATGAAACTGCGTCTCGGTGAAGTGCCAGAACATCTGCCTTCGCTGATGGACGCTCGAAGGAATGTTCGCGAACAGGCAAGCTTTCTCAAGGTCGAACCAGTGGACCGAATCCTCAAGCACTTTACGGATGATTGCTGGGTCTCCAGGCTGCACTCTTCTATGGCGGCATGGAAAAAAGCGGATGACGGTGAAGAAAAGTTCGACGATGTGGAACACGCGATCGGGCTGTCGCGCACATTGCACTTGGAAGTCGATGACGAATGCTCGATCGCAAATCTGATCGACGCCTTGCGTCAATTGGCGATTGTCGAAGAGGCCTCCCCGCAATATTTGTGCACTGTGCCCTTTGGAACAATGGTACAGGCATTGGATCCCGATGAAGCACGCTGGCCGAGAGAACAGATTCGCGCGCCGGAAGCGATGGCGTTTGAGCCAGGCGATGCGACGGTGATCGTCGGTATCGTGGATACCGGGGTGGAGCGCCATCATCCAGAGCTGAGAAACAGGTTACGCAGCGGATTTAATACCGTGGATTTCGATAAATCCGATCTTGCGACGGGAATTCGGCTGGTTGGTCATTGGTCCGGGCCGGATTCAGATCCAGAAGACTTTGTCGGACATGGCACCGCTTGCGCCGGAATCATAGGCGCTGTGGGCGAACACATTCCTCCAGGAGTTGCCGGAGAGTGTCGCCTTCTGCCGATAAGGGTGTTGGCGGCCGCGTTGATGCCCGGTCACGATGAACCCGTAGGCATCGGCGCAATCTACGACATCGACATGGGCGTTAAGCGTGCCATCGACCTTGGAGCCAAAGTACTAAATATGAGTTTTGGGACCGCGGCGTCTTCTCTGGAACCCGGTGACCCCAAGCCTCACACCGACATCGTGAAGTATGGCGTAGCGCGCGGGTGCGTGATGGTGGCTGCAAGCGGAAACAGCGGGAAAGAAGAGAGTTTCTACCCTGCTGCGCACGATGGAGTGATCGCCGTGGGTGGCGTCGACAAAACCGGCAAACCTTGCTCTTTCTCAACGCGAGGCCAGCACGTCGCGCTCTCCAGCCCTGGCCAGGGAATCGTCAGCTCCAACCTGCACGGCTACGCAAAAGCAAGCGGCACAAGTTTCGCCACGCCCTTCGTGACCGCGGCCGCCGCGTTGCTCGTCAGCTATGCGGAAGGCCGCGCGGAGCCCGTGTGCAGCGGCGACGTAAAGAGAATCCTGCAGAAATCGGCGCAGCCGTTTGCCACAGACGCCGACAGCAAAGGATGTGGAGCCGGCATTCTCGAGTGCCAGGCCGCTCTTCGGGCAATGGAAAAGGGGTTCGATGAAAAGAACTCCGCGGTCCTTGCGGCAGCAGGGAGGAGGCATGGATGAAATTTCATAGACACCACGGAAAGCCCAAGACAAGAGACCCCGCTTCTGGGCCTGCCGCTTCGGCGGCGGCGGGCCCCTCACTTCCCAGCGGTCCAGTTAACCCGTCAACGTCCGGAGCGGCACAGCCCCCGGCAAAAATTTCAAAAGGAGCAACGACGATGGCTACCGGTTCTAACCCGATTATGTTTTTGGATCTTGCGCAACACTTTCAGTCCGCTATTCAGGAGACGCTTGCGGACGTGAGCGATCTCTATCTGCAATTTTCGCAGAATGGAGGGCTCACGCCCGACCTGATGCAACAGCTTCAGAATGATGTGCAGTTCTTGCTGAACGCGGCAAACGCTAACCCGAGCGCAGGCATCACAATTCCGGCCGCTCCGGCTGCGCTTGCGGGCTCCCTGCCAACGAAGGCACAGACCGGCGGTACGCCAACTCCACCAACTGTGCTCGACCCGATGTTCAGCGGATTATGGGACCTCACGGCGTCGCCCATCAATCAACTCAAGACAGGGGTTCGCGACACCCTCTCTCACATTACGAGCAATACTGTCAACGACATTGATGTCAATGGTGAATTCCCCAGCCAACTGTCATCTGCTCGTCCACTAGCCGCCGCAGCGGCGGCTGGAGCCGGGGGTGCGGCTGGGGCCGGTGCTCCCGCCGTAGCCGCGCCGACGCCTATGGATCTAACTGTTCCTGAGAAACAATTAGCTGCTGTTTACGGATTGATGGAGAACGACGGCTTTACGGATCCCAAGGTCGAGCGATTCGTCCCCGCTGTCTCCACCAGCCTGGGTGAATACACTGCCAGTCAGGCGCTGTTTGATGGTGTATTGATCGTGATGCTCAGTCTCGGTCAAACGACCGACAGCACCGGGGCTGCCATTCGTCAACTCCGCGCAGATCAGTGGGCCTCCGTTGCACGCACGTTGCGCAGTCAGGGCGTACAGGCCGGCGATGCACTTCTCGCCCTCAAGGTTCAGACAGCGCTTGCCGGTGAGGTTGGTGGAGGTGATGCTACTCCCCCTTCGTCCATCGACATCGACTTGCCGGACCTGGAAGCGCAATCGGACATTGAAATCCAGACCGACAATCTTCAGGCCATGCAGGCAATCTATTTCTCTGCACAACTCGAAGATCTCAAAGTGTTCCAGGTGGTGGACAAGCTGGTCGAACTCTTCCAGAACGGCATGTTGCCGCTAGGGAAGGGAAACGCTGGTAACACTCTGTACGATTATTGGAAGCAAGCCATCAAGCGAATGACCGAAACCGAGCGCCGCAATCTATACTTCCGGACGTTTGGCTTCGCAGGCGGCGATCCAAACGCGGGCGCTCCAAACCGCGAATTCAATGACCTGTGGCTCCGGTTTGTCTCCGCTGTTTCTTCGTACGCCCGGCAGGTGACGGTTGAGAACCTGCTCCGCACCAACATCCCCATCCCCGTCAGCCAGCAGCAAGTGAAGAAAGCGGCGCGCGATCTCGGCGCCAATCTGTCACTTCATGGTTACGGAATCGGATATTTCGCGGCGACGGAGCTTCAGACCCAGATCCGCGAAATCATCAGGCTGCTTTCCGATCCCGACATCAAGACGGCGTACGGCGCCCGCGATATGTGGCAAGTGATCGACCAGGTCGCCAGCCTCGAACTCGGCGGCGCAAAGAACAGCATTCGTTACCGTACCATGGCAACGAGCGGCGCCATTATCATCCGTTGGCTCGCTACGCACGCATCGGTCCTCGTTTCCACCGACCAGATCATCGTTCTGGACGTGAACCAGTTGCGGAATCTGAACTCCATGCGCGCGCGCGGCGTGAAGCCAACCGTGTTGCCCACGGACCGCGATCTGGTCGACGCTTGCGATCAATGGCTCGCAGTTACCGGAACTGCAGACAAGAACGTGGAAGATTATGCGCAGCCAGTGGAGGCTCCGAACGCCACTTCACGGCCCATTTACGTGCCGCAGGTCGCGCGCGATTTGCTCGAATCGGTCGGAATCCAATCCCCTGGGGGGCGAACGGCAGCACAATGATGCGGAAGGCCTGAAGAGAAATTACCGGAGGTGAACTATGGCTTCCTGCACAGCAGCTGCTCTCATTACTGATAAATTGACTCACGCGGCGCGTTCGCTGGGCACTGTGGATCCGAAGGAGTTTGTGGGTTCTCTGCTCCACCGCTCCTTCCCGCTTCCCGCAGGGTCTCGCGAATACGCCGCAAACGCGCTCACACCAGGGGCGGTGCCTTGTGAACCGTCCTTCTCGGAAGATGAGCCGCGTATCCTGCGATTCACCATCGTCCCGCTCGAGCCGCGATGTTCACCGGTTTCGCGGCGCGCCGAGGCTACCCGCGAAATGCGCCGCCTCGTTGGCCCTCTCTTCGGAAACGATGCGCTGCGCTGGTTCGACCAGCGGAGCGAAGATTGGAGAGGTCTCTATTCCCATTCCCGGCTCGACTACGGCGCGTGGTTTGGGACCGCATACGACTCCGAGGGCTTGCACGCCGCGAAGGTCTACTACGAAATGCAACCCGGGCAGTTCGATCCGCTTCCTGCCCATCTGCAGACGCTGGTGCGCAGCGTCCTCGAAACGATGCCTGCCCTGGTGCCCGTCTTCACTACCATCCGCTGCGGCCGCGATGCAGGCAGCCAGCGCGTCACGTTTCTCCACCGCGGTCCCCTGAGGCTGGCAAACCTAGCGCCATTACTCGAACGCCTGGGCCTGTCGCACCAATTGCCGAGCATCTTGAAAGTCGCCGGAGTTGCTCTCGGTGGTCGCTTTGAGTTGCCAGAGCGCTCCGTGCTACTAGGCATTCAGGAAACATCCGAAGGCCCCGAGCTTAAGCTTGAAATTCTGCTTAACATGCTGCCCGACCTTCCTCCTAATTTCCTCGACCTGCTCGCGCTCGGCCTGTCCGAACGCCCGCAAAAACTTCACGCGCTGGGCCACTGGCTTCGCGCCTTCACTCCACCGTCCCTCGAATGGCCCGGCGATTTCTCTGTCATGAGCATGCGAGTCACGCCGCGAACTTCTGCGCGGGTGTCTCTCTATCTGCGGCCAACCGACTTGGAAGTGCGGCGCAAATTGTCCGACCTCCAGAGCCTGAATTCGTCGGCCGCGGTGGCATAAACTGCACCGCATCACATCGGGAGGCGCAGGATGAATTACGACTCGAAACCCAAGCCTGAAACCAAGGGCACGCAGCCAAGCAAGGAAACCTTGGACCTTGCTCGGAAGGGCGTGCGCGCTCTGCTCGAGAACACTCCTTCCTTCAGGGCCCTGTCTGCTCCCGCCCGCCAGCAGATCGCGAGCGATACCGTCAACCTCGTCGCTTATCTCGCGGAACCCGAAGGGGTCAAGGCCACGGAGCTGCCCTCTCCAGTCAACAAACCTTCCGAGAATCCAGCACTGCCGCGCAAACAGGACGCTTACTCGTTCGCGCTCGGCGGAGGTTCGACCAGCAAGAGTTCTTCTTCCGGCGACGGAAAATTCACCGCGCAAGCGGCCTCCGAAGGAGCGCGCGTAGCAGGAGTCTACTTGGAAGCGGTTAACTTCCCGAAATTCGTTGCCGGCCTCATCAGTGGCGTCTTTCATTCCATCGTTGAGTCATCGATTGAGCAGATGCATGCCTACGGGCAGCTTGTGGCCGATGTGGCAAAGACCCTCAATCAGTTTCGCGACGATAACGTCACTGACAACCAGGGCCGCGACTATCTTACCCAACAGTTCCCAGATACTTTCAAGCTGGACATCGACACCGGCGACGGCGGCGCGGCTGCTCCTCGGGTCCGTATGCGTGACGGAGTGGATGAGGACCAGGCCCTCAAAAAGGTAAACAGCCTGCCGATTGAAGGTGGCCCAATCACCAGTCTGGATGACGACTCGATCGAGGGGAAGCTCGTTCCCGCCGCTCGCACGCAACTCGCTACCAGTCGGCAGCAGCTTCTTGCCACCATGGTTCTGATGGGCATCAACCGCATCGTGGTCACAGATGGCAGGATCGCCGCAAAGGTACTCTTTGATTTTCAAGCCAAGGACAACTTCAAGTTTCAGAAGAGCGCGACGTCGTTCGACTACGGCGATCAATATGCGTACACGAGCGCCGGGGAGTTCGACACGCAATCACAAGGCGCAGAAAGAACGCGCTCCTCCAGCAAAGACTCTAGCGAATCGGATGATCGGGATGCCAGCTACTACTCGAAAGGAAAATATCAGAATACTGCCCAGCCCGTCCTGAAGCTGATGACCGCCAGTCAAGCTAAGACGGACGCTGCCCTAACGACGAAGGCCAGTCTTTCCGGAAGCGTCGAGGTCAACTTCAAGAGCGAAACTTTTCCGCTCGAAAAGATGGCGGATTCTTTCCAGATTGGCCAGATTCAGAACGCGGCGAAGCCCGGCCAGGCGAAGCCTGCTACAGCTGGGGCTGCGCCTGCCTCGACAACACCTCCGCCCGCACAACAACCGGTAGCGGCTCACGCTTAGGAGCTCCAAAGCAATGGTCAGAACTGGGACAACCGCAAAGCGCGCTCCAAAGTGGACCGACGGTCAAACGTTGGCCCCAGTCAGGGCGAAAGTTCGTCAGCTCCTCGAAAGTAGCTCTTCGTTTCGGCGGCTTACCCCTGAAGAGCGCCAGCTCTTTGCGAAACAGATGGTCGACATATCGGCTTACCTGGCGAACCCCGAAGGCGTGGTTACCGAAGAAATCGACCGTCAGAAAGTCCGGCAAGATGCCCCGAAGAAGGCCCCCCTCGCCAGGGCCCAGGCCGATCCAGTTGACATTGCAGGCAAGAGAGCGTCCAGTTCACCTGGATTTGCAGGAAAAGATTTTCAGGCTGGGGCCATCAAGCAGGGTGTGCAGCAATTCGGTGAGCTTGTCAAGAAAGTGGATTTCCCGAAGTTTGTATCCGGTCTCATCCAAAATGTCTTTCAAGCGATTGTCGACTCCTCTATCCAGCAGATGCGAGCCTATGGCGACCTTCTGGCCAATGTAGCAAAGACCGTAGACCAGTTTGCGCAGGACAATATCAGTGAGAACAATGCCAGGGACTTTCTCGCGCAGAAGTATCCGGGCAAGCTCGGGATCGACACTTCCGAGATGAGCAGCGGGTTTGCGACCGGTGAGACGCCAGCCGTGGCAGCCCCCAAGCTCGTCACCAAGGGCGATGATCCTGCGGCTGACCTGAAATCGATCTCCACCGACCTCGGCTTAGACAAACCGATTACGGATATCTCGGACTCGGATCAGGAACAAGCTCTCGTGTTGAAAGCACGTTTGCAAATGGCTCGGCAGCGCCAGCAGTTGCTCGCATCCATGATAGTTCTCGGGATCAACCGCATTGTGGTAACTGACGGTCTAATTCACGCCAAGGTTGTTTTCGATCTCCAGGCCAGCGACGTAGCCCAGCGCGGCTCTCGTGCGTCCCTGTACGATAGCCAGGAAAACAAAACCTCCACGGACATGTCGGTTAGTTATGGAAGCTGGCTCTCGCCCGTATCTGCTTCTGGCGATGTCACTACTAGCAGCGACCATGTCACGACAGTTCAGTCGTCGCTCGATGAGACCTCCGAATCGAAGGCACAAGTGAAAGCTAATCTCACCGGCGAAGTACGCGTCAATTTCAAGAGCGACTATTTCCCTATGGAGAAGCTCGCCAGCCCGGAGATGATCTCCGCCATTCAGGGCAATGCAGTACCGAAAGAAAAGCCAGCAGCCGCGGCCGCTCCTGCCAAAACTTGAGGGTCGAGAATGAGCACCTCCGCAACCAGAGTGCACGGCATGCCCCACCCGCAACTTGCCGGAAGCTTCAGCCTTGCTGAGCGGCTCATCTCTGCTGCCGAAGCCGTCATTTTTCCCGGGAGTTCATCTGATCCTGGAGTCATTGATCTACCTGCCGTACTCGGCGCCGAAGGCGATCAGGCCCAATTGCGCACGGTTTCACCTCTCTATCTCTGCTCCGAACTGGAAAGCGCGCGGCTTCTTCCCGTGGTAGAAAAACTCGCCAGCTTGTTTGCTCTCGGTGGTTTGCAAGCTGACCCTGGCCACGCCGGCCCTCATTTGGTGGCTTTCTGGCAGAAGCGGAATGAACGCTTCACTTCACAAGAACGCCATGCTCTCTTTGCCCGGCTCTTCGGGGCGTCAGAAGGCCCGGCCGAGGGAGGCTCCCAGCCACGGAACGAGGATTTTCTTCCGCGTATGATCGACCTGGCTGGCGCGCTTACGCACATGGGCTCCGACCCCATTTACGGCCGCACTCCAAGTGCAGAAGAAGCCGTACGTATGTCTGCGGAGGCTCTGGCCGCCAATCTACTGCCGCGCTCGGGTGGCATCACGCTCTTTGCGGCGCGCGAGATTGTTTCCTCAATTCGCGAAGCTTTCACCATTCTTGAGACAGGTGCGATGCAAGCAATCGTGGGGCAGCACACCGTCTGGGGAGCGGTATCGGCACTCAGCAGGCTCTATCTCGGCGAAGAACCGGATGTCACAGACCATCTGAATGCTGGTCGCGCGGGAGCACTCCTGCTGGCCTGGGTTGCGGAAATTTCGCCAAATATCGAGAGCGCCACCGAATCCTCGTTGGTTCCCGAGGATGCCATTCTTTCTGCAGCGTCCGCGTGGCTCGACGCGACGATGTCGCTTCATCATTTGAGCAGTGATCCTTCGGTCCGAGGCACTTAATGTGGCGACCGCCGTCTCCAATCTTGCGCCCCCCCCAGCGAACAAACACCGCTCTCTCCCGGAAACGCTGCCGCTCGTCCGTGTCCTCGTGCGCGATATCCTGACGGCTTCGCCTTCGTACCACAAACTAGATCCTGGCCAGCGCCGCCAACTGGCCGCGTCCATGGTCCACATTTGCGAGGCAGGAGCATCCTTTCTCCGTGAAGAACACGAAAACCGTTCGCGCGCGCGTGAGCTGGCAGTTGTGACGGAGAGCGCGCCAGCGACCGCTTCCTCTGGGCCAGTTCCGTCTGCGAGGAGAAGTAGCCGCGCCTTGAGTTTTGCGCAAAATGCCGGAAGCGATTTCAGCGGGGTGTCCGCGCAAAAGGTTGCCGGGACAACGCAAGCCATCTTGAATGCGGTATCCTTTCCGCGTTTCGTCACCGATTTAATCAACGGTGTTTTTAAGGCCATGATCTCGTCCAACACGCAGCAGATGAACGCCTACTTGGAGCTTCTCAACAATGTTTCTTCGTCCCTGTCGGGGTTCGCGGATACCAATTTTTCCGATCAGGGCGCCCGGCAATGGCTCGTCGACAAGTTTCCCGGCTCTTTTGAAATCAGCGGGGGAGGAGATGGATCGGGTTCCGGGGACGGTGAAGCTCCCCAAGTGCAGTTACGCGACGGCGCAAAGCTGCCTTCGGAAGAAGCCTTGAAATCCGCCTTTGGCCTTGGGCCGTCGGACAGTGTCCCATCCGGCGATCCGGAAACATCACTTCTGCCATTCGCCCGCATTCAGATGGCCCGTCAGCGGCAGCAGATGCTCGCGACCATGGTGATGCTCGGAATGCAACGCATAGTTATTGACAGTGGGAAGATCAATGCCTCCATGCGCTTTCACATTGATACCCGCAGCGCCGCTCAAGACGAACAGGGCAGCACCTTCAGTCTCCAAAACACGCTTAACGCCTCGGGAAGCTACGGCTTCGGACCGTGGGGCGTGAGCGCCTCCGTCAGCAACACCATCGGCTACGTTTCAACGCAGCGCTCGCAGACAACTGAGGAAATGAACACCGATCTCGATCTCAACTCCTCTGTCGAAATCAACTTTAAGAGCGACTATCTCCCCCTGAATCGAATGGCAAGTTCCGACCAGGCCAGCCGCATACGCGCAAATACCTTGAATCCCGAAGCCGAAGCCATTGCGGCTGAGAAAGATCGCGCCGCACGCAATGCTGATCTCGACAAGACTCGTTGGCAATCCTTAGACAAGACCCTCCAACCGCAGAGCCCCCCGACGACGCCGGCCGCCGGCGCACCGGGAACTGTTCAAGATACGCAGAAAGCTCGCGACCGCGGCAACGGCGATGCAGCGAAGAAAAAATCCGCTGGCAGCGGTTCGCAGACATCTCAGAATCCGGCCGATCAAGCAAAAACTCCAGTCGCAAGCACAGCTCCCTCATCCGGGAAAGGTGCTTCGGCTGCTGTTGCAGGGCCGTCAGATGGCACACAGAAATGATTGCAATGCGACAGAACAGAAATAGAATAACTATATTATTATATAAACAAAGAAATATCATACTGAGGTGTGCATGGCGAATTGACACGGTGGCAGTAAAACGATCGGATCCGCCAAACGCGGTGCAACTAAGAACGCAAACACCTCGAGGTTTTTGCAGAGGTCGAGCTTTGTGAAGGGCTAGCAGTGTCGAGGGCTTCAGTACAATTGCGGAACGGAGCAGACGAGTTGGACGAACCAAGAGCGCCAGCAAGCCGGCGAGGATCCGGTCCGACGAGGGCAGATTGGGCGATCGTTGCCGGGAGCGATTCACGATCAAGAGTTGGTGCTTGAGGAGAAGCGACTCCGCAACTAGGGAACGGACGTCGCCAGGACCGAGCAACCGGGCCAGGGTGGCGATGAAATGGATGAAAAGAACAACAAGATTGCGCATCGCAGAATCGTAGCAGGACGGGGAATCCCGAGGAATCATGGGCAAATTGGCAAATTAACAATTCGCCAGCCACAGGGCGGCACGCACTGTGAGGGCCGCTGTTTAGAGTATGCCGGCCTTGATTGAGTTCTGAAACGCGCCAAATTCCTTCTGGGCTGTAACGATTTGTTGTCGCTTTTCACTACCTAACCAAAAAGCTAGTTCGAACGTTCTGCAAGCAGTACCCTCGTACATTAAGTTGGCCTATGAAGAGAGAAGGGACAATTGGAGCGGCAGCGTTCGTCGCCCTCGCGGCTGTGGTGGGGTTTTCTCTGCAGACTGGACCGAAGCAGGAGGTGAGTGGGAGGGCAGATCGGGCAAGTGCGATCAAACGGTCCAAGCCAACGGTAACAAAAGGTGTGATTCGGAAATACCTGCCCGGTTGCAGTAGCCTGGAAGAAGAGCTCGAAGAGTTCCTTGAGATAGATGAGCTGAGTCCTCCCACGCAATGCATTGTACCGGGGAACGCGCCTCCAAAAGAAAAGGACCTGACTCAGAAAACATCGCAATTGAAGTTCGTCATCGCCTTGCTGCCCGATCCGGTCCACACGCATTTATCGGTTCTCTTCGACCAGTTCGCTGTCGCCATTCAGGAGGGCGCGCAAGACGAGAAATACGATTTCGACAGCTCCTGGCTTCCCTGGGACGACAATGAATCGCCGTACGCGCTGTTCGCCGACGAAAAGGCTTCCAATCTGGAAAAGGAAGAGAGGGAGACTCAGCCAGGGATTATTCTTTTTCGAAAGGCGCTCGACTGCCCCGCGAAAGCTGGGGAGTCTAAGAACGGATGCGAGGAAGATTTGGGCGCGCCGCCGAAGAAGGGCGAAGGCGCACTCTCAAGACGGTATAGCGAAGGGTTGGTAGTTTTCGTCGTGGGAGAGGAGGCCACGCATGGAATTCACAGGGATCAGTTCCGGAATGCCGTGGATTGGATCGCTGCTTTACACCCAACAACGGATACGAAGATTAGAAGGATTGCCATTCTCGGCCCAACATTCTCAGGCTCTTTGCCGTCCGTGGCGCAAGTCCTATCCGAACCGGAAATAACGAGGCGATTGGATTTGTCCGTGCCACGGGATGGTCAGGGGCTTGCCATCTACAGCGGAAGTGTCAGTGGCAATACTTCCGCACAAGCATTTCAAAAGACGTTCGATTCCCGAGTCCGATTTCAAAGTTTCGTACAAGATGATGACGAGATTCTTCGAAGATTTTGCAACTATATAACGCATGAGCAAACTGAATTTGACCCGAGCAAAATCGCGATAATCTCCGAAGACGAGACCGCGTATGGCAAATCTGGAGTGCGGCAAAGCGCATCTATAGGGACGGGAGAAGAGCCGGAAAAAGGCGAAAACGACAAAGACCGCAAGAACGAGTGTGCTGAACGAGCTCTGAAGCTTTACTATCCGCGCGACATCTCCGCCTTGCGTGGAGCCTATCAAACAAAGTCGCTTTTCGACGTGGGGACATCTCCGCAGCCTGCCGACGCGCAAAGACGAAATCTTCCCAGCGATTTAGCCGATCCAGCTGGCAAAGTTCATGATTCGATCCGCAGCTACGGAGGAAATCAAACGCCGCTCACTCAAGAGGCAACGTTGCTGGAGATCGTTGCTGCCTTGCGGGAACTTCACGCTCGATACATTCTCTTGCGCAGCAGCAATGCCTTGGACCAGTTATTCCTGACCAACTTCCTTCGGCGAAGCTACGCCGATGGGCGCATCGTGATTTTCGGGGCCGACCTGATGTTCATCCGGGAACGCGGTTCAACCGGACTTAGCGGCACCATGACCCTCAGCACCTATCCGCTTTTTCCCCTGGAGCGTGACTGGACGGAGCATCAATCACTCCCCGCGGCCGACCGGGTATTTAGCTCGGATACTACCGAGGGCACTTATGTTGCTTTCCGGCTATTGCTCAATGACAGCCACCTCAATGTGAGGAAGCAGGAAACCGAACGATGTCAGGTGTTCGAAAAAGCCAAAGATAAAGGCAAGGACGAATACGCAATCTTCGTTCCGCCTGTTTCCTGCGGGAAAGATCCGCCTATTCCTGACTATTCCCCTCCATTCTGGACGCTTGCTGAGCACTGCGGTGAAATGGAGAGTGCGAATAAAGGTGAGCGGTGTCCTTACCCCGGGCCAGCGACTTGGTTGTCGGTTATTGGCGTCAATAGGTTTTGGCCCATGGCATCTCTGACAAGAGACCCCTCCGCATCTGAGTACGAACCCCTAGGACTTTGGGTAAATCCGAAGACGAGTGATCTCGAGGGCGCGAGGGCACAGGACCCGGGCGGACGGCCAAAAATGCCCCTGGGAATGAAAGTCTTCCTGCTGGTTTTAGTGGGTTTCTCGCTGTTTCACGCGTGGTGCTGCTGGTCCGGGTCGTATACTGCGAAGCCTGCATTCCGAGCCCAGTTCGCCAGTACGGGTGACTGGCGTCATCCGTTATTGGTGTTCGCCGGGAGTACTATTGTTGCGTTCCTGGCAATCGTCGTGGGTTGGGGCTGCGGCGTGTTCTACCAGCCCGCTCCTGGACTGGTCTATCCCTGGTTGGCCCGTTACAGCATGACATTCGTGTGCCTGACGACGTGCGGAGCAGTTCTAGCGCAAGGCTATACCACCTGGAGACTGTCTAAGGACATACCAAAGAGTGCGGATTTGCGAAGAGCTTCGACCACAGGCCTCATCATCTGGAATGGCCTGGAATTGGCACTCTTGCTCGTTGCGATGCAGGTATTTTATCAGGTCTTCGTTATTAGTCTTGAAGGAGCGCTTATACCGGAAAACCGCGTCTTGGCCTATTGGCGTGCGATGCATCTGACAAGCGGCGTTTCTCCCGTTGTGCCGATCATTTCCATTCTTGCAGGTCTGTACCTGTCGTTTTGGTTTACGTTGCACGGGTTGGCGTTATTTGGACCGGATCGGCCCTGTCTACCGCTAAGGGCGCAGTTGGAGCTGAAATTCGGAGAAAACGTCGGAAATTTTCTGAGGATGTTCAGTCAAGAAGATTCGGGAGCAATGATTGAGGATGCTGCCATCCCCGTGAATTGGAAGATGGTGGCGATTGGTTCGGGTCTCTTTGTGTTGTTTCTCCTCGTTCCCTGGAAAATAGCCGTAGGCGTTCCGGTGCGCAGCTTGGGTGCGGAGATCTACGCGCTTGCTTTCCTCGTAGGACTGGACGCTTGCTGCACTCTGGCGATTGTGGAAGCCTGGCGATTGTACGAAGCCTGGGAAGAGCTAAGACAACTGCTGGCATTTCTCGACCGACTGCCTCTGAGGCGGACTCTGGCGGTACTCCACGGTTTTTCCTGGGGAAGCGTATGGAAGATGAGTGGAAATGTGCTGGAGGTGCGCTACAAGGTAATCTCGAGACAAATGGAGTGCATGAATCATACGAATGCCGCGCTGCGGGAATTACTCAAGAGTCCGCCAGATCCCGGGGACATTGCAGGTGCCCTGAGTTCCCTCACTGCTCTCGCTGGGATGCACAACGCAGGAGTGAATTTTGCCCAATGGTATTCAACCAACTACAAAATTTCCCGCGCGGGGGACTTGACGAGCTTTTGCGAATTTCAGAAGAGTGTTGCGATTGCGAGTGGCATTCTGCTGACGAAGTTGTTGGTTCCGGCATGGAGGAAGGAGAAAGGGTCTTTAATTACGATGTTGCCAAAGGACGCGAAAGAAGAAGCAACGCCCAATCCGCCGGCCCCACCGCAATCTGAGAAAGTGTATATCCGGAATGCCGAGGAATTTGTGTGCCTGAACTACCTTGGTTTTATCCAGAACGTCCTCGGACGATTGAGAACCATGGCCATGACTATTCTGGTGCTGTTCTTGGCCTCCGCCGTTGCGATGTCCGCCTATCCATTTGACCCGCGACAGGCGTTGAGCGGAATTTTGATCACTCTATTTTTGATTGTAGGCACGGTGATTGTGAAGGTTTACGCAGATATGCATCGTGATGCCACGTTAAGCCATGTGACGAACACGAAGCCCGGAGAGCTGGGGACAGAATTCTGGTTCAAGATCATCGGATTTGGTTTTGCTCCCCTGATCGGACTGCTGGCGAGGCTATTCCCCGGTATAACTGACTTTCTCTTCTCCTGGGTGCAGCCTGGCGTCTCGTCCCTCAAATAGAGTTAAGCAGCATTCCGGAAAGTGAACTCTGTCAGCAGTTGGCGACCTGTCTCTGGTGAATTGATACGGTGGCAAGTTTCATCGCAATATAACATTGTCAATGGCCTTACTCGTGAGGTCTCAGTTTCCTGTTCTTGAATGTCGTTGATTTCAAAGGCGTTCGCGCCGTATAAGGTTTTCGGTAGGGACAGGGTGGGGAATCACGGGCGAAATAACAATTCGGCAGCCACAGCTCCGCCGAGCGCGTGAATGCGCGTGAACGCTTGCCGAGCACCTTGGAATCCCGTAGAGTAGCCATATGAGCGCTCTCCGAGCACGTGTCGAGAAGGGGCGGCTCGTTCTCGACGAGCCGACAACCTTGCCCGAGGGTACGGTTGTCGATCTGGTTGCCGACGACGAAGGCGATGACCTCACCAGCGAAGAGCGGCGCGCCTTGCACGAAGCGCTGTTGGCATCCTGGACATCCGCCGAGGCCGGTCGTCTCAGGCCGACGGCGGGAATTCTAGACGAGCTCCGCCGGCGGCGGTGAGGATACCGGTCCGAAGCACACCCGAAGCGGATGCCCAGATCCGCGAGATCGACAGTTGGTGGCGCAGAAACCGTCCTGCTTCACCAAACCTGTTCGCTGACGAACTCGCGGCAGCGTTCGACATCGTCGGCCACGCACCACACATCGGACGCCTGTATCGACAATCGCCGG
>WNFS01001477.1_pt1 | contig 29921 bp, 29 predicted proteins | sample 5400141 | NCBI WGS metagenome assembly WNFS01 (sample SAMN13153358, study PRJNA577476) | soil metagenome | isolation source: 60 cm saprolite under Madrone tree | place: USA:California | collected 2016-06-14
CGTCTCCACTAACAGCCGGGTCCTGTGCGCACACAGTCACCTCGCTCGCTGGGAAAGAAAGCAGTAGAACTGCCGCTAGGCTTACGCCACGCCTACGCATCGACGACTCCTTATCACAATGATCGGTCTCCTGTCCCACTTTCACTCGGGACTATAAGGCAGTCCGGCGACGTGTCAAGGAGGAATTGCTAATTGGGTTACCAGACTCTAGGCTGGACGCCTGCATTCTCCTCCGGGCTGATGTTGTAGCGTGGCAGTTTGACGGCACGATCGCACTTTCCATCTGGCATGAACGGTAATTTCGGCGCCCACAAGTGTCTCGCAACTACCCAATTTCGTGGGATAATCGCGACCCAAAAGAACGCAGGCGGCGTAACGCGCCGTGACGCTGGCGCTAGATCGATATTTTGGGAGGCATACTCTCATGGGCTATGGTTCACTAACTCGTCGCCAATTCATCCGTGTCGGCACGGGAGCCATGGCGGCAAGCGCAGGCGCGAAAGTTACCGTCCTGAACCCCAACGCGCTCTCCGCTCACGCCCGCGTGGTTTCGCCAAGCGACACGGTTCGCTTCGCCTCCATTGGCACAGGGGTCCGAGGTTGCGAGTTGCTTCAGGCTTCGCTTCGTGTTCCGGGCATTGAGTGCGTCGCCGTTTGCGACCTTTACGACTCACGGCATGAGGCGGCCAGGGAAGCTATCAAGAAGGGCGTTCCAGCCACACGCGATTATAAGAAAATTCTGGACCGCAAGGATGTCGACGCCGTCATCGTCGCGACGACTGACCACCAGCATCGCAAGGTGGTTGCCGATGCCTGTGCGGCCGGCAAGGACGTCTATTGCGAAAAACCGATGTCCCACACGGTGGAAGACGGATTTGCCATGATCGATGCGGCACAAAAGGCAAATCGCATCATGCAGATTGGCAGCCAGGGGGTCAGTTCTATCCTTTACGCGAAAGCCAAGGAAATTTTTGACTCGGGAAGGCTCGGTGACGTGTTCATGATTGAGGCGTATTCGGACCGCAACACCGCCAGCGGTGCTTGGGTCTACCCCATCCCACCAGACGCAAACGAACAAACGATCGACTGGAACGCCTTTGTGGATGGAGCGCCAAACCGACCCTTTGATCCAGTCCGGTTCTTCCGATGGCGTTGCTTTGCGGACTACGGCGAGGGCTTGGCTGGCGACCTCTTTGTTCATTTGATTTCTGGGATCCATTTCATTACCGGCACGAACACGATCGCGCGGCGCGCCCAGTCTACCGGTGGCCTTTTCCGTTGGAAAGATGGCCGTGAATTTCCGGATCTGATCGAGACCTTCTACGATTACCCCAACTTTCGTGTTGTCCTTCGCTGCAACCTGAACAGTGAGGGCGGAGGTCTTTTGGGGTTTTACGGCACCAAAGGAACGATGGTCATCAAGGACTCGACACTGACGTTTAAACCGCAGGACACACGCCCGCAACCAGAGAGCTACTCGATCCACGGCTGGCCGGCTAAATTGCGTGACGAATACCTGAAGAAATGGGGCGAAGAAAATCCGTTACCAGCACCTCTCGATTTCCGGGTGGACCAAGAAGTGGAGACGTTCACCACACCACCGGGTTACGACGCCGTTCCAGATCATCAAGCTAATTTCTTCAATGCGGTTCGGAGTCGAAAGCCGGTTGTCGAAAATGAAGTATTTGGCAACAACGCGGCGATCGGCTGCCATTTGGCCAATTATGCCTATTTCAACAAGGCTGTGGCGGTGTGGGACCCGGGAGCCAAAAAAATTGCAAAGAGCTGATTAAATTCTCCCGAGTTGGCGGGACCGTCGCTGATCGCCGCCACCGTGGCGCTCACTAACCCGGTTGCAGGCAAAGGCAAGAAAGTGTTCGACCAAGAGGGCTGTGCCGAGTGCCACGGCGAAGATTTGACGGGAACGTCGGCGGCGCCATCATTGATTGGAGTTGGAGATAAGCACGACAGCGCAAAGTTGGAGAGCATTTTGAAGCAGCCCACAGACGCAATGACGGACGGAGGAATGCCCCCGTTGAGTTGAATGACGAAGACCTTAAGAGCTTGATTGCATTCCTTAAGGCTCTTAATTGATTCGAGGGCAAGCGGTATAAACCGCCGGGAATTGCGGATTTCCGCGATTGGTTCAACCAAAGGGCGAGTTGGGAAACGGGCGGGCCAGTCGTAAAGGCGAACTCGAATAAGTGCCTTCAACACACCGCTTGTCATTTTCAACGTGCTGTCTGATGCCATCTTTCGAAGGGAACGGATTCCTTCCGAACAGAAAAACCGATCTCTGTATTATCCCTTCCTGCGCTCTGAACTGATGGCGCGAATCAAAGCCAAGGACTTCAATGCCCGCGAAAGAGTCTTTGGAACAGACGACGGCATGCGCCGGACGCAGCGCCCCGCGACCGCCCGACGCCACAGGTGCTACACTGCACGACCTGGAGCCGACTATGACCAACGAGCTCACTCGACGCCAGCTCCTCTCCGCCGGAGCCGCGGCAAGCGTCGCAGCTCTGCCAACCCCAGGCATACTCGCTGGCGCTGCCGCGCCCGCCGAGATGCCACGGCGCAAGTTCTATGCGATTCTGAGCCTCGGACGCCTTGGTTTCCAAGCGAGTTTTCCGGAGTCGCTCGAACTCACCGTCAAGCACGGTTTCGAAGGCCTGGATCCTGATCCGAACTACTTCGCTTCGCTGGGCGATGATGGGCTCAAGCGTCTCTTTGACGACCTGCGGGCGAAGAATCTCAGATTTGGCGCTGCGGGTCTGCCGGTGGAGTTTCGCAAGGATGAGGCGAGATTTAACGACGGACTGAAAAACCTCCCGGCCACGGCCGAAGTCCTGGAGCGAGCTGGCGTGTGGCGCGTCAGCACCTGGGTTCTCCCTTGCAGTAATGAACTCACGTACCCTCAGAACTTCCGCCAGCACGCCGACCGCTTGCGCCAGTGCGCGCAGATTCTCGCCGACCATGGCCAGAAGCTCGGCTTGGAGTACGTTGCGCCGCGCACTCTCTTGCGGAGCCAGCGACATCCCTTCATACACACCATGAGCGAGATGAAGGAGCTGATGGTCGCTATCGGTACGAACAACCTTGGCATTCAGCTCGATAGCTGGCATTGGTTCAACGCGGAAGAAACGGGCAAGGACCTGTTTACGCTGCGCGGCTCGGATGTGCTGACCGTGGACCTGAACGATGCCCCCACCGGCCTGTCGCTGGATGAGTACCGGGATGACCACCGCGAGCTGCCTGCCGCCACGGGCGTCATTCCGGCGAAGGACTTCCTGGGTTCGTTGGTCCAGATCGACTATGATGGCCCCATCCAGCCCGAGCCTTTCAACGCCGCCCTGCGTGCCAAGTCGCTCAACCAGGCTTGCACCAGCGCCTCCGCCGCCATGAAGAGGTCCTTCAGCCTGTTGTAACCTCGGGCCCACGCGGCCGGCTTGTACCGCGCAGGGGGCCTTTTAAACTGACATCTGCGCCCTGCTTCCTGCGGGCGGATGTGTTCTTCAGGCTCGACCCCAAATCCTCATTAATCTGCTCGGCGTTGGTCGGGGGCGTGCAGTGCGGAAAGCCGAGCTCCAGTCCCCATTGCCAAGTGCGCAAAACGCTCCATATTCCGTCACGCTCGGGCTCTTTCCTGCACTATCTTTGAGGCAGGTGTGACCCATGAGCGCATCCGCTACTTCAAAGGCCTCAGCTCCGGCCTCTCCCGACGCGACACGCTCGAGAGACACGGGCGGTTTCTATCTGCAGTCGCGGACCAAGGTGGCGATCCTTGCTACCTGCATGGTCCTGATGCTCGGCGGTTCTATCTACGCTGTCCTCCAACCACTGAACGCCGAGCCTACTCGCTTCACGCCTTCCACGCGGTTTTGGTATCCGCGTGAGACCAATCCTTACGCCCGCCTCCCCTACGTAGACTGTCCGAATGATAAGGCGGACGACTACGCATGCCGCTTGAACAGCATTGCGGTCAGCATCCCCGACGCTGCGAACGCGGCCGACGACTCCCAGGTCACCCGGCCGGAAGTATGGGCCGTTGGTAATTTTGGTTTGGTCTTACACCGGGCCGCCGGACAGTACAACTGGGAACAACTGAAAATCGCTGCGCGCGCCGAAGCTAGCCCGCCTCCTTCGCCAGCTCAATCCACCACACCTACGCCGCCCAGGCCATTCGCCGCGAACCCGCGTGTCACTACTCCAGCCGCTACGCCAGCTGTCCGAGTTCCAGCGCTCGTCGGCTTGGGACTGGACGCTGCACGCACGACCGCCCTCCGCGTTGGACTGCAACTCGCAGTGGAATACGAGCCCGGGGCCGCACCCAATGCGCCCCCGCAGAAGCAACAACAGCAGCAGCAACAACCAGGTCCGTCGCGGACACTGGTCGTGGTTTCTCAGTCACCTTCCGCTGGTACGGTGGTCCCTCCAAAAACAACAGTCATGGTTCGTCTCGGCAGCCCACCGAAGGCGGCGGCCAGTCTACTAATTCAGCGCTTGGTTCCTGTGGTCTACGCGGCCGAAAAAGCCAAAGTGCCTGCCCAGGCAGGGGTGGCCACCAACACTCCATCCGCAGAAGTTTCGTCGCGCGCAAACTCCAATGTGGGTGTCAATGCTGTTCCACCGTCAACGCCATTTTTGTTGGACGACGACCTGATCTACGTCAGCTGTTCCAACCAGACCTGCCACGCTCTCGGTCGCAGCGGAAGGATTTACAACGTTGCTGGCAAGGAGTGGGCCTTTAAGCAGGCACGGTTCAACCTTCCCACCGGTGCCCAAGGCGATCTTTCCCTCATTTCCGCGATGAACGGCGGCAGAGTAATCGCTAAAGTTGGCGACTCGCCCTACCTGTGCTCAACCTCGTCGCTTCCAGAAGCCCGGGACAAAAGCCTCCCGTTTACCTGCGCGCCCTGGTCCGATGGCTCCGTCTTCAAGGGCAATCAGCCCATCGACAAGGCCAGCCAGCTCGCGAACGGCCCGGCCATCTTCCTGGCCGATACCTTCACCTCGTCGAATAACTCTTTGCAGCGCCTCCTGCTTGGAGAAAACGGCTTCATCGGCAAGAGCTCGTCAGCTCAGGGAAGCGCCGCTCCGGTCACAGTTGTCCCCACGCGAACAACCTCTGCACTGCGGGCATTCGCTTTCGGCAAGGGAGCGCGGGGCTACATTGCCGGCGACCACGGTCTAGTCCTCACCACTTCCGACGACGGCACCACTTGGTTCCATGAAACGCGTGGCCCGGAAGCCGCCCTGCCGAACCATCGCCTCCCCGCGCCCTGGTATTGGCTACTTGCCTTTCTGCTGATTGTGACTTGTTCCGCGGTGGTGGCTACTCCGCCGCCTCCCCCGCCAACAGAGTTCTCGGTCGCCGACTGGACCGTCACCGATGCCCCCCTCAAGCCCGGTGATGTGGATTCGCTCGACTTTACTCCGATGGCTCTGGGACTCTCGCGGTTCATCCGCAATCCCAAGACCCAACCGCCCGTCACGATCGCCATCGAAGGCGAATGGGGTGAAGGCAAAAGCTCGGTTATGTCTTTGCTCCGTGGCGACCTCGAAAAGTCCCGCTACCGTCCCGTGTGGTTCAACGCCTGGCATCACCAGAGCGAAGAGCAATTGCTGGCTGCTCTCCTGCAACACATCAAGGACCAGGCTGTGCCACCCTGGTGGCATATCGACAACTGGATCTTCCGCGCCCGCCTCTTGCACTTTCGGCTTCGCGACAAGTGGCCCCTGATGATCCTCCTCTTGCTGGCCCTTTGCGGCTCTCTTAGTTACGAACTTTCGCGTCATGGCGTGAGTTTGCCAGACATCAGAGCCTTTGCCTCGGAGATGAGCGCGCTGATCAAGTATTTCCTGCCCTGGTCCAGACAGGACCGCTTGCCCGCGGATATTGGGCATTACAGTGTGGTGGCAACGGTGCTCGCCGTTCTCGCCGCTATCTTCCAAAAAGCCCGTGCCTTCGGAATTAACCCCTCAAAGCTCACCGACAATCTCCGCGATGCCGCCACCATCAAAGACGTAAAACCCGACCCAGGTGTCCGCCCGCGCTTTGCCCGCGAATTTGGCGACTTCTGCAATGCATGGTCCTGGGGAGGCCGCCGCGTGATCATCTTTATTGATGACCTCGACCGTTGCCGGCCCGAGAGCGTTGTCACCGTTCTGGAGTCCATCAACTTCCTCACTACCGCCGGCGACTGCATCATTGTCCTTGGAATGGCCCGGAACCAGGTCACGCACTGCGTTGGACTCGGTTTCAAGGAAATCGCGCTAGCAGAGGCCGCCTATGAAGGGGGCGGCAATACCGAACAGGAAAAAGCGGTCGCGCGCTTCAAGTACGGCACGTTCTATATCAAGAAACTGGTGAACATCGTAGCGCCCCTGCCCAAGACCACATCGGACCAGCGCCGGCGGGTTCTCGAGCTCAAGGCGGCTGAGATTCTTCGCAAGGAGGACGAAGAGCAGGCAGTTGAGCGGTTGTGGCGCGTGCGCCTCTGGGAGAGTTTGGCCCAGACCGGCCGCATGACCGCCAAGATTGCTCCGGTTCTGCTGCTCCTTGTCGCGTTCGTGTCCTCTGTAGTTGTCGGCTACCAGAAGGGAGTCATCCAGCCCCTGGCATCTTTGCAGAAGTCGTCAAACGCGGAGGTCAATTCCAACCCGTCTTCACAACAGCCTGTTGTCTCTCAGAACGATTTTGGCAAACCGCTTCCCTTCCAGCGTCCGGACACCAAGCCAGGAGATTTGAAGCTTGACGTCGCCAAGGTTGAAGGAAGTGCCTGGTCCTATGGAGTGGACGCGATATTTCTCCTGGCGCTGTTTGGGATTCTTGCCTACCAACTGAGCGCGCGCACCAACCTGGACGCACAGAATTCCCCGGAGTTCGAAGACTCACTCAAGCTTTGGGGCCACTACATCGTCATGGTCTGCGACACACCCCGCGAGATTAAGCGCGCCCTCAACGATCTGCGCTACCAGGCCATGACGCGCCGCGTCAATGGCCCCAGCACCACGCGCGCGGAACGCCTGCTGCGAACGCTCCGCCAGCGCGTGACCGGCTTCTACCAACCTGCCGCCGTTGAGAAACGCGTGGACGAAGCTGCTTTGCCTCCCCACAAGGCCGCCGAACTGGCCAATCTAACCGGTCACGACCTGCAACTTTTCCTGGATCCGGATTACAAGGAAGTCGGCGGATCCGAAAACCTGAAACTGCTGATGGAGATCAAGCTGAAACACATCAATCAGTTTCATCGGTGGATACCCCAAGCGGCGCCCGAAAGCCAAACCATCTACGAGGACGCTGCCGAGAACTACAGGAATCCTCCGCAAACGGCTTAGCAGCCACGTTCGGTGGTGGTGATCGACAAGCCCGAATGCCTTTTTCTCTCCCCAGAGCAAGCCCAAGACTAGCTACTTTCTGTCGCAAAATAGCTCGCTTTGAATGAGCTATTCGTTTCTAGAGACCGTCTAATTCTGTTTGCGCGTTTCGATTTCTGCCGCTCGGTCCATTTGCGTCCCGAGTCGTAACAGATGGGACCTGTCCGTGGCGAATTACTGAATTGGGCCAAAATTAGGTGTCCTTTCGGGTTTTGATACCATGCCTGGATGCGCGATGTCCTCATCCTTTTGATTCATTTGATTGTCACCGTCGTCCGGCTTGCACGGCGGGGAGGCTTCCGTTCTGTCCTTGCCGAGTCGCTGCTCGTCAAACATCAACTAGGCATCCTCAATCGCGGCCGCAAGCGTGCTCCCAACCTGCGCGCCGCAGAGCGTTTCATCGTCGGTTTGTGCACCCTTTTCATGAACCTGGCACGCATTCTGCGTTCCGCCATCGTCCTGAAGCCATCCACGCTGCTGCATCTCCACCACGTGCTGGCCAAACGAAAGTACCGCATGTTGTTTTCGCGCAAGCGGAGGCGTCCGCCTGGCCCGAAAGGACCGAATAAAGAACTCATCGACGCAGTCGTTGAATTGAAACGGCGTAATCTCAACTGGGGTTGTCCCCGAATCGCCCAGCAGATCACGTTGGCTTTCGGCGTTGCAATCGACAAGGATGTGGTTCGCCACATCCTCAGCGTTCATTACCGGCCGGAATCGGATTCGGGAGGCCCATGCTGTCTCACGTTCCTCGGCCACATGAAAGACAGCCTCTGGAGTATGGATCTGTGCAGGTGCGAGTCGGCATCGTTGCGTACCCACTGGGTCCTGATCGTCATGGATCAATACTCGCGCCGGATCATAGCGTTCGGCGTCCATCATGAGCATCGAACGCACGCCGGACGCCAACGGCACCCGCCGGTAACGGGCGTCAACGCCGGCCGCTCACCCGCAAATCTCAGTTGTTATCGATGGCAGAAGCATTGTCGAGGCTCATACCAGCCTATGGCCGCCTGATTTTAGTAATTCGCCTCCGACACGTTAGTACATACAGCAAGCCAGCGAATCTGCCGGTGTTCTTAGTGGAACTCATGTTGTCCTTCCTTGTTGTAACGGCCTCGTTGTAAGGGGCCTAGTGAAAGGGTCTACCAGGGATAACGGAAGTGTTTCGCCACACGAGCAATAGGCAGGTGGGGTGGGACACCCAGCAAGCTATTCTCTGGGGGTGTGGCAACAGCGGGGAACCGGTTGGCGTCTAACGGGGGCAATGGCCTTGCTCAGGAGGTTACCCGTGAAAATCATGCAGGGGATCGGCAGTTTGAGTTTATGCGCAGTACTTCTATGGGGAGTGCTCAAACCAATCGACCAGGCGTGGGCCGCGGGGGGAGACGACGAGCCGAAGGGCGAAGCGTCCGCACTGACGATTTACAACCAACAGTTTGCGGTGGTGCGGCAGAAAATGCCGCTCGATTTGAAGTTAGGCGTGAACTACGTGCAAGTCACGGACATTACGGCGCATCTGGAGCCAGATTCGGTGATCCTGCGCCCGCTCGATGCGGGCCGTCGTCTCCAGATTCTGGAGCAAAACTACCGCAATGATCCGGTCTCTCAGCAGTTGCTGCTGTCCCTCTACGAAGGCAAGACGATTGATTTCCTGCAGACGGACAAGGACGCCAACCCGCACCTCCTGCAAGGAAAAATCATCCGCAGCGGCTATGTGCCCCATTACGCCGCCGTGCATGCTTACGGTCAGCAGTATTACCAGCAGCAGGCTTCGAACGCGCAGGGCGGCGGAGAACAGCCAGTGATTGAAGTGAACGGCAAGCTACAGTTTTCCCTTCCGGGGCAACCGCTTTTTCCGGCGCTGGCCGACGACACGGTGCTCAAACCCACGTTGTCCTGGGAGCTACAAACGGACAAGCCGGGCGCCACGATGGCGGAATTCAGCTACGTGACGGGTGGGATGAACTGGGAGGCCAGCTATAACGCAGTCGCACCGCCAAAAGGCAATGCGTTGGAGATCGTGGGCTGGGTGACGGTGGACAATCAAAGTGGCAGGACGTTCCGTGACGCGCAGGTCAAGCTGATGGCCGGTGATGTAAATAAAGTCCAGCCCCCGCAGGGAATGGCGATGGCAATGGGGGCAATTTCGACGTTTGGAAGGGGTGGAGGGCAATTCGGTCCCCCAGTCACGGAAAAAACCTTCGACGAGTATCACCTGTACACACTGGAGCACGCCACGACTCTTCATGACCGTGAAACAAAGCAAGTGGAATTTGTCCGCGCGGCGGGGATCCAGTCGCAGACGGTCTATGTTTACGACGGATTTAAAGTTGACCAGAACTACCGGGGCTGGACCTTTGAGAATATCCGGCAGCAGGAGAGCTACGGCACTCTCTCCAATCCAAAAGTATGGGTGATGCAGGAGTTCAAGAACAGCACCGCGAATCATCTGGGTATGCCGCTTCCAAAAGGGCGAGTACGGTTCTATCGCCGTGACGACGATGGACAGCTCGAGTTCACTGGCGAGAACGATATGGACCACACGCCCAAGGACGAGACGATTCGGCTGTATACCGGCAGCGCGTTTGACATGACCGGGGAGCGCAGCCGGACGGAATTCCGGTCCGACTACAATGCACGGTGGATTGATGAATCGTTTGAGATCAAGGTGCGGAATCACAAGACCGAGCCCGTCGAGGTGCGCATCGTGGAGCATCTCTACCGCTGGACGAGCTGGGATATCGTGAAGAATTCGGATCCATTCAAGAAAAGCGACGCCCAGACGATTGAGTTCTTGGTGCAGATTCCACGCGACGGAGAGAAGACCGTAAATTACAAGGTGCACTACAGTTGGTAGTTGAGTAACGTTTCCAACAAATCGGGGGATCTGTTTTCGTTCAAAAGCTAACCCCAATGAACTGAAAAGGTTGGATTCTCGCACAGTTCGTGCACGGTATCGACATTGTCGACACAAGCCTGAATTCCTGACAAAATGTCGCTGCAATGTAGATACAGGGAGTAATGACGATATGAGGACGGTGGTCAAGAAATGGGGCAACAGCGCCTCGGTGCGAATTCCCGCTGCCCTCATGGAGGCGGCCCATCTGGATCTAGACGATGCCGTTGACGTGCGCGAAGAGTCCGGGCGCATCGTCATCGAGCCAGCACAGCGCAAGGAATATGACCTGACCGCGCTTGTGAAGGAGATTACTCGTGAGAATTTGCATGACGAGGCGGATTTCGGCAAACCTGTTGGCAAAGAGGCGTTGTAATGGCGTAGCCCTATGTGCCCGACGCTGGGGACATAGTCTGGATGAGCTTCGACCGACAGACTGGACATGAACGGGCTGGGCACCGGCCCGCAGTTGTGTTGAGCCCCGCCGCATATAACGCGAAGACCAGTCTGATGGTCTGCTGCCCGATGACGACGCAGATCAAGAACTATCCCTTTGAAGTGGTGATTGCCGGGCCGAGTTCAAGCGCGGTTCTGGCAGATCAAGTCAAGAGCTTGGATTGGCGCAAAAGGAGAGCCAACCGCAAAGGGATCATATCGGTGGCCGAGCTTGCGGAAGTGCGCGCCAAAATTCGAGCGCTGATAGGTTAAGGGTCTTGCAAAAACATAGCCCCAACCGCGGACATCATGAACCAGGTACGAATCATCATGGCTTACGACCCCGGAATGATACAGCCGAAGCGGAAGCAGCCCGCCGCTCCCGTTCTTCCCGATTACGAATCGTCGGCAGGCGACGGGTCTTTTTCGGATGGAGTTTCCGCAAGGCTCCCGGCTTTGCGAAGAGTCTTGATGTAGAAGAAGCGCAGCGACGCCAGGTGTTGTCCTACGGAATTCGCTGACAACCTTGCGTTTCTCGAACAACTCGGCTTGATATTCGCGAATGTGTCGAGGACCTAAGCGATCTGGCGAACAGTTGAAATGTCGAGCAAAATCTTCTACGGCACGAAGGTAGTGATGTATAGTATTTTGTGCATAATTACGAAGCTGGAGTTCTTCCAGCATCATTTTGCGAAGTCGGGTCACAGGAACACCTCCTGTGACCCACACTTACATCTAAGCCATCCACACGATTGCTGCCAACGCTGCGCCGCGAGCCTACTTAAGTTTCTCGTGAACTGAAAGCTCAGAAATTCTCCAGCATGGTCACGTTCGTTTCGAAAATCCTCTCGGTGTAGGCTAGGAAGTGTCCGTCCGGCGAAGGCCGGGGGCAGCAAAGCCAACCCTGCCCACCGGGGATCTCCACCAAAACTTTGGTGTTGCCAGCAAGATCTGTCAGGAAAATCTCCCAGGAAGAACCCGATGATTTTGCCGCCTCAACGTAAATCTGGTGGCCATCAGCGGACCAGCGTGCGAATTGAAACAGGTTCCAATTCTTCGTCTCCAATGGACGCGCCGCGCCACTTTCCAAACTGACGATGTAGATTCCCGTTTCGTCGTTTCTTACAAGAGCAATATTCTTTCCGTCTTGTGAAAGACTCCAATCGGGAAAACCCGACGAGAGGTCTACTGTGGCAAGTTGTGGACCACGGCCGCTGACCGGGTCCAAAGAGGAAAATACGAGCTGTTTTCCTTCGAGTTCGCCAATAACACACTGTTTGGAAGGGGGAGCGGCGCAATCGTAGGAATATTGGCCAGGAAAAACTACCGAGGAAGGGCCACCCTCGGCCGGCATGCGCATGAGCCGGGACGAGGCGGCATCGAAATTTCCGTTGGAGGAGGCAGTATAGAGCAGCCACAAACCATCAGGGGTAAAGACTGCGCGGCCGTAGCTCTCTGGGCCCGAAACCACAGATTCCGAGTTGGTGCCAGGGACAGGTTGCTCATAGATAGCCCTCCTGCCGCTGCGATTCGAACTAAATAAAACTGCGTGACTATCGCGTGTCCACCCTTCAGCATGTTGGTTCCAACTGTCAAGGGTCAGTCGGCGGACCGCACCCAACTTGCCAGTTCCCGGATTGATTTCTGCGATCTTGGCCACGTCCTGGGTACGAGTCTTCAGAAAGGCAAGGCGTCGGCCATCGGCGGAATTCGTAAATGATCGAATGGAGAAGCCCACCCAGTTGGTCAAGCGTTCGAGCGTACCACGAGGACGACCTGAAGTCGGGTCCACATCGACGGCCCAGATATTGCTCACCTCTTGGTTCGGCGGTAACTCACTGAGGGCAACAATAATGCGACCGTCCGGCAGCCAGGTCAAATCGGTGACGCCGTTATATCCTTGCAACCTTGGATCAGAGAGCACCGTTGTGCGCTCACTCCCTGTCAGGTCGCTTGTCTCGATTGTGTACTCGCTGGGCGCCTTGAAGCGCACGTAAGCAATACGGCGTTCGCTGGGAGACCAGTCAAGGCCCCCGAGGAAGTCTCCCGGTTCGAAGTGAACAATGGCATGGGGATCTCCTCCATCGGCGCCCATGGACCAAATGCCATCCTTCTTGATCACTGCAATGTGCAGGCCATCCGGCGATAAGGCACCCCCTCCAGGCTCGTTCGATAATTTGCGACTCGTCCCATCCCAGGTAGAGATCGTCCAGAGTCCGGACTTCTGTCCCGTGCCGACGACCAACAAGTGGGTTCCATCCGGGAACCAGTCGGAGATGTAGAACGGAGCGGGGCCTGAAGAGAGAGAGCGGGTTTGTCCCGTGTCAATTTGGAGTAGAAACAAGCTGCCAGCCCGGTCGTTATAAGCCAGGAATTTGCCGTCCCGGGAAAGCACGCAACCGGTGACCGCATTATCGGGTGGATTCGCCGTGAGTTCCCGCTGTGTGGATTCACGCTTCTGCCTTGTCCGAGTCCATCTGGATGATCGGAAGAAGAACACGGCGGCCGAGAGAAGCACCGCTGCCGACACAGAAATGATCAATAAACGCGAGACCTTCGGTTGTGCCGCGGGCGCACGTGCGGGAATCGACGCGGCGCTTCGCCCGGATTCGGTGTCCCGTTTGAAACGCTTCAGATCGGCGCGCAACTCGGCCGCCGATTGGTATCGGACTTCCCGATCTTTTTCCAAGGCTTTGTTGATGATTCGTTCCAATTCCAGAGGAAGGTCCGGATTCAAACGCACCGGTGACGGCGGCAAGCGGTTCAAAATACCATCAAAAATCATACCGGAGCTTTCGCCGCGGAAGGGCAAGACACCCGCCGACATTTCGTAAAGTACGACACCGAAAGAAAAAAGGTCGGTGCGGGCATCAAGACCTTTAGCCTGAACTTGTTCGGGCGACATGTAGGCGACCGTGCCAAGTGCGGTACCGGGACTCGTGAGGTGCTCGGATTCCTCCGCCAAGGTGGCAAGAGTGTCGGCGTTGGCACCCCTAGCGCTTCGGACTTTAGCGAGGCCGAAGTCGAGAATCTTGGCATGACCGCGCGTGGTGATGAAGATGTTTGCCGGCTTAATGTCGCGGTGGACAATTCCTTGGGAGTGCGCGGCGTCCAGAGCATCGGCAATCTCAAAGGAGATATCGACAAGACTTTCCATATCGAGCGGATGGCCAGCGATCTTGTGCTTGAGAGTAGCGCCGTCCAAATACTCCATGGCGATGAAGGCTCGGCTGTTCTCCTCACCAATGTCGTGGATCGTGCAAATGTTCGGATGATTCAAGGCTGATGCCGCTCGCGCCTCACGTTTGAAACGCTCCAGCGTCTGCGAATCGTGCGCAACATCTTCGGGCAGGAACTTAAGGGCAACGAAGCGGCCGAGCCTTATGTCCTCGGCCTTGTAAACCACACCCATGCCGCCACCACCGAGCTTTTCCAAGATCCGGTAGTGGGATACGGTTTGCCCGAGGAGTGACTGGGAATCCTCCATTTGGCAGACATCTTAAGTTGCGCGCGGAGGCAAGTCAACGAAACGGGCGACACCGAAAATGTCAATCGGGTTTCAGCCTGAAGGCGAACCTAGATGCGGGCAACCGCTGTGGCTTCGTCTTCGGCGAGGTCCAGAATAGTATCAAGGCGGACCATTTTCAGAAGCATCAGCACTTGCCTGCTTGGCGCGAAGAAGGTGCACTTCCCGCCAGCCCGCTTCAGGGTAGTGAAGGACCGTACCAGGGGACTGTGGTCGCGGTCATGACGTCGATGCCGTCGATTCGGGTCAAGTCCGTACCGGTCATGCGAAACAACCCTTCGCGTAAGTCGAACCGCGGTGGCCGCGCCGAGGCCACGCACGCTAACGAAGCCCTGGGCATGGTGCTCCCGATGCTTTATGCTAGGGCAGACAGAAGGCTACTGTCCTTCGTGAGAGGTGAACGTCGGATCATACTCTTGTGGATGAAGGCCTTTTACCAGCAGGGGCAGAATAACCAGCAAGCGGAGGCAGCGCGGCTGGTCCCAATTGGGGTGAAGTCGGGGCTGGATTACAGCTAACGTTTCCTCCAGGAGCAGTTTGTCGTGAAGGGAAAATAGAATGCCTGAGCTCTGGAACAACTTCACGGAGAAGCTGGGCACTCTGGCCGGAAAATGGACGTCGTGCACCGCCTTCGGCTCCTTCCTGCTCTACCTGCTAGGCTATCTCACCCTCCGCTTCCAGCTCAGCACCTACGGAGTGGCCACCAACCTCGACCTGTTCGATGAAAAGTACCTGTTTGCCGGCTGCCGCTTTGTGGTGTACCTGGTATCCGCGGTGCCCAACATCCTGATCATCCTTCTGATGCTGGCCGTCATCGGATATTTGCCGTACAAACTCTTGCCGCTATCTCTCAAGGACCGCATGAAGCGCTGGGCCTCGTCATGGTGCGCCGAACCTCTCCATCTACCTCTGCTGGGCATAATGCTCGCAGTGGCGTTGATCCAGTTCGTGCTGCGCAGGTGCTTCGCCTTTGGCAATCTACTGCTATGCAAGCAACTGCCCGATGAATGGTCCAGCTCCGTACTTCTGACCAGCAACGGCAAACTTTCACTCTACTTCAGCGGGCTGGTTGGGGGCACGCTGGTCACGGGTGCCATCCTTCTTTATGTGTTACACGGCGGAACGGCAACCACCGCCGCATCTCGGTTCTGGATGGGTATTCTGGTTTTCCTTTTTGCGGTAGAGTTTCTGTTGCTGCCGGTCAATTACGGTGTCTTGATCTCTACCCAGCAGCTTCCGCGAGTAGTGGAACTTTACGCGGTTGAGAAGCTTCCCGAAGGCCAACGCGCCTGGCTGGTCTGGGACAGCAAAGACGCGGTCATCTACTTTGTTCGCGATGGACAAGATCAGCGCATGATTGTCACCGTGCCCAGGAAGGACGCCAAGGAAAGGATCGTCGCTTACGACGACATATTTTGTGTGTTGTTCGGGGGGAACCACGTCGAGTCCCGCCCCTGTCCCAGATAGAAAAATGCTGCATCGACCCATAGCCTGCGTGCTTTTGACGTTGCTTGTAAGTACCTCCTCCGGACTTGTGCAGAAGAATGCTCCTGACACCAAACAGAAACCGCAAACCAGTTTCACCGAGAGGCTCCTTAAATTCCTCGGCATCTCCGACAGTCCTGGCACGCTAAAGGGCCCAGGCGACGAAGTTACGAGTGGCGAACTCTGGCTGGCCGACTTGCAGGCCAGGACCACGCGCGCATTGACCTCCAGCGAAGGATACCGCTCTCCAATTTTTCTGGCGGGAAACAAACACGTACTGGCACTGCGCGGTACCGAGGTGGTACTGATCCCCAGCGCCGGCGGAGAAGGCAAGAAGCTATATTCAGTTGACGGTATCCTGAAGTTGGTGGGAGCTAGCTCCGAAAATGCTGATGCGGTCCTCATCCTCCTGCGGGGCGAAGCTGGCGGACAGCCTCGCGCAGGGCTGCTGACGGTTAGTACCGGAGCGGTCAAGCCTGTGCCTTACGATCCTGCTTCCAGCCAGGACCTACAAATGGTGGAGACCCTCAGAGGTTGGTCGCGGGCCTACGGCGACCGGCGCATTTATGTGCAGAGGGAAAGCAAACAAGCGCTCTCGGGTAAGGTGGAGTGGAGCGACGTTTTTCTTCAGGTGGACAGTCAGCCGTCGGTGAATGTCAGCAGGTGTGATGCCGTCAATTGCGGGCAGCCGTCCCTCTCCGCGGATGGACTTTGGCTGGTGTTTGTAAGAGCGAAGCCGGACTGAACCGTGAGCAATTAGGTTTAGTGTGATCATCGAGGGGATTATGACCAGGCTAAAATGGTTCTGGGCTAGGTGCACTCAAGTCAGCTCCTCCCAGCGCCGCTTGCTGCGGACCTGGTCTTACCAGCCGGATCCGCGACCAGAACGATCAGCTGATGCTGCAAGCGCGGACATGCACAGCCCAGTTGGGGGAACCCGGAGTTCGCAAGAGACGGTGTGGCGTTCAGTGCGTCACCGCCGAGGTTAAACCGTAAATGGTCGTGGTTACTCGAGAGATTTTTTTCTTCTCCGTCGGCTTCGATCCCGACCGATAAGTGCGCGCTGATTTTGAATTGAGAACTTCGATTCCGCGGGACTCGCTTTTGAACCTTTCGGGTACTGGACTCTGTTATACCTTCCCGGATCATGGCTCGGGATAAGACATTAATACATAGAAGCTGTCCCGTCCCTCAGGTTCAAGATGAATCATCGCATTTTTGCACGGTATAGACTGAGCCGCTCCTCTTCTGAGGCTACGTCCGATAATGCGGCCTGCATTGCCGCGCAGAACAAGAGGGGGGCGAGGGTACCCTTGGTGCATCCATTTATCCACCCGAGTCTTCTCCGAGCGAAGCGCATCAGATATTGTTTTCTCAGCGGTTTCCCGATCGGTCCAGGTGGAAGCATTTGGAGTCTTTGGTATGAGCGCCAGCCGTTGTCGAAGCTGCTCATCAGTTAGTGCCACAAAGAGCGACAATGTTTGTCCGCGTTCGGGTCCTTCGTCACGGCCCAGATCATAATGATCGATCGGACCCAGGTTTTTTAGTAATTCCAAAGCAAGCCCCGGATTCTCCTTCACCATCTTTTGAATAAACGCCCTCAACTCTTGCGGTTCCGCAGGGTCCTGAGCACCTGCCCTAGCATTTTGGGATAGAAGTGGTAGTCCAAAGACAACTGCTAGCGAAAAACAGATCAGGTGTCGACTGATGTGTCTCTTTCCCATTACGAACGCCTGGTGGATGGTGTGATTGTTTTTCATTTTCATACTCCTTAGTGGGCAATACACCTCCGGAGACGAGAGCAGCTCCAACAAGGCTCTTAGGTACTGGTCTTGAGTCTTTGTTCCTGCAAACACTGCACCAATTAGAAGAAAAAAGAGCTGCAGGGCCCGTTCCGGTAAATCGCTGGGTCTGTTGTATTTGTGAGCGCGAAGGACGACCTTGCATAGAGGCGCTTCGCTAATCCCTATCCGAGCGGATAGAGAGGACTATCTGAACGGATAGAGAGGACTATCCGATTTAATCCTGAGGCTAGACCGAAGCAGAGTGACCAAGGGAAGGACATTTTCGACTCATAATGCCAGACCTTCCTCTAGGTACGGGCGGGAAACCCGAGTCAACGAACTCGACACCATCGAAGGCTGCACTCAACAATCCCGATTTGTATGGTTGCCCAGCGTCATCTACATAGGTCAGCAGCATTGTTGGCCTCCGTCCCGAATGGACCTCCGTTTGCTTGCACTATATCCTATGGTCAGCGGAGGGTCCGATGAAGCTTTGGAGCTGGACAACCCACATCTCTCGCATCGCTATTTTCTGTCTCGTTGTTGTTGGGGCATCCCAAGAAACGACTCTTGCGCAGAGCAGCAGCGGTGCAGAAAGTTTTCAGGCAGAGGGTATCGCCAAGATTGATCACTGGACCGATTATGTGCTCCGCACTGGCGACGCAAAAAGCACCCTTAACGAGCTGGTGACTGCCGAGTCGGATCTGAGATCCAGCTACGATCTTTTCCTCAAGGATGAGAACCTCGCTAGCGCCACGTGGAGTGCAATCAAACTCGCAGACATCAAGCGGTTGCAGAACCAATTCGATCAAGCAGAAACGATGTACCACACCGCAATCGAGCTCGCCCAACGCGCCCATCGCGTCGACTACGAAACCAAAGCTCTGGCACGTCTGGCATGGGCCGAGCTTCGACTGCACCGAATGGATGCCGCCATGGACTATGTCCACCGGGCAGTGAGCCTTGGACCGAATTGTGGTAACAAGACCTTCTATTTTGAAGCGCTCGATGTGGCAGGGTCGATCGAGGTCGCGACAGGCAATTTGGTTGCGGCAGCCGACTTTCTGGACCGGGCTTTGACCATGAGCGCGGAAATTAGCGATAAGAAGCAGCTGTACACAGCCTATCTTGACCGCGCCGATATCTATTACCACCTGGCCACGAAATGCGACTACCAGCACGACTTAGCCGTGTGCTACCAGTCGTTGGAACTAGCGCGGGCAGATTATCAGAGAGCATTTGCCATTACCGAGGAGCTGCATTATCAATTCGCTTCTCAGAGCTGCCAGGGGTTTCTGAAAGAACTCGATGAACTCAAAGCGTCGATGCAGGAACTGCAGCGTAGCGATCAGACCGCGGCCGATGCCGAATTCAGTCCCCGGAAACCAGAAGATGTGCTTGTAACGGAGTCTTTTTCGACTGGTCGCATGAACCCTGAATTTCTGGCGATCGCCGAGACTAAATCCAAGGAATTTCAAGATTGGCGTTCTCGAATGCAGCAACAGGGACTGATTTTGCTCGATATCGATCCTGCAGAGATGTTCCTTGAAGGCGAACTGGCCGAATGGAAGGGCAACGACGAAGTTGCTCTAGCCACATTTCGGCATTCCCTCGATCTGTTGGAACAGGACCGACGAAAGCTTCGCGACGAGCAGGCGCGGCTCGCTTTCCTGGAAGACAGAGTCAGCTTCTATTATCACGCCGCCTTACTTTTGCTCGACCGTAAGAAGTACCCGGAAGCTTTTGCGTTATTTGAGCAGTCGCGCTCACGCGTGATGGCCGACATGCTGGCGAGCCGACCACTCAACCTGGGCACTGCTAGAGAACGAGAACTCTTTTCGCAACTGCAAACCCTGAAGCTCAATATCGCTGCGCAGCAGGAGAAACTCTTCAATCACACCGGGAGCAACGATCGCGACCAGCACGGACGGGAGATCGTCGAGCTTGAGACCCGAATAACAGGCCTGCAACAGCGGTACCAGGAACTCGAGACGCGCATCGCACATGAGGCGCCGAAGCTCAAGCAACTGACTTCCTCAGAGCCAGTTACGCTGGAGAGCGTGCAGAGTTCGGCTCGTGAGGGAGGATATGACGTTCTCTACTACGCGGTTTTAGAGAGCGCTTTTGTGCTGTGGCACATCAACGAGAGCGGGGTCCAGGTCAGAAAGGTATTTCTGTCACGCAACCAGCTTGTGAAGAAGATGGCAGGATTGCAGGAACTTCTCTTGGCTCGTAAGAACGATCCCACTGCCAAATTCGACGAAACGACTTCCCGCGAATTGTTTCTCTACCTCATTCAGCCGATACTCTCTTTCATTTCGAGTAGTCATTTAGTTGTCATTCCGCACGAGGAGCTCAATTCGTTACCGTTCCAGGTGCTGCAGAATCCCCAGACTGGAAAATTCTTGGGCGAGAGCTTCGCGATCTCTTATGCACCAAGTGCCACAGTGCTTGCGACTGTCGAGAAGCAGTCGAATTTGAAGAACGGTCATCTGCTGGCTGTGGCGGATCCAGGAATGCACGATGCCCAAGACGAGGTAGTGGCGATTGGGAGACTTTATCCTGGTCGAAGCAGAGTGGTAACGCAATCCCCGACGGACAAAGGCGACTTAAAAACTTGGGTTAGTGACTACAATCTGATCCATCTTTCGGTCCATGGTTCGTTTAACGCCAGCGACCCTCTGCTATCGTACCTCCAGTTCAAAGAAACTCCATTGGATAACGGTCGCCTCACGGCGGCCGATATGTTTGGATTGCCGCTGCAGAAAAACAGCCTGGTGGTCTTAAGTGCGTGTGAAACCGGCCGGGTGGAGGCCACGCATGCCAACGAGATCCTTGGCATGGTGCGATCTCTACTTTTTGCAGGAGCCGGCAATCTAGTCCTCTCCTCGTGGCAAGTGGACGCTGCGTCGACGAAGTTGTGGATGGCCACCTTCTACCGGGAGGGACAAAGGAATCCCCCAGCTGAGGCGGCACGGCAGGCTCTGATTGCCGTGAAGTCACGTCCGGAGTACAGTCATCCCTTCTTCTGGGCGCCGTTTAGTTTGACAGGAAAGTAGAATGGTAGAGCCTTGAGCGGAACCTTTGGGAAGAAAGCGTCGTCCCTTCGGCCCCTTCCAAATCCATAACTTACGCCAGGCATGAGGCGAGCACCTTCGGTGTCTCCCGACGAAGTGCAAATGGTTAAGGGCGTAAACCAACTCGTCCTAGATGATGCGACCCGCCAGCGGCTGGGTGTGATGGCGACGGACTTCAAGAAGCTTTGGAACGATCCATGCACATCGGCGCAGCAGGTCAAGACGCCGACAAACACCGTCAAGCTTGTGGACAACCTCCTGGACCATCACATCTACTCCGAAATCGCCGACATTCTCAATCAGCAGGGACTTCGTCCCGGCGGATCGGACCGACCCGGGCGCAGCAGCACTCGCTTCACCGCCCAGCGCATCATTTATCTCGTCCATCAATACGCACTTCGCCCTCGCTACGACCGACTTCGCGACCGCGGCATGCTAACGGCAGCGGAAACGGCCGCTCGCCTCCACATCCATGGAGCGACTGTTATCCGCTGGGCGGCATACGGTCTCATCACGAAGCACGCCTACAATGCACATGCTTACCTTTACGAGGTGCCAGAATCGAATCTACCCGCCAAGCATTCCAGCCACCGGGGCCCGCTAGCTGACCGAGTCGCGGCTCTCAAAACAGCGAGGGAATCAAAACCATCGGATCCAATCGAAGGAGGTGCAGTGTGAAGACGGTTAGTTCCAGTACAGCCGGAGTCCCTTTCGATGCCAGGTGATGACCGTCTCGGGTTGGACGATGACCAATGCCGATCGCCAACCGTTCCATAATCGTGAGAGCCACCCATAGGGATCGATCCGCGCGACTTAAGCGCAGCCGATGGCCACGGCGGGGGTGCTGGAGGACTAAGAGCTGATGTCGAAGGGCAAGAATTTCAACTTGCAACGCTGCTCGAGTTTGAAAGACTCGCCGAGCAGAAGAAAACAGCGAGAGGATGATCGTGAGCATGTTGTCGAAATGCTACAGCCACGCCTGTCTACATTCAACCAGTTCAGTCAGAACGGGGTTTTTAGTAGGGACAAGGATCGCGAACTGATACAACATCTGCGAGCATGGAACCGTCCGGCGGCAATCAAGTTGTCTACGTGAATAAGCAGACCAAACAAAGCATCGCCGGTCCGGCGGAATGGACGGATGTGTTCCTCAAGGTGGGAGCCGACGATCCCCTGAATGTCAGCCAGTGTGACGGGGTCAACTGCGGGACAGCCGTCGCTCTCTTCAGATGGCCGATTCGTGGTCTTCATCTGGCCGACGAGTAATAAAGAAATCATGCGTCGCGCGGAGCTCTAAAAATGGATTGCAGTCTCAATTTCTGCGCGTCAATTCCATGAGGATCGCGTCTGCAGACAAGCCTCTTCCATTCTGGTCGATATTTGCGAAATTATAGTTGACTCCGTTCGCCAGACGAATATGGAAGCCTTCGAAGTAATTCCCCTTCTGCCCCAGCGGCATCCGGTTTTTCTTCACCTCGCTGATGTCGTTCTTCTTGATCACGAAGCGATCCGTTCGGCCGTCACTGGCTCGCACAGCCTGGAAAGAGATCTCATCCTGCGAAATGTACAGTGTGCCAATGCAAAATGCCGCCAGCATTCCCAGACCATGATCGTGCACCACATGATACGAAGTTCCCTGCATGGCATTGCCAGCCAATGTCGTGCCGCCCCGCGCATTCCTGGTTCCACCACCGCCTTCCGCCGACGATCCTCCAGTCGTTCGCTCGTCCCACGATTTAATGCCACTCTTTGCGAGGAAGTCCGTGGCAAGTTGCGGCAATTCCGGTGTGGGCACCCGGTCGGTATCCCATTCCTTCTGCACATCGACCAGATAAAATCGCCCATCCCTCCGATACTCATCGAATTCTTTCAGTCCCGCTTGCGCCGCCTGCTCGAATCCAACTCGTTGGTTTCCGCCTCCCAGGCCCGTGTTTTCCACTGGGAAGTATTTCCCGTTCGGCAGTCGGATCACCGCAAAGGTGTGTCCGGGCACCACCATCAAGTTCGCATGCAACCCCACGCTTTCCGCCAACGCTGCATATGTGATCGCCAGATCGATACACGTCCCCGTCTTGTCGCGAAATACGTCGCGCGGATATTTGATGTCCTGTATCCCCGAATTGTCCTCCGTCAAAAACGATGCGGACGGCGTTGTGTACACAATGTCGTTGTGCAGTTCCGTTTCGTAGGCGGCTTGCAGCCACGCGATCGCGTCTTCTGTCTTGGACGCGGGCGCAGTCATACCTGACCTGTGGCTTGCGTATCCTGCAAATTGCCGGACCGGGTCATCCATCTTTGTCACAAACGCCGCCAGTAGCGGTGCGTTGTTGAAATAATCTTTCCAGTTGTTTGTTCGATCTTCATCGTCAAGATTGGAAAACTCAAATTGATTAATGCCCAATATCGATAGCCGCTCCGTCACGTCGCCCGAATACGGTTTGCCGGCGCCATCGGTGTACTCGTACCGCACGTACAGTTGCACCGGCGTTTCATTCTTCAATTCCGCCGCTTTGCTTCGGATCACAGGGTAGTAGCGATCCACCACGACTCCACCCGGCGCTACCCACGAATAAGGATCCGGTACGCTCGTCTCGGTGTAGTCGCCCAACCGATAATAAATCTTCAGGTTGTATATCGGAGTCTTGCCGGTATTCTTGAAAACGGTCTTCGCCACCCAGTAAGCGCCATCTCCCGCTTCCATTTCTCCGTACACCTTGTACACCGCCGACATTAGACGCTTCTTGTGGCGCACACTCACGTCCACTTGTGGGGTTGCAGCCGTCGGCGAGGCCTTCGCCACCGTCAATGAGTACGTCAGCAGGTGATCGCTGCCCAGTTGCACGTTTTGCGCGCCTGCCGGTAGGAAATACGTGTTGATGAACGTAATCCTTACTGCGCCTTTCGGGCCAGATTGCGCCACCGTGAAAACCTTGTTGCCGTCCTGATTGGACATTTGTTCGTCCGGATCGACCTGAATCTGCCACCGGTTCTTCCGCGACACGGCAGCTCCGATAAAGTCTGCATCCACGGTGATCGACCGTTGCCCGTCGTCCGGCGTGATTTTCAGCGTGCCCCGATTGATCTCATAGCCGGACCGCCCTGGTCCAAGATCACGGAACAACACGTACAGATTCGGATAGATTTGTCTAATCTGATCGTATCCTCGCGCCGGATTGAAATTCATCACCCATTGCACGTGGGCATTTCCCCGCACATCCACGTTCTCTTTGCCTTTCACGTTGATAGCGATCTCCTCCGTCTGCTGTGCCTGCACTGGCCTGGCAAGTACCACGAGAATCGGGAAAACAATGAAAAACAAAATCGCACGAAGGAAGGTTTTTGAGGGCATCTTGCTTCTCCTTCTTACGTTCCTAGGAGGCGTATTCTCCTGAATTTCTAGTGATCCACTTCAACGATTCGTTTCAGTTATCTCCAAAATAATCTGTAACGTTTGGAGAGACACAACCTGAACAGGACCCGTCGGACGGTCAGCCTACGATCTGAGTCGCTGCCACGAGGGGCAGCGCCAAGATACCGGTCATTCTGAAAAATGCCTTTTTCATGGGTTACTCCGGTCTTTTCGTCCAGCGCCGTTCCGCTCACGCCAGTTTGAGCCCTTCTAGCCTGGGGGCGCGCTGTGACTACCTGTCACTCTCGCGCATTCCCCGGTGAATGACAATGCACTGCGGGTGAACTGCAAGCCAAAGATAAGTGAACAGCAAACTCGCGAAGGACAGGGGACTTAGTCCCGAGGAAGGTGTCATTACCGAGAACTCCGTCCGCATCTCAACCAGTATCCTCGTGGCACGCTGATCGTAGATCTCGTCGATCACACTGGTTTCGTTGTTGGCAAGCATATCGGAGTCTAAAGACTGGCAGTCTCTGCGTCGGGGTGCACCCCACAAGGGGTTTGCTTGGCTCATGCGCCGAATTAGATCACGAATTTTCGAGGCAACTCCTGGCCTTCCGGGAAGGCGGCGCGATTTCCTAGTCCAATGCCAGGCGAAAGCTCTGCGGTGCCAACGGAGGACCGTGTCGGGCTGAACCATCTGCAGACATCGCCGCCAACCGGACCACAATCGCGACAACACAACCCACACGAGCCAGTCGCAGTGGTGGAGGCGCATGCGACGCGGCGCGTTCTTTTGGAAAACCGCAAGTTGGTGACGAAGCGCGAGAATTTCCGCCTGCAGGTCCGCACGAGTTCGAAAACTGGAGGCTACCAACGCGAAAAGGGCGACGAAAAGAGAGTTCATCGTGGTAGCCACGATGGGATCGGTATCCCAACGCTGGAGAGCTTCCCCCTACCTCCGCGATGCCCGAACATTCCTCGCCTTCAACGGAGGCCTCACTGACCGCCGAAAAGAAAAGCCGCCCAGACATCGAGCGGCATAGGCGTGAAACGTCTCGACGTAGTAGCGGAATTCTTCAACCTGTTCAACAATGCGAACGTCTCCCAGATCAATCCTGTCTTTGGCACAGGTTTGGCTCCGATACCCGGATTTACGCAACCGATTGCCGGGACCGGCGCGCGCCAAATTCAGTTTCTTTAGATTTTGAGTTCTGATGATTACCCATCCCAGCGCTCGCGCTTGAGAATGCATCTGAATTCGATAGGAGTCTTGAACATCATGTCGATTTACCGACTCACAGGCGCTTTCCGGCTTCCTGTGTGTTCTTTGCTCATCTGCGGCGCTGTAGTTCATGGCCCAAGGACCTCATTTGCTCAGACAGCCAACTCATCCGGTGAACGGACGCAAAACGCGGAACCGCCCTCCGGCACGTTCGAATTCTCAGAGCAGGCGCTGGAAAATCAACAACAACCACAGGCGCAAGAGGCCACAAAAGATCCGGGATGCAGCGTCCGCAGGTTTTCTCACGAAACCTGGGCTGAAGCCTCCCAATTCTGGCACGGACTGAAAGCTGTTCCGCGAACCGCTGTTCGTCCCGGCAATTTGAAATGGGAGCTGCCAATCTTGGCAGCCACCGGTGTAATGATCGCAAAGGTAGACCGGCCTGCTGACAATCGCATCCAATCCAAATCCTTGCGGCAAACCGCAGGGCAGTGGTCAAACGTCGGCCTCGGGCTCGAGCTTGGATTAGGTGCTCTCGCGTATGGCATGGGGTGTGGCAAACACCATTCCTATTTACGCGATACAGGATTCAGAGCCCTCGCGGCGATGGGAGCGGCGGGCACAGCAGATTTGGTTCTCAAGCTCGCGTTCGATCGCCAGTTTCCTTACACACCGAACAGCACGGGAAAGTTCTGGGGCGGCGGAAGATCTTTTCCATCCGGGCATTCAGCCACAAGTTTCGCATTTGCAGCGGTGGTCGCTCACCGCTATCCCAGAAATAAATGGGTCAAGTGGGGAGCATATGCTCTTGCAACTGGAGTCAGCCTCTCACGGTACCCGGCGAAAAAGCACTATCCGTCGGACATCCTCATAGGCGCAACTTTGGGGTACGTCACGGGAACCTATTTGGCTGAGCATTAGCCGGGTATTATTTGAGCCGATTCTCGGCCTCTCCAAGTCCAGAAACGGCCAACACTGAAGCTTCCGACGACGCGCCATAAAATCGTAATATTCATGGTGTTAAGTGGCGGCAAAAATGCGAACGAAGGGTGAACACACACCGACCCGATGGATTCTTGCTCTCGCTGGCATTTTTGCTCTTTCTAATTCCGCTTCCGCACAAGGCGTCAGCATTCAAGGGCATGTCACTGACCCGCAAGAAAATGTTGTGATTTATGCCGCGGTGACCCTTGCGAGTTCCGAAAATAAGAACGTTCAACGAACTATCGCAGGCAACGAAGGTCAGTTTTCCTTCACTGGAATAGCAACGGGAAAATACACGCTCAAGGTGATTGTCACCGGATTCGAACCAGTCACTCGGACTCTTCTTGTTGGCGAAACCCAGCCTTTGACTATCGACATTGAGCTAAAGATCGCAACGAGACAGCAAATTGTCACAGTAACAGCGGATGTCAAAGAGGGGAACGTTCTTGCGCCTGATCCGGCACAGCGAGTGCTCATTCGCGAGGAAACTCTCGATGCGAATCCGGGACGGCCAGGCGCTCCCGTCTCGATCCCTGGGCTGCCGATTGAGACGGCTTCGGGAGGCGTTAAGGCTCCACAGTATTTTGCGTCGGGCGTCGCGGGAGATCACGGCGAACCGATTGCGCAGTACATCCAGGAGGAAACTATCTGCTCCCGAACAATCTTTCAGCGAACGCGCACGGAAACGGATACACCGACCAGAATATTCTCGTACCCTCTGTGATCGAGAGCGTGCGGACGGACGGGGGCGCTTTCAACGTACGCGAGGGAAATCATTCGGAGAACCTCGCGGCAACGTACGGGCTGCGTTCTCAACTGGAACCTTCACGATGCCGCCGTGTCCTGGACTTCAGATCAGAGTTGTCCATGACTCGGGCGCAATCCGAGATGGTCACGTTCGAGCTGGGCGCCCAGCACTTTGGAAAATCTCCAGACAAGTTGGGACCAGACGAGCTTCGACGGGGCCGAATCGCTCATTTCCCTCCACTCATCAGAAACAGTCTCGATAACATGCGCGGGTAGGAGTACGCGTACGTTTTGCCGTCTCTGCTGATTCTTGCTGTCGTTAGCATCAAAACCCCCGCACTATCAGCAGGCGTTAAGGTCTTCAGCGGTTCTCGCCTTCCACTTGCAAAATCAAGCCGGAACACCTGTGCAGGCAATCGCCCGCCGCTAAAGACGAATGCTGACCGCCCATCAGCCGTCCAATTCATCCATCCGTCCTCCTCTTGGAGCCCGTGTAACGGTGCAGGCTGGCCGCCATCCAGCGGGTAAAGCCAGGCACGGTGCTGCAAGTCGCGTGCCCATACCGTCTTCCCATCCGGAGAAATGCAGGCGCCATCGTACGTGCCCGGCGGGGAAATTTCCGGTGTGATTGCCTTTGGTTGGCCTCCTCCAATATCCATTGTGTATATCCGCCAACCCTGCTTGGATTCGTTGCCCGCAAACGCAAAACGTTTGCCATCCGGAAACCAGCCCAGCGCCAGCTCCGACCCCAGTGGGCAGTAGGACGACCTTACTCCCCAAGCCTGCCATTATCCATTTCCCGTCGGGCGCAAACACTGGCAGGTATCCCGGCCCCAGCTTGATCGCAGGCGACCCATCCGTACGCCGTATGTACGCATCGAACCCTGTCTCCTCCGTTGCGGATTCGCCACCATCCCAAAAAGTGACCGATCGCCCGTCCGGTGAGAGGTCTGAAATCGCCGTCGCTTCCAGCCAGGAAAGATCTCGCTCTTTGTCATCGCCTGAAACGTGTACCATCAGTTCGATCGTGAAGGATTCCGTGGACAACAGCACGCTTCCGTCGGAAGAAATGTCGTGCAACCTCGATAGGCCTGGCAATCGCAAAACCTTCCGTACCCTCCCCGCTAGTGTAGTGCGTCACACAGATGGTCGTTTATTGAGGGCCGCTCGTCCGCGTTTCACCTTTTCCAGGATATCCGAGGCCTTGGCTGTCCAGATAAACGGTTTGGGTTCCTTGTTGTGTTGCTCGACGGAAACCATGATCGTGGTGACGAGTTCTTTAACGCTGTGAAACACGCCTCGGCGGATGCACTGGTCGGTGAGATCTCGAAAAAAACGTTCCACCATGTTGAGCCAGGAAGCGCTGGTCGGTGTGAAGTGCATGTGGAAGCGCGGATGGCGCTTGAGCCAGCTTCGCACTCGGGGGTGCTTGTGCGTCGCGTAGTTGTCAGCAATTAGATGCAATTGCTTGTCGGCCGGGGTCTGCTCCTCAATCCGACGCAGGAATTTTAGCCACTCTTGGTGGCGATGCCTATCCATGCAGGTGCCGATGATTTTTCCATCCGCGACATTGAGCGCGGCGAACAGCGTGGTCGTACCGTGGCGCTTATAATCGTGAGTCCTCGTTTCACCTCGCCCTTTCTTCATCGGAAGTCCTGGTTGAGTGCGATCCAGAGCTTGAATTTGACTCTTCTCATCGATGGAAAGGACCAGGGCATGCTCCGGTGGATTCAGGTATAACCCCACGATATCTTCCAGCCTCTCGATGAATTGCGGATCGTTGCTGAGCTTGAAGGTCTTCACCACATGCGGCTTCAAACCGTGTTTGTGCCAGATGCGGCGGACGGTGGCTTCGCTCATGGACATCGCATGCGCCATGCTGCGAGTGCTCCAATGGGTGGCATCCGGGGGCTTCTCTTGAGTGGTTTTTTCGACGACCATCCGAATCTTCTCTGGTGTAAAGATGGGAGTACGTCCGGGACGCGGCGCATCCTTCTTCAGGCTGTCAATTCCCGCTTTCAGGTAGCGCACGCGCCAGCGCGCTGCGGTTCGCGGGGTAACGGATAGCTCCTCGGCAATCTCCAAGTCCTGTTTTCCCATAGCGGCCAGCAAAACGATCTGAGCACGCTCGACGGCCCTTGCCGGCAAACTCCTGGCTCGCGCCAGCGCCTCAAGTTGACTGCGGTCTTCCTCGCTTAGCTGAACGGGGGGTGCAATTCGCATAAGCCGCCTCCCTATTGTATTGGACGCGGCCCGATAATAAACGTCTCTATTTATGACGCACTACACTAGCACTTAGACCTCCGCAGGATATTGCGGAAAACACTGAAGAATGTTGGATGGTCGATCTCCTCATCCACAACCCGGAACAAGAGCTCTGGTTCGCCAATGCCGCGCCTTGGTGGCGGCTTCCCCGAAAGTCTTCAATCGCCGGATTGTTTAATCCTTCCAAGCCCCAACGGATTATTATCGACAACCGCGTTTCGTTCGAGGTCGGCGCCAGAGAAACCTCCCTAGATTTTGAAATCCCGTCAGACAGGAAACTATTCCGTTATCTACTCTCGCCCCAGATCCACTACCACCTCGCTTCTGATCTCCGATCTACGATAAAAGGCCCAAATCCTTATGAAATCCGTCTATCTGACAAGGGGCGATATCTCTCGGGGATTTTGGAACTGTCCCATGCGCTAAGGGAGACACTTTACTTGTTCGAGCACCCGTTTTGGCGATCACTATTCCAAGAACTCTCTAAAAGGGAACCCTCCAAACAGCTGATGCAGAAACTAACATCAGACGTTCAGCAACTGATAAAAAATGCATGGTCGATGGACCGGGGCGCCCTAGCGGCTCAGCTCAGTCACGAAGTGACGTTGGTCAGCAAACAACTTTCTAGGACTCCTGCTTGGCTTAGTTTTGCGAAGATTCAAAAGCTACATACGGAATATGTGAACGGTCTACCTGAAGAGGAGAAGGAGTTGAGCCCGGGAGATCTCAAATCGAACTTATCTGAACTAACGCGAGACAACCTAA
>WNFS01000521.1_pt1 | contig 29914 bp, 26 predicted proteins | sample 5400141 | NCBI WGS metagenome assembly WNFS01 (sample SAMN13153358, study PRJNA577476) | soil metagenome | isolation source: 60 cm saprolite under Madrone tree | place: USA:California | collected 2016-06-14
CGAGTACGATGCGGTGAAGGAAGAATCGAGCCCGCTGATGCTCGGGCGGTCAAACAGGGCAGCGTGGCTTGTGTCGGTGGCGTAGTTATCATACTCGATGGTTGTACGAGCTCTCTCCATGCCACCCGCATCATAAACAGACGATTGCGAAGCCAAGCTGCGATTGTGGATGTTTGTGGTGGTGTAGTCCGCGCCGTTGACTGAATTGGTGACGAGGTAATCGGTATGGATACGTCGCATTAAAGGTCCCGCGGTTCCTGCTCCGTAGTCGTATTCGTAGGCGTCGGTCTTGTTGTTGTACTGGTCATAAGCGAAGGTCTGCTGCGCTACCTGGTTTGTATCCACCAACGTACTGACAGTCTGCGTCAGGCGTGGATCGTTTGCAGGAGCATCATCTGCGCCAAAGGTCCACCAACTTACCGGCGCCCGCTGCGCCCAGGTGTTGGTCACGCGTCGCAATACCGTCACCCCGTTTGTGTCCAGGGCTTCGGTCTGGTTTTCCTTACCCTCTTTCCAGGCTGAATAGAGATGTTGATTCGTTGGATCGCTTTGGCGAAATAGCGAAGCCGCTCCGCTGCCGTAGAAATAATGTTTCTCGCGGGCCAGTATCGTTCCGCCTGGGCTGACCTGGTCTACAGTGACGGTCGTGGACCAGGGGGTAGGATCTTCGGAACTGCTGTAGGTGGCGGAATAAGTTTGTTTTCCCTCCAGCGTGACTCCATCCGCATACATGCGTCGCTCGACCACCCGGCGGTAAATCTGTAAATAGTCATCATTGTACAAAGAGTGCGCGAGCTCGCCATAGCTGTTGTAGTAAAACTGATAGCGTCGCGACCCGTCTGGCAGCCAGACTGCCGAGACGATGCTCGCAGGGTTGTAGTTGCCCGACTGAAAGGCGTTGAGTTCCGGAAACAACTGCTGGTACGTCTGAAGAGTATAGGCGGCGGGATGGTTGGAGTAGCTCGAGGCCTGACGCAGGACGCTGCTCAGGCTCGTCTTGGAAACGCGAATCACCCGTGGCGCTCCGCCGAAACCCTTAAAGGTGATCTGATCGCATACGCCATAAGGCGCAACGTCGGCAACGTTGTAGGCTATGGTCACTTGCCGGTTGAGTGAGTCCGTAATTATTGTTGAACTGCCATATGTGAAGCTGAGGCGATTGCCATTCCGATCACGGAGCCACGTCACCGTTCCATTATCGAAGCGATAACGTGTGCCATTGCGCAACATTAGATACCCTGACGGGTAAAGCGTACTGCCACCCGGTGTATTGCGGTCATAGATAGTCGTATCGGAGGTGAAGGTCATGGCCTCGCCGTCATGTGAGATGAACACTGTGCCCCGCGAAGCTCCTGTTACTGAGGCGCATATATTGGGATAACTTCCCAGTCGCTGGCCTCCGGTAAGTTGGTCTATTAGCTCATGTTCAGAGCCGTCCGGCTCAATAAAGGTAAGGCGCGTAATGGTGAAACCATAAGCATTGCCATTACCGCCCGGGTAGCCTGAGCAGTCCGTGAAACCAGTTCCGCCCTGACGCCCCTCAAGTTTGCCTGGACTGTAGCTGGCGGTAGCTAAGTTGCCGCTCCACCAACTAATTGCTGCGATGGGTTTATAGTTGTCGTGAATGCCCGACGGATTAGTGTGAAGAACACGCCAGCCCTTGAGATTGAGCGAAAGCAGCAAAGCCATCTGCGCATCACCGCGTCCACTGATGCTTAGCAACGGTAGTTGAAAGTTAAGGTTGCCGTTGTAGAGATTGACGTTGTCGAAGCCGCTCAACTCATACGATCCCGACGGTGATCCAGGAGTTATTCCTAAAGGCGTTTTCCCATCAGTCGCTGTTTGTGCCGCAATACTCCAACCGCTTACTGCTATCAGAATTGCGGCCGGCACCAAGCTCTTAATGGATCGAGCTCGGATGAAGAACGTCTTAGTGGCATTGAGATTTTTTCTAGTCCCGAGAAAATGGAGGCTGCCGCGTGTCATGATGAGGCTCTCCTTAGTAAGAGTCGGGCGCTTAGTCTTCCCTGGGCAAAGCCTTTGATCCGCGCGAGGTTTAAAGGATTTGAAACCAGGCTCTCGTTCTTGCGACCCATTTTAGAGAACTTAGGTTAACTGGCGAATATAGGGGGGACCGAGGCTCGGGGAAAGAGTTAGGGCCGGGAACCAACTTCAATGACTGTCAAGGAAACCTTGCGACGATTAGATTTGATTCGCTCTGACGCTAGCAGCAACGCTTGCAGACTAAGTTGTCGCCAAATTGAGATCAGGTTGTAATTCTGTTGCCGCTAGTGCCGGTCTCCGGGTTCTCTCCGGAGGACACCACCACCATGTTCCAGCTCCAGGCACGATTTATCTTCTAAGTAAAAGGGGCGGGGATCTAAACGAATGAAGAGCGCTGGATGGGGCAGCGTTCTTTTTTCATTTTCTTTTGGGCTGCGGCGGCCTGACGCCGCTTTGGCTGCCGGCGGCTTGACGCCGCAGTCGACGCCCAAGCGTTCCGTGCTTTCTTTTGGGAAGTCACCAAGGTAACTTGAAAAGCGGCGTCAAGCCGCCGCAGTCCAAAATAAGAACTATCGCAGGTTGTGGGTCTCGCCGACTGTCGTTGGAAATAGGGGCGGTACTGGTTCGAACGGTTGGTCAAGGCTGAACTGTTTCTTTCTACTTACCACATAAAGCCGCATTGTCAACAAGAGTATGCCGACAGAGATGGTAATCCAGACGCTGGCCCAAACCAGCGCAGGTATGCCGGTCGCGTTTGCCATGTTGATAGCGTCGCTCGGCAACCTTGGTCCAAAAGGTGTCGAAAGGAAGAATACCGTTTTCAGATCAAGCAGTGCATTGAGGACACACTGCACCGCCAGGAAACTTAGGAAGAAAGTCGCCAGCCGCGAGTTTGCAAATTTTGCCACGGCCACCAGGCCGAGAGTCAATAATGTGCCGGCGAAGAATGTGAAAGGAATTCCGGACCACGCAGCTCCGGAAACTACGGGCTTGTACACGCCATAGATAATCGTCAGTAGAAACACCAGTGCGGCCGAAGCGATCAGTACGACTCGCGCGGCTACCGCTTTGCGAATCATCACCAGCAGCGCCACACCGTAAATCATCGAACCGATGTAGCCGGCGCTGGAAACCAGCATCTGCGAAAACAGGCCACCCTGTGTGGTGTAAGTTTCGCCACTCGCATTGGTCGCGATGCTCAAACTTTCGACGGAGTTTCCGGTTACCAGGGCAGCGAGAGCGTGTCCGCCCTCATGTATGAAAGTGACGAACAGACGAAACGGATAAGTGAGCACCTCGGCGAAGGGAATGAACCAGAGCAGAATCGACAGCGCGGCCGCAGTTAGCAGAAGAGTGGCCTGCGGTCGCGCGTCTCGATGAATGCCGAGTTTGAAGTTTCTCATCGTGTCCTCAATTCCGTGGGCACGAGTGTAAACGATGATGAGAGAAGCGAGGTTCCCGATTTCTGATTTTGAGGCCCAAAATGATCAGCTTTGCCGCCGGTAATCGCCAGACTTGCCCCCACTCTTCATTTCCAAACGCAGGTCCGAAATCGTAATCGACTTGTCCAGCGCTTTGCACATGTCGTAAATCGTCAGGGCCGCTACCGCCACAGCGGTGAGCGCCTCCATCTCAACACCCGTCTGCGCGTTTGTAGAAACTTCGGATTCGAGATACACGCCAAAGTTTTCGACGCGCGCCTGCACGTCCACGTGCGTTAGCGGTAATGGATGGCAAAGCGGGATCAATTCCGCAGTTCGTTTGGCGGCCATGATTCCCGCCAGCCGCGCTGCTTCCAGGGGATCGCCTTTTGGTGTGCGATGTTCTTTGACGGCCGCAAGTGTTTCCGTTGACATCAGCACGCGCGCCGAGGCAACGGCATGTCGTGTTGTTGTCGCCTTATCACTGGTATCAACCATTTTGACGCGGCCTTCGTTATCTATGTGTGAAAGCTGATTCATAGTTGGGCGAATGAGGTATTACATTCTTATTACAATCCCGGTCGGGCCAATCTTACTATAATCGTGCGAACAAAATCCGCTCCCCCGGGCAGTTGAGATAAATATTGATTGCCAATCGAAATCTTCGCAGTTGAATGCGGAGATGATGCTGCCGTCGTAGCGGCGAATCAATGGTGGGGAGTTCATTTATGTCAGCGTCGTTAGCGAACAAAAACAGCGCGCCAATTTCTTCATCAGATTACAGCGGCATCGAGGAACATTCAGGGCCGATACATTCCTTCCTGGAATACGCGACGTCATTAATCTTTCCGGTTCTATTCGTTCTCAATCTCTACTGGGCAAGCTCTCGTCTCTACGAACTCGACTTACTCTGGCTAATAGCATTGGCGGTTCCGCTCGGTGTGATTGGCGGTGATCTTGTCTCCGGAATTGTGCATTGGGCCGCTGACACTTATTGTTCGGTCGACACGCCGGTGGTTGGGCCAAGTTTGGTCAAACCGTTTCGCATGCATCATGTCTACCCACGCGACATCTGCACGCACAATCTGGTTGAGACGGTGGGCAACGTTTGCATACTCGCCTTTCCCCTGCTTTCAGTTTGTCTCTATTTGCTGTGGCTGCTGCCGGAATCTGCCTTGCTGGCGTTTTTTGTGATTTGCGTTGCGCTAACATCGGCCGCGACGGTGGCGACTAACCAGTTTCACAAGTGGGCACATCAGGAAAGGGTTTCGGCTTGCGCGCGCTGGCTGCAACGTATGCGCTTGGTTTTGGAACCGTCGCATCACAAGCTGCATCATACCGAGCCTTTCAACATGCATTACTGCATCACTAACGGTTGGCTCAATCCGCTTTTGAATAAGCTCAAGTTCTTTCGCCGGCTGGAAGCTACGCTTGCATTCATTGGGATAAGAACTGCGAACTCGTACACAAGCACTAAGCGCCGACGGTGAAGATCAAGTAGCTCTCTGGGACCGCGGGCGTCTCGCCCGCCTTCGTGGAATGCTACGTCGCTGGGTTGCCAGGTTCAACTGTGAGTGAACGTATTGCTTGATGCGGGCGAGTCGAGCACCCCAGCGGATAGAAAAACATCCGCCGGGGACTGCGCACGCCCGCGGTCCCAGTGAGTCACAAGCTCAGCATCCTACCTTCGTTCGCCGCGCACCAACACGTATTCCAACAAACCCATGGTGAAGCCGCGATAGACGGCGATGTCCAGCAGCAGACTGAGCCGGGCTAAGGCGAAGCCACGAATTTTGCTAATCGCGCGAATAGTCTCAGGCCGCATTTGCTCGAAGTAGTAGCCGGGAATTACTGCTGCTCCCATCTCGATTATCTCAACCTTGTCAAAGCCCGCGCTGCGCATCTTCTCTTCATAGACCGTCGCCGGGTAAACATTCGCGCGTGGCACTTGCCACAACTTGCGCGCCGCTTCGGCGACTATCTTTTCAATAACATTGCGCGGCGGCCTTTTCATGATGAAATCGGCCATGGCGATGACGCCGCCTGACTGTAGCACGCGTCTCGCTTCATGCAAGAATTTTTCGCGGGTGTCAAAGTGTTCTGGACCTTCGATACTCAACACGTGTGTGAAACTTTCATCAGGGAAGGGAATTTGCGTGGCGGTGCCGTGATGAAAGCGCACGCGTGCCTCAACGTGCGCTTCCTGTGCCCGCCGCCGGCCGTGCTGAATGTGTCCCCAGGTTACATCGAGACCGTCGATCGTAAGTGGCGCGAAGTTCTCGAATAAGTAAATGTCCTGCGTGCCCATGCCGGGCGCGACATCCAGCAGTTTGCTGCTTTCGTTAAGACCGAGAATTGTGCCCATCCGGTGTACCAGATTTTCGGCGGCCTTAACGTAATCAGCGATACCCTCTTCCCAGAGTCCGAAGTTCAAATAACCATCGTGGTGATCGATATAGTTTTCGATCCCACCGCCGTAAAGGTTTTCCACCTTGCGTTCGTGCGCGCTCGCGCCCCAGGTTTTCCGATCAGCTTCACTCATTCAAAAACCCATTACCTTGCTTTTCAGAAATACCTCAATCGGGAAGATGGACAATACGGACCTTGGTTCCTGCTTCGAGTGCCCCGCTTGCTTGCGGAACAATTATCAGCGACGTCGCTCTCACAAACCCAACGAAATCCGACGAGCCACCCCACTTCAACGGCTCAGCAACCAATTGCGCATTTTCGTTAGTCGAAAGCCGCGCTGGCAGATAGCTTTCGCGATCCTTTGCCGGTTTTACGATTTTGCCGAGCACGGCTGTTCCTACTTCCAGTTCCGTTTCCACCGCTCCCTGCATTTTCAGTATCGCCACGCGCGCGAAAAGATTGAACGTCACTGAAACTGAAACCGGATTTCCCGGTAGACCAAAAACCAGGGTGCCATTTGGCAGTCGCGCGAACACCATTGGCTTGCCGGGACGCAACGCGACGCGCGCAAAGAAAGTCTCCGCTCCTAATTCTTTCAAAACCGTCTTAGTGAAATCATAGCGGCCAACCGAAACACCGCCGGACGTCACGATAATGTCGCTTCGTTCAGCAGCGTCGGCGATCTGTCGCTTCAGTTGTGCTATGTCGTCGCCAGCGAGCGGAAGGCGTTCGATGGTTGCGCCTGCGAGTGCTGCATAAGCTGAGACGGAAAAATTGTTTGAGTCGCGAATCTGATCACAACCGGGTTTCTGGTCCACCTTAACCAGCTCACCGCCAGTTGCGAGGACGGCAACGCGCGGAAGCCTTCCGACTTTAACGTTCGCGTAACCAAAAGAAGCCAGCACAGCGACAGCGCCGGCATTAATCCTTTCGCCGGCGCGCAAAACAGTTTGGCCTGCTTTTATTTCGCTGCCTCGTTTGACGATTGATCGACCGAGCGTGACGGGTTCAAGAATTTCAACTTCCGAGCCGCTATCAAGTTCGCGCGTCAATTCAACCTGCTGCACGCTATCCGCACCGACCGGCACGGGCGCGCCGGTCATGATGCGCACTGCTTCGCCCGCATTCAATTCATTGCGCCAACCGCGTCCGGCCGCCGACTCACCGGCAATTTTTAGTTTTGCTGGCGTTCCCGCCGCCGCTTGAACGTCGTTCGCCCGAACGGCATACCCATCCATCTGCGAACGATCGAATGGCGGGAGATCAGTATCAGCAACGACGTCTTCAGCGAGATGGCGACCCAACGCATTCGTCAACTCAACTAGCTCGGAATTCAGCGCGCGCGTTTGCTCCTTAACAATTTGAATGGCGTGGGCTACGGGAATCATGATTACGGTCGAGGGTTTTACTCGCGACAGTTCAAGATCACTACAACTCAAGGAGTTCAGAATACAAGGTTTAGCTTGAGTCTCCGCGATTGCAGCAACCTGAAGGTTGTACTCTAAACTCTTAAATCTGAAATAGAAAAGCGGTTGCGCTTCATTTTAGCTGAAGAGCAACCGCTTTAAAGTGGCGGAGCCGACGGGACTCGAACCCGCGACCTCCGACGTGACAGGCCGGCGTTCTAACCAACTGAACTACGACTCCGATTCAGAGGTCAGATGTCAGATGTCAGAGGTCAGTTCAAATGGCGTTCGACATCTGATTCCTGACCTCTGGTCTCTGACCTCTGACCTGGTGGGCGCGGAGGGACTCGAACCCCCAACCTCTTCCTTGTAAGGGAAGCCGTCTACCATTGACATACGTGCCCGCGAGTTTCCTTCCAAAGATCATGTCGTTGACTTTTGAGTTAACGATGAGCCGTCATGCTAAGAGAAGCGCTGCGACACTGTCAAGGTGAGCATCAGAAGTCAGAGGTCAGAGGACGGAGATCAGAGGTCGGAGGTCAGAGGTCAGAGGTCAGATGTCGGTTCAGACCCGAGGTCAGGCGTCAGATGAAACTGTGCAGCCTCGATGGGTGTTCGCTATCCTCTTCCATTTCTCGTCTGAACTCTGATCTCTGACTTCTGACCTCTGACATCTGATCTCTGACCTCTGCCCTCCGTCCTCTACCGGGTTTTGCTGGTTCGCGTTTTAGGTTATAGTTTCCGGCTAAAGTTAGTCTTAAAACTCCCCAATAATCCTGGCGAACCTGAATGCGGTCACTCCTGAAATTCGCGGCGTTGTCTTCGTTATTCGGCCTGTTGGCCATTGGCCTGTTGCTGATTGGCAGCTTCGGGTTTTCTGCCGCTGCGCAGGATCAAGCAAAGCAACAACGGCCGCGGCGCGTAGCTGGCGCTGACGAACAAGCTGCGAAAGGAACTCAGAAAACACAAACTGAAGAAGTGGCTGAAGGCGACGTCGTGCGTGTGGATACTCAACTCGTGTCAGTCCCGGCAGTGGTAACGAATAGCGGTGGCCGTCCGGTGGCAGGATTGCGCGAAGAAAATTTTCTTGTCTACGAAAACGGCCAGCCACAGAAAATCGCAAACTTCGCCACTACTGATGTTCCGTTTGAAATCGCGCTGTTATTGGACACGTCCGGGTCGACGCGCGCCGACGTTGCGCTGATACGCCAGGCAGCAAACGCTTTCATTGCGGCACTGCGTCCCGGCGATCGCGTTGCGATGGTTGGCTTCAATACCGCGCGACAGGGACAGTCGGTATTGGCGAAAGTTGACGTGCTCACCAGACTTACGGACGATCGCAAGACGCTCAGCAAAGCCCTTGAGAATTTGGGAACGAGTAATGGCACACCTTTTTACGATGCGTTAGGGAAAATTGCGTCGGACGTTTTTCGCGAAAAGCCAACCGAGGAAATGCGCGGCCGCCGTGCCATCGTGGCGCTAACGGACGGCGTCGATTCAACCAGCGACTCGGATTTCGCGTCAGTGCGTTCCGCATTGCTGCGTGCTGGGCTCGCTTCTTACTTCATTCAAGTCAACACCGAAGACTTTGTCGAGGATCGCTTACTCAAAGACTGTGAAGACGACGGCCGTCTGTCGCTTTCAGCGAAACAACTACAGCGGTATCGCCTCATTTTTTACCCGCGCGCAAAGGCTGAAGACTTTATGGATTTTTGTGGAATGGGACCGTTTGAGCGAATGCAGATCAGCCGCGATCTTTACAATCTGGCGCGCCAGGAGATGAACGATCTGGCTAAAGACAGTGGCGGCAGAAACTTCATCGCCAATAGTCTTCAGGATGCGCGCGCTGCGTTTGCTCGTGTGGCCACCGAAATCGGGACGCAATACAGCTTGGGCTACTACCCGACGAATAAGAACCGCGATGGAAAATTTCGCGCGATTCGCGTGGAGCTGCGTGGTGTGCCAGATAAAGCTTTGGTCAGGGCCAGAGAAGGATACTACGCTCCTAAGGGGTAGCGCTTCAAGACACCGATGCCAGAAAACAAGCATATTTTCCATTTACCATTTTAGATTTTTCATTTGCCATTTAGGTCCGATTCACTATGAAAATGGCATATGGAAAACGTCGAAGGCCGAACGGGTTCGCAACTTCGAGCGGATAAACTTGAGGAACGCTTGATTGATTTTGCCGTCCGAATAGTGATCCTCTCCGCGAACTAACCGAAGACACCTGCTGGAAAGCATATTGCCGGTCAGATCATGAGATCAGGAACTTCGCCTGCGCCGAATTATGGTGAAGCAAGAGGTGCTGAAAGTCACGCGGACTTCATTCACAAAATGGGAATTGTTCTTAAGGAGTTGAACGAGACATCGATATGGCTGAGAATCATTGAGCGCAGTCAACTGCTGAGGAAAGAATTAATTAGAGACATTATAAGAGAGAACACAGAATTGTGCAGGATCTTTACAGCTTCGCTAAAGACCGTTCGCAATCCGAGAAATGGAAAATGAAAAATCTAAAATGGTAAATGGAAAATGTTCTTTCTGAGTCAGTCATGTCAACCAAACATTCATTCAACCGAATTGCGTTAATCGTTCTTGATGGCGCCGGCATCGGCGCGATGCCTGACGCGCCGGAATGGGGCGACGCCGGCTCCGATACATTTGGCCACATACTGGAATCGCGCGAAGTGCGGCTGCCTAATCTTCAGCGCTACGGACTCGGCAACGTGCGTCCGCTGGTGAATGTTCCGCCCTTGACCCATCTGGCTGGTTCATTTGGCAAGTGTGCCTTACGTTCCAATGGAAAAGACACGACCACGGGCCATTGGGAAATGGCAGGCATCATTCTCAAAGAGGCCTTTCCCACTTATCCCGACGGGTTTCCAAAATCGATCCTGGATCGCTTTATAAGCGAAACTGGCGTGCCGGGAATTCTTGGGAACGTTCCTGCTTCGGGAACTGAAATCATCAAGCAGCTCGGCGACGAACACGTCAAAACCGGCAAGCCGATTGTCTACACTTCCGCCGACTCGGTTTTTCAAATTGCTGCGCATGAAGAAGTCGTGCCGCTCGATCGCCTTTATGAGATTTGCGAGATCGCGCGGCGCATACTCGACGGCGAACACAAGGTTGGACGAATCATTGCGCGGCCTTTCCTGGGCCAGACCGGTTTTTTCTATCGCACTGAAAACCGGCACGACTATGCGGTTCCGCCGCCGCGGCAAAATCTGCTACCCGCACTAAAAGATGAAGACTTTGACGTAGTCTGCATTGGCAAGATTGCCTCGATCTATGATTCGCTGGGCGTGACGCAGGATCTGGTAGCAAAGAACAACCAGCAAGCTATTGATCAAACAATTTTCGCGCTCGGTCAGAAAACGCGCGGGCTGATTTTTTCCAACCTGGTGGATTTCGACATGCTCTACGGCCATCGGCGCGACACGGAAGGTTATGCACGCGCCCTGGAACATTTTGATTCGGCGTTGCCAGCTATCGAAGCTGCCATGCGGGACGACGATCTGATGATCATCACCGCGGACCATGGCAACGATCCGACTTTTCCCGGCAGCGACCACACCCGCGAGTACGCGCCGCTGCTGGTCTATGGAAAGAGCGCGAAGCCGGGCATCAATCTCGGTACGCGCGACTCGCTTGCGGATATTGGTCAGACAATTGCCGGGAATTTCGGTTTGAAGCTCGTCTCGGGGAAAAGTTTCCTGGCGGAAATCTCGCGTGAGAGTTCGGCACAGGCAAAGAACCCAGCCTGATTCTGAACGTTCAGACTTTCTTATTGCTGTCCCGCCGCGTGGGCCTCGATCTCGCGTAGTGCGGCAAACGAAAGTAAGGTTTTGACACCATCTCGATCTTCAATTCCTAATCCCTCCTCAACGCCCGTGGTACCAATTAGAGGCGCGATGCGCTCCACATTGCTGATGTGATGCGTCAACTGTCTCTCCTCTGCCGCGGTTTCACCGCCGAGGGCGATGTCAATACTTCCGCTGCCTTTGGTGTCCACACTGACGCCCACGAACGGAAGAAATGCTCCTTGTTCCTGTGCGCCAATGTCACCCACAACCTCAAGGCGAGTTGGTCGCAGCTGGTTTCGCTTGCTGAACTCGTCCAAAAAAATTCCCCACTGACTCCGATCGATAAAGCCTGCCATGATTTTTTCCTTTCTTGTTGAATCCAATTGAAAATTCAAACCGCTCGAGGCTTCTGCCGGTCCCCTTCGCGCGACAACAAACCTTCGCGTACATCCCGGGCCGTTTCACAAGGATGATAGAAGTGTCTTTAAGCTCTCTCAAGTTGCCGATATCTTTGGGTGACACCAAATTGGTCTGGGCATTTGGGCAATAGTCTAGACCCAGGGAAGCAGCCCTGTCTGCCCACTTGGTGGGTTTTCTGAAAAAGTAATAGAAAAGTCATGACCTGGCCCGCGGAAGTCCACGGTTTCCTTCCCTGGCTTGCGAGAGAAAGCGACTGCATTCTTCGTCAACAATCGATCCTTGAGCGGAACGCACCGGAATTGGGCTTGAACGGCGGCGACATTTTCTGCATTATCTAGGCCCAATTCCGCAGTTTATTTCACCGCCCAGGAAGTTCAGGGAAAATTGAGGTTGCCATGAATATTCGAAAACCCACCCTGCCGCTGCTGGCTTTGCTCTTCCTGTTTGCCCTGACGATTGACGCTGACGCGCAATCAACGCTCATGAATGTCCCATCAACGGATGTAGTCGCGGCAAAAAAGGTCTATCTGGAAATGGACTTCATTACAAACTACGCCTGGGAGCGTGGTAACAACTCGTTTGAAAACTATATTCCGCGCACCGTGATCGGTGTGGGGGGAAATATTGAGGTCGGCGCAAACGTGTCGTTCACGCATGTACCGAGTGGTGGCCAGCCAATAGAGTTGCAGCCAAACGCGAAGTGGCAGTTTTACAACAACGAACGAAATGGAATTGCAGCGGCGATCGGTTGCATTGGTTACATCCCGCTCACGCATCGTTCCGGGACACGCATGATTGCGCAATGTTACGGGGTCGCAAGCAAACAGTTAAAAGGGGACCATGGGCCACGATTCACCGGCGGTGGTTATGCGCCGCTAAATGCCCGCGATGAGAAAACCAAAGCAGGCGCAATCGTCGCGTACGAACAACCTGTCGTAGACAACGTTGAGTTCATCGTTGATTGGTTCAGCGGCGACAACAGGTTTGGATACGTGTCTCCGGGCATCTCATTTACAATGCCGCGCGACGGTTCCTTATCTCTTGGCTATTTAATCGCCAACCACGGCCGCGGCAAGAATGCGTTGTTCGCTTACTACGGAATGACGTTCTAACAATGCGGCCGGTCACAGCATTAGCATAACACTCATCACGCGAAGCGCTCTTATTAGCACCGTGGCTTTAGCCCGGTGATAAAGAGGTCTTCGAAATTTTCTTTAACTGTTTTAACGGTTTACATAGGTGCAGGAAACCGTTGAAACGGTTGGATCGTTCATGGTCAGCGTTGGTCACCGGGCTGAAGCCACGGTGTTAATGAGAACGCTCCGCGGCGACCACGATCGGACTTTTTGCAAAGCTACTAAATACGACAGAACTAATGGTTGGGTGGTTTATGTTGAGACTGATTTCAGTGCTCTTGGTTAGCTGACAGGCTGGTGTAGACAAGTTCAATCCACATTTCGGTTTTGATATAACCTGCGCCCCAGGGTTTCCACTCTTCAGGCAAGCCCTCAGCTTTGATTTGAGCCAGTGTTTTGTGGGCCTTCATTTTCTTGCGCACAATCTCAGTCGTCTCCACCAGCATACGATGAAAAGCTTTCAGGCCGTCGAGGTCCGACAACGCGCCGTGACCGGGGATAATCTTCACGTCTGCCGGAAGTTTGCTGCTGATCTCGCCAACGTTTTTTGCCATTCCTTCCACGTCGCCGCCGTTCTCAAGATCGACCACCGGAAATCTGCCCTGAAAGAAGTCATCACCCATGTGCACGACGTTTGAAGTGGGAAAGAAAACCACGCAATCGCCGTCGGTGTGGCCGTGGGGAAAGTGGATCACCTTGATCTCTTCGCCGTTGAAGAAGACCGACACGGATTGATCGAACGTGATCACCGGCAGCCCCGCTTTTGCCATTGGCGGAAATTTCCAACCAAAAAATTTCGACTGCTGCTCGGCGGTCAGCCGTTTGCGGGCGTTTGTCTGCGTTTGTCTGCGAGATGATCGGCGCGTCTGGTCCGAAGATTGGATTGCTGCCGGTGTGATCGCCATGGTAGTGAGTGTTTAGAATAAATTTCAGTTTTCCGTCACCCAGATTTTTTAGAGCAACTTTGATCTTATCTGCCAGCGGTGCGTACTGGTCGTCAACAATCAAAATTCCATCTGGGCCGACCGACACGCCGATATTTCCGCCCGCGCCTTGCAGCATGTAGATGTTTCCCGCGACCTTGATCGTTTTGATCTCAACTTTGGAAAAGTCCTGGGCAAAGGCTTGCGCAGCATAGAAAAAGATCATGAGAGCGGAAGAAATGAATAGATGCCTTTTCATTCAGGAAACCTCCAAACAGTAGGTAGGGGCACGGCATACCGTGCCCCTACTGATGCAAATACATTCCAAAAATTTGCAGACAAAGCCGCTTTTACGACAACTCGGGATTTTTCAAGACCGCGATGAACGGCAGGTTGCGATAGCGTTCGGCGAAATCTAATCCGTAACCGACAACGAAGTGGTCGGGAATCTGAAAGCCGAGATAATCTATCTTCACAGGCCTTTCTCGCCGCTCAGCCTTATCAAGCAGAGCTGCGAGTTTTACACTTGCCGCACCGCGCGACTCGAGGTTGGCCATTAGATAGCTGAGCGTCAATCCCGTGTCAACGATGTCTTCAACCACCAGGATGTGTCGCCCTTCAATTGGCACATCGAGGTCCTTCATGATGCGCACTTCGCCGGAAGTTCGCGTTGAAGAACCGTAACTTGATATCGCCATGAACTCGATACTCAAACGCGTATCAATGGTGCGCAGCAGATCGCTCAGAAAGAAGCAGGCGCCTTTGAGGACGCCAATGAGCAATGGATTGAGTCCGGCATAATCGCGAGTGATTTGGGCGCCGAGCTCCTTGATGCGCGCGCGGATCGTTTCCTCGGAAAACAGCACGTCGAGATTCGGATTAGTAAACTCTGAAGTCATGTGCACGGAAGGTGTGACCAAGTCAGTCATCTCCTGCAATAAGAATTATGATTGAAAGCGCGTTGAAAGAAATCTCGTTTGCCTATCTGGCTTATGGTGCGACATACTATTGAAGCTCTCCGCACAGGTCAATCAAGTCCAGAATGTTGGCGTGTTATTTTTTTGCTTCTTCGAAAAGGAACTATCTGCGTGAAACGAGTCAAAATTGCGTTAATTAGTTGCGTGCTTTTGCTCTCGGTGCAAGCTTTGAGCGGGCATTCTGTTAGCGCGCAAGTGGCTACCCGTCCCGCGCCGACGCCCACGCCGCCGGATGTTCACGCACGCGTAGACGAAACGGTAGTTGATTCGAGCATTCCCGACGATAAAGCCGTCGACAAAATGCTGGAAGTCTACGCGCCAAAAGTGCGGGCCCTGGATGTGAAGATCGGCAAACTCAAAGGCGAGTTGCGGAAAGGCGGCATCGGCTCCGGCTCTTTGGGAAACTTCGTGACCGACGGCATGCGCGCAGAGGCCAGCCGACGACTTGGCAAGCGGGTTGTGCTTGCTGTAACCAACGGCGGCGGCCTGCGCAAGAGTGTCATGGCTGAAGGCGAGCTCAGCGAACGGGACATTTTCGAACTCCTGCCGTTTGAAAACGCACTGGTTGCAGTCGATCTTACCGGAGCGCAGGTTTTGGATCTGTTGCGCGTCGTGGTTTCTCACCGGGATGCGGAGTCCGGCGCACGCATCAGGTATCGAACCAGCAGCGACAAGACGCCGGAACTTGAAACGGTGCGGTTGCTGATTGATGGGCAGCAAAAAGAAATCGATCCGAAAGCGATCTACACGGTGGTTAGCATCGATTACTTGATGAATCGTCGCTCGACAAAACCCTCGGCAACAGAAGGGGACTACTCGATTTTGCGCACGGCAAAAACAATCAAACCCATTGGGCTTACGATTCGCGACGCGATGATTAATTACCTGAAATCGGAAACAGCGGCGGGACGCGAAATACGTCCCACTCTCGATGGCCGTTTCGTTTTCGACAAAGCAAGTTCGGCAACGCCGGAGCAACCGCAATGATTACCAGGCGCAGATTCCTGAAAGCTTCAATCGCCGGCGGAGCCGCGCTTGCTCTGCCTCAGTCGCGGGCACAGTTGTTTTCGAGCTCCGTGTGGTCTGCCATTTCGTCGCCACTGCTTGACGTGTCGGCTGGCGAGACTCTGATCACGATCCTGCACACTAACGACACTCATTCGCAGATCGATCCCTTGCCGGACAATGACAAGCTGTATGGCGGAAAAGGCGGAGTCGCGCGCCGCGCTACGCTGGTCAAGCGCGTGCGCAAGGAAAATCCAAACACGCTGATGATCGATGCGGGCGACGTTTTCCAGGGCACGCCTTACTTCAATTTTTATAAAGGCGAAGTTGAATACAAGTCGATGTCTCTAATCGGCTACGACGTGGCTACACTGGGCAATCACGATTTTGATAACGGCGTGGACGCGTTGGTTGCGGCCATGAAGTTTGCCAACTTCGATTTTGTATCCAGCAACTACGACCTGCATGACACGCCGCTGGCGCCGCGAATTAAGCGTTACGTAGTGCGAACCCTGGGCGGAGTGCGCGTTGGACTCTTTGGGCTGGGAATTAGTCCGGACAATCTGATCACGCCAGAAAATTTCAAGGGCGTGAAGTATATGGATCCGATTAAAGCGTCAAGAGATGTGGTTGAAATTTTGCGTCAGCGCGAACATTGCAAGCTCGTCATTGGCATGTCACACCTCGGCTATTATCCAAATGCTAAAGAAGGCGAAATTGGCGACACGCAGGTGGCATCGCAAGTTGATGGCATCGACTTTATTGCCAGCGGCCACACGCACACCTTCATGCAAAAGCCGGTGCTGACCAAACAACCTTCTGGCAAAGACACGATCATCTTTCAAGTCGGCAGGAGCGGCATCTATGTTGGCCGGATCGACTTCAGACTGCAGGCAAGTAAAGTTGTTGCATGCGCCGGCCGGCTGCTCGATCTGCGTGATGAATCTCTTGGGTAGCAAACAGTAAGCAGCAAACAGTGAACAGCAGAAATAAAACGAAGCCTTTTCTGGCTGTTTGCTGTTAACTGTTCGCTGTTTGCTTTTCAACCTTATGGACGACAACACCACACGCGATCGCATCAGGGCCCTGGTTCGTGATGTGCTCGACAAAGCCATTCCTAACGATGCCGCGTCCGGTTCGTCATCCACTTCCAGCCGTTTCATCGACACCGCCCCCGCTCCTTCTTCTTCATCAACGGTAACCGCCGATGAATCGTCAAAAACCGTCATCACTGAAGACGATGTGCGCGACCTCGACAAAGGATCTGTGCTGCGGATAGCTGAAGGCGCACGGCTGACGCCGCTCGCCGCCGATATTGTGAGCGAAAAGCATATCCAAATAGTCCGTCGCGTGCCGAGGCGTGGTTCCGACGCTTCAAAGTTGATTGCCGTCGGCGCCGATCATGGCGGCTTTAAGATGAAAGAAGAGCTGAAAGCTTTTCTGACTTCGCTTGGCCATCAGGTCCACGATTTTGGTACCAACTCGGAAGATGCAGTGGATTATCCCGACTTTGCTTATGCGGTAGCGAAGAGCGTTGCCGAAGGCACAGCGGACGTCGGCATCGTCATTGACGGCGCCGGCGTGGGCAGCGCGATGACAGCGAACAAAGTTCCGGGCGTGCGCGCCGCAGCTTGTTACTCGGTAGAAGTCGCGCGCAACTCGCGCGAGCACAATGGCGCCAACGTTTTGACGCTTGGCAGCAAAACAATTAACAGCGCGCAAATGCGCGACATCGTGCGCGCCTGGCTTGCCACCGAGATGACGGAAGAACGACATCGCAAACGCGTAGCAAAGATCGAGGCCATCGAACGACAATACCTGCATTAGTCCTCGCCGAGCTTTTGATTTCCAACTCACAAAAGGATAATGATTTGAAGATGAGAAATAATTGTGTTTGTCGCTGGTCGCTTGTCGCGCTGGTGCTTGCCGCGACGATTATTGCGAATGCTGCTTTCGCACAGGAGCAGCCTGCTACCAATTCCATTCAGTCTTCGGACAAACTGACTGTAACCCTAAAAGCAAAGTTGCCTGATTACAAAGGACCATCTCGCTTCGTGGGCCGCAAAGCCCTGATCACGTTCAGCCCTGATGGAGCTCTGGCGGCAATGAGCGGCAAGGGCGGCACGATAACAGTCTGGGACACGGAAACTGGAGAGTTGAAGGCGACTTTGAAAAATGGTAAGGACGAAGTCAGTGGCTTTGCGTTCAGTCCCGACGGCCGCGCGGCCGCTACGCGCGACTATCTCGACAAGAGCGTGCGATTGTGGGAAGTCGGTTCGTGGAAGTTGAAGGCCACCCTGCCCGGACGGAAGCGAAACTTTGAAACCAAGATCAAGTCCGGTATTAGTTTCGAAGAAGAGTTTGGCCCAGTTCCTTTCAGCCCAAATGGGAACTCAGTACTTTCAGAGCGCGAAGACGACGTCGTGACTGTCTCGGATGTTTCAACCGGACAAGAGCGCATGACGCTAAAACACGATACGCGCGATAGCGGCGTTAAGGACACCGCAAAAATGGTGTTTGGTGGCAGTCCCCATTTCCTGCTATTGCAAACCGGATATAGCGCCGACGGCCGCTGGATCTTCACTATCAATGGCGACAAGTCAGCGAAGATTTGGGATGCGGCGGATGGACGACTCAAAACGAACATCACGAATAACGAGCGCATCTATCGAGCCAGTTTTAGTCCCGACAGCACAGCGCTGTTGACGGTTGAGCAACAGGGCGGGATGAAGCTGTGGGATGTTGAGAGCGGGGAACGGCGCGGACAAATAGCCCCGAAAGGTCGCCGCGAAGGCTATATGAAGGGTTTTGAGTTCGCACCCGACGGCCGCACAATCGCGACTTTCTCTCATGGTGACACTCGCCTGTTGAATGTTAAGACCGGTAAATTGCTTTTCAACTTGCCTAAAAGCGAAGGCGCTGATGTTAGTTTCAGCCCTGACGGTCATTGGCTTGCGACCGCTTCAAACGACAAACAGACAGCAGGGAAGTTATGGAATGTGGAAACAGGCGAGCTGAAACTCGCCCTACCACCCATTGGCGACAAAACGATTTCTGTAATCTTCAATGCTGACGGCTCGATTCTGGCAACGACTAACGACATGGGTGTCATGCTCTGGGACGCGCAAACTGGAACGCTGCTCGCGAGGTTGGATGAGGCGCGTTATCCGGTTGCTTTCAGTGGCGATGGCCGCACGCTGGTGACCGGCGGCCGCAACGACACCGCACTGCTCTGGAAGCTTGAGCCAAAGCCTTAACTGAGGCGTGCTTCCACCTGCTTCGCGGGCGGCGCGTGTTAGAATATTTCCCATGTTCAGAACAATTCTCCTTTCAATCTTCATCGCGCTAAGTTTTGCTACCGTTTCAGCCCAGCAGCCGCGGCCTTCTCCAGTTGCAGTCCCGGTCGGATTAGCCTGGATCAATGGCGCGCCTGCCAATGCGGGGTTCACGATCTTAATGCCGGGCAAGCCCACCGAACAGGTACAGCCGGTAGCAGGTCACCCCGACCTGGAAAACCACCTGCTAGCTCTTGAGACAAGCCTGGCGAGTTATGTGGTGTCTTATTTAACGCTTGCTGATGACGTAACCGATCCCGCCATTATCAAAGTTCTGCTGGATCGTGGTCGCGAAGACGGGTTGACGTCGAGTGGAGGCACCCTAAAAAGCGAAAAGGAAATTACCCTAAACAAATACTTCGGAAGAGAATGGCTGATCGAATTGCCAGGTGGCTTTTCGGCAACCGCTCGCGCTTATTGGGTCAAGCGACGACTTTTCCAAACTGTTTTCATAACAACTCCCGAGCCAGACGACTCTGCGGAAGTTAAAAGACTTCGTCAGGAAACCGCGACTAAGTTTCTTGATTCGTTCACGTTGAGCGACGACACCGGCAATTAGATGGCGGCCTCATTGGTCCAAAACGATGCCCAGTAACAGTCCAACTAACGGCGATCTTGAGCTTCTGATCGAACAGATCACCGACGCCATAGTTAGCCGTCTTAACGGCGACAGCGACGGCCTTTCGCAGGCGCAGATGTGCGGCTGCACTTCCGAGTGCTTCAATCGTTGCCCTGAGCGCATGCATCGCATCGTCGATGCCGGAGCAGCACGCATTGGGTTGGTGCTGGGTGAAACTTCCTCTGCACGCGACTGGGCCAGCCTGATAGACCACACCTTGCTCAAGCCTGAAGCGACCGATGAAGACATTCGCGTGCTTTGTGAAGAAGCAGAGCGCTATCGCTTTGCATCCGTTTGTGTAAATCCCACCTGGGTACGCGCTGCGGCTTGCAATCTACAGGGCAGCGGTGTGCCGGTTTGCACCGTTATCGGCTTTCCACTGGGCGCTACGCTCGCGGATGTGAAAGCTTATGAAGCGCGCCGCGCAATTTTTGACGGCGCGAGGGAAGTGGACATGGTTATCAATGTGGGCGCATTGAAGAGTGGTGACGACTGCCTCGTCGAGCACGACATTCACTCAGTAGTTGAAGTTGCCCATGAATACAATGTCATCTGCAAAGTGATTATTGAAACTGCGCTGTTGAATGATGACGAGAAGGTACGCGCGTGTCTGGCGGCAAAAAACGCCGGCGCGGATTTTGTAAAGACTTCCACTGGCTTTTCCAAAGGCGGCGCAACGGTGGCTGATATCGCATTGATGCGCCGCACTGTCGGTGCAGACCTTGGCGTCAAAGCTTCGGGCGGTGTTAAAGGTCTCGACGATGCGCGCAAGATGGTGGAGGCGGGTGCCACGCGCATCGGCGCCAGCGTGGGCGTCAAGATTGCTCAGGAAGCAGCGGGTGTCAGGACCAACGGCGGCGCGGCACTGCAATACTAACCAGCGCTTCTTTCTAATCAGCAAACTCTCAATTTGATGTCCGATAAGCTTTAGCTTGTCGTAACGCCGCGTCAACTTAAGTTTGTCGGACATTTGCAGCGAAACTAGTAGCTCTGAAGTATAGGCTTGAAAGTGATTGCACTCTGCGTCTATGCTCGCTCTCAGTTCTAACACTTCCACAAATCGCAGGTTAACGAATGCCCGAGAAGCGCAATTTACTTGCAGTTATTCTTGGCGGCGGCGCCGGAACGCGTTTGTTTCCGCTGACGCAGCAGCGTTCAAAACCCGCCGTGCCATTGGGCGGGAAGTACCGGCTGGTTGATGTTCCCATCTCAAACTGCATTAACTCCGATGTTATTCGCATCTTTGTGTTGACGCAGTACAACTCGGCGTCGCTCAACCGGCATATCGCGCAGACCTATCACTTCTCGACTTTTGCTAACGCTTTTGTCGAAATTTTAGCGGCGGAACAAACTCCCGAAAGTGGCCAATGGTTTCAGGGGACTGCGGACGCTGTTCGTCAGGTTTTGCCGCACATTCGCGATTGGCGCATCGACACGCTTTTGATTCTGTCGGGTGATCATCTTTATCGAATGGACTATCGCGATTTCCTGAAGCGCCATTACGAGACGGACGCCGACATCACCATTTCCGTGATTCCGATTCCCGGCGATTCGGCGAGCGAGTTTGGATTGCTGAAAACTGACGACGCGGGGCGCATCGTTGAGTTTAGTGAAAAGCCGAAAGGCGAAGCGCTCGAAGCCATGCGCGTCGATACGACCACGATGGGTTTGAACGCAGCCGATGCGCTCGCGCGACCTTATCTGGCGTCCATGGGCATTTACGTCTTCAAATACGATCGGCTCGAGCAGTTGCTGGCCGAAGACACACAGCACGTGGACTTTGGCCGCGAAGTGATTCCTGGCGCGATTGGTCGTTACAATGTGCAGGGCTTTTTGTTTGATGGTTACTGGGAAGACATCGGAACGATTGCCGCGTTCTACAAAGCCAACCTCGACATGACCGCAGCGATTCCACCGTTCAATCTCTTCGATGCTGAGGCGCCGTTGCTTTCGCGCGCGCGTTATTTGCCGCCGTCGAAATTCGATAACTGCGAAATTCGCGATTCGATCGTCAGCGACGGCTGCATTATCAACGGTGCGAAGATCAACCGTTCAGTGATCGGCTTGCGTAGTCGCATCGCCGAAGGCGCACAACTCGACAGCGCCTACATGATGGGCGCCGACTATTACCAGACTCTCGAAGAGATGAGCACGGATCTTACAAGCAACTTCCCACGCATTGGCGTGGGCGCTAATACAATCATCACACGCGCAATCATCGACAAGAATGCACGCATCGGTAGCGGTGTCAGATTGGTGAATGAGGCCAAAGCGATCGAGGCAGATGGTCCGGATGCTTCTTACTTCATTCGCGATGGTATCATCATTGTTCCCAAGAACGCAGTGATCAAAGATGGTACGATAGTGTGAAGCGCGTTTTGCCGGACCACAGGCGATCGCGCCCGTCTTTGATAGCATTTGAAAAGAGAAGGGGACAGGCAGGAATGCCTGTCCTACAAAAACTATGGCACGAGGTTGGGAAAGCAAATCGGTAGAGGCGCAAATCGAGGAAGAGGACCGCGCGTATGAAGCCGGGCGCAAAGAAGCGTCGGATCGATCCAATCAACAGGATCAGAGGCTTGAGTCGTTGCGACTTTCACGAGTGAGGATCGAAGCACAACTCACGCGGGCGGTACATGCGGCGCATCGTGAAATGCTGATGAAGGCACTGCAAGCAATTGAGAAAGAGACTGAGCAGGTCAAACTGGAATCATCGCAAGACAAGAAATAGTGTTTCCCCCCTCCCGGTTTACTCTTAAAGTAAAACCTTAACAGCGATACCCACAACCGCTCGGCTTCAAAAAAGCTGGACCATTTCATTTATGCCGGTAAAACCTGCGACCAGAGATTACCATCCTGCACGAGTGGAACGCGCGGCGAGTAAGCCCAAACGCAGCAAGGCGCCGGCGAAGCGCCTCGTGTTGCCGCGCAAGGAGACGAGTCTGGATCTGGATGTCGACGGGCGTGTCGTCAAGCTGACGAATCTGGGCAAGCTTTTTTGGCCGGCGCTAGGAATAACAAAGCGCGACTTGTTGCAGTATTACGCCGATGTCTCGGGCGTTTTGCTCCCGCACATTATCGATCGCGCGATGGTGATGAAACGTTATCCCAACGGCGCGGCGGGTGAGTTTTTCTTCATGAAGCGTACTCCGAAGCCGCACCCCGATTGGCTGGAGCTCTGTCACATCGAGCACTCTTCCGGCAACGTAATCGACTTTCCGATGATTCAGGATCTGGCTTCATTGATGTGGTTAATCAATCTCGGCTGCATTGATCTTAACCAATGGTATGCGCGCTGCGATGATGTCGATAGGCCCGATTATTTGCACTTCGATCTCGATCCGGTACCCGGCGCGAACTTCGGGAAGGTAATTGAAACAGCGCTATTACTAAAGGAAGGACTCGAGTCTTTGAAAATGCCAGGTTACGCAAAGACAACCGGTTCGAAGGGCATTCATATCTACGTACCTATTCAGCGCGGGCCGACGCAAAAGCAGGTGTGGAAGTTCGCAAAGGAATTTTCTCACGCGATCGCGGCACAAGCGCCCAAGCTGATAACGGCAGTCTACGTGGTTGCCAAGCGGCCAAAGGGCAGGGTACTGGTCGACTACAACCAGAACGCTTGGGGTCGAACGCTGGCATCGATCTATTCGATCCGGCCACGGCCGAAGGCGACCGTATCAACTCCAGTAACCTGGAAAGAACTGGAGAGCGGCGTGAGCCTGGAAGACTTTCGCATTGACAACGTGCCTGCGAGAGTGAGGCGCCTTGGTGATTTGTGGGGGCCACTTTTGGCGAAGCGGGGCCGGTTCAAACTTGAACCTTTCCTTTAAGTCGTCACTTTAATATTCCTGCTCGCTGCCTCTGGAGACTGAGGTAATTCTTCAAGGGTCGGCAAGCAGACAGTTGAGAGAAAACATTAGCTGAATTGCAGCGCACCGTGTTGAAGAGTAGGGATGAAGGAGAAGATTAGTACCGCCGCAGCGAAAGAAACATCTCGCCTGTGGACCATTGGCCACTCCACGCGATCAGCCGAAGAGTTCAATCAAATCCTTGCAGCGCACTCAATCGAAGCGCTGATAGACGTGAGAAGTATCCCCGGTTCAAGGCGCTACCCACAGTTCAACAAGCAACAGCTTGCAAGCGCGTTGCCTGAAAACGGCATTGCTTATTTTCATCTACCAGAACTTGGAGGCCGGCACCAAACGCGCAAAGATTCAAAGAATACGGCCTGGAAGAATCAATCATTTCGCGGCTATGCCGATCACATGGAAACGGCTGAGTTTCAACTGGGCATAGAACGTCTAAGGGAGATTGCCGGCGTGAACCGCGCCGCGATTATGTGTGCTGAGGCTTTATGGTGGCGCTGCCACCGCGGCTTGATTTCAGATTTTCTCAAGGTTCGGGGCGCTGAAGTAGTTCACATTCTCGATGCTACTCATGACGAGCCGCATCCATTTACAAGCGCGGCGCGAATTATTAATGGTGAACTGTCTTATGCGGGGTTGCTCTAAGTAGGACAGGCATTCCTGCCTGTCCTGGTTGAAAGTGAGAAGTGCCGGGAATGGCCGACAAGCAAGACAACCGAAAGCCTGGACTCTAAACGATCAGTTAATGCAAAAACGTTAGCTCCCCTTACTGTGCCAGACTTTTTTCTTGCCACCCTTTTTCCTCCGCTTAACGCCGGTGCGGCGAGGAATCCTTTTCGGATCGCCGGTCGCGGCCTTCTTAACATTGCCTCCTTCGTCTTCGGCGATCTCGGCGAGCGTGCGCCGAGTGAGAATTGAAGCAGGTGCTATATCAGTTACTTCTTCCTCGGTCGTGTAGTAATCGCGGTGCTTCATCAACAACCATTGGCGGTCGCGCGTACGTACTAACACCCAGGAGCCTTTCAGTTTTTCTCCGTTAAGGGAAAACTTTAACTCACCTTTGCGCAGCGCCGCGCCTACGTCGTCAGTATTCTCAGGTTCGTAGGTGCCGATGTCCCAAACCATGACTGTGCCGCCGCCGTATTCGCCTTCCGGTATTACTCCCTCAAAGTCGGCATAGTCAACCGGATGATCTTCAACCTGCATCGCCAGTCGCTTGACCGCCGGATCAAGCGATGGTCCTTTTGGCACTGCCCACGACTTTAGAACGCCATCAGCCTCAAGGCGGAAATCGTAATGAAGCTGCGTCGCGCGGTGCTTCTGGACCACAAACAGTCGTCCAGTCTTGGTGTGCTTCTTCTCCGGCCCAGGCTCGGGAGTCTTATTGAACTTTCGCTTCTTCTTGTATTCGGTTAGAGATGCCATTGATTCGAGGATGAGCTAAAGGATTGCTTTAACTATTGCGGAACGATGGATTTTGTTTAGGCCGAAGCAGCGGCGGCGTCCAGTGGCGCAGGCTGTTCTTCAAAGAGTTCAGTCTGAACCGGATCCAAGCCTAGCACTTCGCGCACGCGGCCAAAGCTGCGACGATGAATGGGCAACGCGCCGAGCTCCTTTAAGGCGCGGCAGTGTTCAGGTGTTGGATAACCTTTATGCGAGGCAAACCCGTAACCCGTGTAGAGGGCATCCAGCTCCAGCATATGAGCGTCGCGGGTGGTCTTGGCGATGATCGAAGCGGCAGCAATGGTGGCGGAGAGAGCGTCGCCGCGGATTATGCCGCGTTGTGGCGCCGGGCATTGCGGAATTTTTCGGGCATCGACCAGTACGAAATCTGGCAGGCAGCTCAGTCCCTGAAGGGCGCGCTGCATCGCCAGCAGTCCGGCGTGATAAATGTTAATGCGATCGATTTCCTCAACCTCAGCGAAGCCTACCGACCAGCAAACGGCATCATGCTTGATCTGAAGGGCGAGCTCGCCGCGCTTTTCCTGATCGACAATTTTCTTTGAGTCGTTGAGGCCGCGCAGTTTGTAATTCTGCGGCAGGATAACTGCGCCGGCGACTACCGGCCCGGCCAAAGGCGCCATGCCCGCTTCGTCTACGCCAGCCACCAACCCATAGCCGCGGGCCCAGAGTTCGATTTCAAAGCGCAAGAGCGTGTGCAGGCGTTGCCCTTCAGCGCGATTGCTGCGATAGCGTTTGCGGATTAGCTTTGCCAGTTGGTGCGCGCCGTTGCGATTGTCGGACTCGAGCGCCTCAAGCAAACCACGGGGCACGCGCCGCCGCCGCTCAAGGAATACTTCCCGTAGCTCCGGGATAGATTTGTTCAGTAAGTCTTCGAGTGATGGCATGCTTGCGTGATCAGATTTTCTTAAGCGCTGCTGCTGGTGTAAACAGAAGTGGTATTCTAAAACGAAAAGTCGCACCGCGGCGAGTGTTTCCCGGTAGAAAAAACAGAATCCGGATCGATTAACAACTTGCGCATCTACAAACTCTCCGACAAACAGTTTCGCTTGCTTGGATTTCTGCCGCTGATGTTTTTCTTTGCACAGGCGATTCACTACTGGCAGATCAACCAGCTCGGCCACATGCTTTGGATGTGTAACATTGGGAATCTGCTTTTGGCTTTGGGAATTTTTTTCGAGCAAGCGCTGCTGATCCGGGTTGCCGTAATCTGGAGCATGCCCGGCGTCGTTGCCTGGTGTCTTTACGTTGTGCCGACCTGGGGAATGCTGATAGCGGGAAAAGCGAGTGGCTCGGAATTCTATGGAGTCTTAGCTTCAACGCTGGCGCACGTGGGTGGATTGTCGGTCGGCATTCTGGTTCTCAGAAAAGTAAGAATGAACGGCGGCGCGTGGGCTTATTCTTTTCTCTGGTACTTCATTGTGCAACTCGCCTCACGTCTTTTTACCCCGATTGCGTTTAACGTCAATCTCTCGCAACGGATCCAGGAAGGCTGGGAAGGGATCTTCACCAGTTATTGGAAATTCTGGCTGGTTCTGAGTTTGCTGGTGGGATCTTGTTTGTGGCTTCTCGATCTGCTGCTGAAACGTCTTTGGCCAGTCCCTTCCACGAGCTAGTCTGCTTCTGTTGTGGAACTGAAACTGCCTCAACTTTTTCTGTATGCCAAAGTCGCGCCGCGAACCGCCCTGGTGGCTGGAAGTTGGTACAGAGGTCTGTCCGGCATGCAATCACCTGTATTTATACGAGACGGAGTATCGCTGCTTTGATTGTGATGGACCACTTTGTCCTGTGTGTGTGGCGGAAACCACGACGGTGCATATTTCTTGCCCGACTTGCAGTAATGAATCCGAGATCGGGGTTGCTTAAGTTATGGCAGGACGCGCAATTTGGAAAGGCGAGCTGAAAATTGGTTCTACCAAAATTCCCGTGAAGCTGTATTCAGCGGTTGTCGATCGAACCGTGCGGTTTCATATCCTGGACGACAGGCACCTGATGCGAGTGAAACAGCACATGGTAAGTCCCGATTCAGGCGAGGAAGTCGCCAATAAAGAGATTCAAAAAGGCTACGAGGTCGAGCCGGGCAAGTTTGTCATTCTAACCGATGACGACTTGCAAGGTCTGGAGCCGAAGCCCTCGCGCGAAATCGAAGTGACGGAATTCGTGCCGCGGGAATCGATCAATCAGCAATGGTATGAAAGGCCGTACTACCTTGGACCAGACGGCGACGGGCAGGATTACTTTGCGCTGGCGGAAGCGCTGGAGAAGAGCGGGCGTGAGGGGATTGCGCGCTGGGTGATGCGCAACAAGTCATACATTGGCGCACTGCGCTCGCAGGATGGTTACCTTGTTCTTTGCACGTTGAGAAATGCGGCGGAAGTTATCTCCGCGCGCGAATTGCCAAAGCCCACAGGCCGCGCGCCTTCAGCGAAGGAACTAGACATGGCGAAGCAGCTTGTTGGCATGCTCGAGGGCGAGTTCAACGCCGCGGAGTTTGAAGACAAATATCGCAAGCGGGTGATGGAGTTCATCGAGCGCAAAGCGAAGGGCCATGCGCCGAAGCTGCGGGCCGTGAAAACAAAGCGCAAGACGACCTCGCTCGACAGCGTGCTTGCCAGGAGCCTGGAGTCGCTAAAGAAGGAGAAACGCGCTGCCTAAGAAAGCAACGAAAAGAGTCGAGTCTACTGACGAGCCGGCAAGGGTTCGACCATTTTGGTCGGGCACACTTACCTTCGGGCTCGTTAGCGTGCCGGTGAATTTGTTTCCCGCAAACAAGTCGAGCCGCCCGTCGCTGCGCATGCTTTCCGACGAAGGCGCGCCGCTGGAGCGTCGTTACTATTCACAAAAAACAGAGAAAGATCTTGATGCGGACGAGCTGGTGCGCGGTTATGAAATCAAAAAAGGAAAATACGTCGTAGTCACGGATGAGGAGTTGGAGCGGCTTGCACCTGAGAAGACTCGCGACATCGATCTGACGCGCTTTGTCAAAGAAGATTCCATTCCGCCCGTCCACTTTGAACGCGGCTATTTCTTGACTCCCGAAAGCGGTTCCGAAAAAGCATATAAACTGCTTGCCGAGACAATGGCAAAAAACGGATTGGCTGGCCTGGCCACGTTTGTCATGCGCGGCAAAGAATACCTGGTCGCAATTTTTTCCGATCATGGAATTTTACGAGCTGAAACAATGCGCTTTGTGGACGAGCTTCGTTCTCCGGAAGATCTTGGCCTGCCGAAAAAGAAAAAAGTTCCGGCGGCGAGTGTGCGGAAGTTTGAGAAACTAATAAGCAGTAAATCGAAAAAGGAGTTTGCCGGCGCGAAGCTTCAGGACGAACAGGCCGAAGCGTTGCTTAAACTCGTTAAGAAGAAAGAGAAAAAGCGCAGCAACGTCGTCGAAGTGGAGACGGAAGAGCGAGAACCAGCCAAAGTAATCGACCTGGTCGCCGTGCTGAAGAAAAGCTTGAGTGGTAAGGCAAAATGAGCTTCGCTCAGGGCGAACGGCCCCAACAAAAAAATAGAGCGGCAACGTCCTCACCCCGCCGCCGCTCTCTCGCATAGCCAAGAATCCAAAGACTCAATTAGCTATACCGGGGTGAGGCATCCAGCCATCACCCAGTTGGCCGACTTTATACAGCTTGAGCGATGCGCTTGCAACACCAAATTCAGAAACACACCAAATTCAGAAACACCAAATTCAGAAATTTTGCGTAGAGTGCTTTCGGTTATTAGGTTCAGACCAATACAACCCGTTTGTAGCCGCTTAAGTACAGACTTGCTGTGGACGCCGCTGCTCTCGTGCCTAAGCCTCAGGACCAAACATCGCCGGGAATAAATGTCTCTTGCGTTTTTCCAAGCAAGGGCCGGCCAGCAAGTCTGCTGGATTTGATTTGTCCTTAGCGAACGCTTCGGATCTTACCCGTTGAGAAGGGACGGCTGGCTCGGCTATAATCATCGCCCCCATGGTTTGATTCCCCCGAATCCGATCCTTCGGCTAACTAAATCTTGACCCGCCTAAAACTTACAACCGCGCAGAACGCCCTGCTTGCGCTTGTTGTCGCACTGGTCTATTTCGCCGCTGCTGAATTCGGCCTGAGCCTGGCCTCGGTGCACACAAACGTCTCTCCTGTTTGGCCTCCAACTGGTGTCGCGATAGCGGCATTACTTGTTCTCGGTAGAAAATTCTGGCCCGCCATCTTGCTTGGCGCCTTTGGCGCAAATCTGCTCACTCACGTTTCCCCTGCCACGGCTTCCGGCATCGCCTTCGGAAATACGCTGGAAGCCTTAACAGCCTGGTATTTACTCCGGCGCATAGAGCCTCCGCATAGAATGTTCGCCTCGGTTGCGGGAGTGTTGCAGTTCGTCCTGTTCGCTGTGGTGTTAAGTCCCGCGGTAAGTGCGACGATTGGAACCTTGAGCTTGTGTTTGGGGGGCGCGGCGCTCTGGTCCAACTTCACTGGCCTATGGCTGACTTGGTGGTTAGGCGACGGCTTTGGCGCGCTGGTGGTCGCTCCGTTTCTGATTTCCTGGACCTCACGAGCTGCGTTCAGCAATCGTTTAAGAGTTCTTGTTGAAGGCAGTCTGCTTCTCGCTCTTCTGTTCGTCGTTTCGATGAGTATTTTCTCCGGCTGGATACTGGGCCGACAGCAGGACTACCCGATAGAACACTTGTGCCTGCCGTTTCTTGTTTGGGCCGCGCTGCGCTTCGATCAGCGTTTGCTATGCTCGGCAATATTGCTTCTGACCGGCGTTGCGGTGTGGGGCACTTCGCGAGGCTATGGGCCATTCATTCAAGCTTCCGCAAACGAATCTGTTTTGCTGCTGCTACTTTTTGTAGGCGCCAGCACGTTGATGGCGCTGGCACTTCATGCGGCGACGACAGAACGAAAGAAAGCCGAAGAAGAAAAACTGAGTTTGCGTGCGGAGATGGAGCTGGAGCGCGAGCGAGTCGCAGACATCGTGGCCCATGTTCCGGGCGTAGTCTGGGAAGCCTGGGGACAGCCGGACACGGCAAATCAACGCATCAACTTTGTCAGTGGTTACGTCGAAGAGATGCTGGGCTACAGCCAGCATGAGTGGCTCTCGACGCCAAACTTCTGGCTGACCATCGTTCATCCCGAGGACAAGGA
>WNFS01000453.1_pt1 | contig 29894 bp, 25 predicted proteins | sample 5400141 | NCBI WGS metagenome assembly WNFS01 (sample SAMN13153358, study PRJNA577476) | soil metagenome | isolation source: 60 cm saprolite under Madrone tree | place: USA:California | collected 2016-06-14
AGCGCATCATCTTTACGACGCCAACGGCGAGGAAGTTCCCCTGACGAGCATGGAATTCGATCTACTCAACGCCTTCGCTACACACCCTGACCGCGTTTTGAGCAGAGACCAGTTGCTGGAACTCGCACACAACCGCGAGGGTGAAGTCTTCGACCGAAGCATCGATATTCGGATGGCGCGCATCCGGCGAAAGATCGAAATGGATCCGGAAAAGCCGCAGATTCTGAAGACCGTTCGAGGTGCCGGGTACATCTATGTGAGCGGTTGCAAGAATTAGCCGCGCAGGCCAGTGCCGATCGCTCAAGTTTGAGGATCGGTCACCGGCCTGCGCTGGCTGTCCCGGCTAGGACGCCTTGAGCCTGCGACTGTCGTTCGCCGGCGTCGCGATGCGGGGCGCGGCATTCGCGCCGGACGAGACGGGCCCCCGAGACGGCCGGTAGCCGAGATTGGTCTTCTGATAGACTCTGGCCATGTCATGCTCCGCTGGTGGGCGCCCTATCATGGCCATGCCGACTTCACTCAAAGACCGAGCCATCTCGTCGGCGACCCAAGGAATCTGGGACCGGCTGAGCCCGATATCTTTCAGCATCCGATCGTCCAGCTCCATGAGATCATAGATCGTCGCCCGACGCTGTCTGCCGCGCTTCAGGGCCCGCCAAAAGGCGGTCGCGACCCCGACCAGGACGGCCCTTAACGAGTGCCGCGCTGGCCATCGCAACGCTGCGCGGCTATGCGCGTAGCTCCGGATTTCCTTGCGAGCAAGCCCAATGTCGCAGAGCGTGTTGTCGTCGAGCTGCGCGAGATCGCCGACGATCCAGTTATAGAGCATCTGATATCGCAGCGGCCGAATTGCCGCATAGGCCAAGTTCTTAATGGCGCCGGCCAGCCCATGTTCGGCGCGCGTGGCGCTGATGGGCTCCGTAGGGTCATTCGCCGAACTGCTGAGAGTCGGTGTCATAATGGGCTCCTTTTCTCTCTATCCATGCCGAATCCGTGATTCGGCGCCGATCGAGCGAGAAGGTAAGCGGGCATGATTTCTGGGCGATGTCGCGCAAGCCGGCGAATTGTTTCAATTGTATCGGTGGGACCGGTCGCCGCCTCTACGGGCACGGCAAATCTCAGGGGAATCCGAGCTTCCCGGTGCAAGCCGACATGGTGCTGCCATTTGGCGCTGGATTGTGGCCACGATCGAGGAACTGAAGCGGGCCTAGTGCTTCAGCCGGCCACATCCCATTGCGGGTTCCAGGCGACCTCCCAGAGGTGGCCGTCGGGATCGTGAAAATATCCCGAATACCCGCCCCAGAAGCGGTCGCGCCCCGCATCGGTGACGACGCCGCCGGCCTCTCGGGCCTCCTTCATGACGGCGTCTACGTCTGCTTTCTATTTGACGATATGCCCGATGGAAACCGCGCCCAGCCTGGTGGGAGTTGCATCAGATCGTCGTTCTTGCTGAAAAATGCCACGGCGCCGTCCTCGAGTTCCTGACCGATGATGCCCTTCGTCGGCAAACCCAGCCCGTCCCGATAGAAGGCGAGCGACTTGTCGAGATCGGGTCTGTTCTGATGCTCACCGATCCATGAACGCCGCGCCGCGGAAGGCTATCAGCAAAAAGTAGTATGCCGCCATGTTGCGATACCAAATTCGGCGCTGGGTCAATAGGCTCTTAAGGCCTGCCTTCTGGCGTGCCGATCAGTACGCACCGCGGGCCATCGTCTTGCCTGACCATTATGAACGCCACCCTCCCGAAGATCCGCCGACGATCGCGATGGTTACGCCGGTTCTGAACCAAGCCGCATTCATTCGCGCCGCGATCGATAGCGTATTGACGCAAGGCTATCCGAGGCTCGCCTATGTCGTGCAGGATGGAGGTTCGACGGACGGTACCGTCGATATCCTACGAAGCTATGGTCGGTTGCTTGATTGGGTCAGCCTGCCCGATTCCGGCCAGGCGGACGCAATCAATCGCGGATTCGCTCGCATCGCCGGCGACATCATGGCCTGGCTCAACGGTGACGATATGTTGGTCCCCGGGTCTCTCGCCTATGTGGCGCGCTTCTTTCAAGCCAATCCCGACATAGATCTTGCCTATGGACATAGGGTCTATATCGACATCAATGGCAAGGAAACCGGGCGCTGCATCCTGCCGGGCCACGACTCCAGCACAATCAGATACTTCGATTTCATACCGCAAGAGACATTGTTCTGGCGTCGGCGCGCGTGGCAGGCCTTAGCCCCCATTGACGCCTCATTCGACAGCGCGATTGACTGGGATTTCATCCTGCGCGCCCATAGCGCGGGCTTCTCGTTTCGACGTCTGCCTCGCTTCCTTGGCTGTTTCCGTGTCCATCCGGCGCAGAAAACCGTTGCCCGCCAAGCGGTCAGCCTCGCCGAGATGGACTTGCTGCGCCAACGTTCCTTCGGACGCGACGTCACGACCGACGAGATCCATCGCGGAATAGAGAGGTACCTCTTGCGCCACGTATTCCTCGACCGGCTCTATCGCCTAGGCATCAAAAATTACTGAAATGGCAGGGTCCCTTCCACAACAACAAAGAGGTGTTTGGCGTTCTGGGACTGCCAAGGGACGTTTCACCATCAGCAATAATCCGTATGGAGCCGGAGAGCACTTCGTAATGTAGTATGCCGGAAGGTCGAGTCTGTGGGGTCTGGAGGGGGCAGGGTCGGCGGCTGACAGAAGCGAAGGACAGCCCCGGTGCCGGACGCCAAGTCAAGGACGCCAGCCACCAATCTACTCTTGCGGGCGCGCCGGCTTAGAGCGCTTGGTTTCTTTGTACCCGAGCCGGTGCGCGGTGCACTCCGTTCGATCTTGTGGCGACAGGCCCACTTCGATATCGCTCCACCCACGGATCTGAAGCCCGGCGTGGCGCTGGTCGGCTATCCTCGGGCCGAAGTGGGCCTAGGAGAGGCGCTGCGTCTGCTTGCCGCCGCCGCAGAGCACGCTCAGATTCCCTTTGCCGCCTTCGATATCGGTCAACTCATCCAGGCTCGGCAAAACGATCGCCGGATGCTCGAGCATATTTCCAGCAGGCTGGATCGCGAGGTGAACCTGTTCGTCGTGAGTTTGCTCTACGCGGCGCATTCCGTCCGCCTTCTTGGGCCACAAGCCTTGGCCGGCCGCCGAAACATTTTGTACCCGCTTTGGGAATTGCCGGAATGGCCGGAGGCTTGGGCCCCCCAACTGGCAAGTTTTGATCAGATCTGGGCGCCTTCACGGTTCATCGCCGATGCGCTTAGTTCCAGGTTTCATGGGCCCGTGGTCACATTGCCGCCGCCGATGGTTTTGCCGCCGATACCGACGTGCCGGCGGGCTGACTTTGGCTTGCCATCGGATCGCTTCCTTTTCTACTTCTTCTTCGACTATTCCTCCTTCGCTGCCAGGAAGAATCCTCAGGCCGTGGTCGTCGCATTCCGCCGCTGCGCCGCATTGATGAAGCCGGACAGCATTGGCTTGGTGGTGAAGAGCATGGGCGAAGGCTATAGCCAAGCGGATCGGCGCCATTTGGCCCAACTGATCGGCGGGGCGGATAACATTTTTCCGATCGACAGCGTGCTCGACCGCGCCGAGATGATGGGCCTGCAGTCCGTCTGCGATTGCTTCGTGTCGTTGCATCGCTCCGAAGGTTTCGGGCTCGGCATTGCCGAGGCGATGGCGCTTGGGAAACCCGTGGTCGCCACAAACTTTGGCGGGGCTGCTGACTTGCTGGCGCCAGACCACGCCTGCCCTATCGGCCACCGGCTAGTTCCCGTGGCGCCTGGCGAATATCCCGGCGGGAAAGGCCAGTTCTGGGCCGATCCCGACATCGACGAAGCCGTGGCCGCCATGCGCCGGATCGCGGAAGAACCCGAGTATCGCCGAAATCTGGCGTCACGGGCCCTTGCCTTCATCGAGGAGTACCTTGGTCCATCGCAAATAGGCGCTAGAATGCGACAACATCTTGCCGGACTGGCAGGTGAACCGGCGCCTAGCAAAGGAACTGAACGATGATATCTGACCGATATGGCGCGTTGCCCGACAGTCCGGGCGGCGAGGGGCTAAGGAAGGAGTAACTTAGTACCACCAGCGCTCGGCTTCCTCGGCCGAATATTCGACCGTCGGCCGGCTCCGACAACGCCCCCTATTGCGGGCGCCTGCCTTTTGTTTAACGAGATGTACCTCCTGGAGATTCGCCTCGGCGAGCTTTGGGATGCCGTCGATCACCGAAGAGCACGATCTACGTCTATCTCGATCTGTGGGATTGGGACGTCACACTGGAGCGGATCCATCACGCACTCTACCACGCCGTCCGTGAACAAGCCGGACGAGAGGCGAGCCCGACGGTGGCGATCAACGAAGTTCAGAGCGGGAAGGGAAAAAAGAGCCTCGCTCGATCCGTCGGGCTATGACGCGGGCAAGAAGGGCTGGGGTCGCAAGCGGCATATCCTCGTCGACACGCTCGGTCTTGCTAAACGTCGTGGTCCATCCCGCCAATGTGCAGGATCGTGACGGGGCACTATTGGTCCTCGATCGTCGCACGTGCCGCCTGTTTCCCTTCATCGAGCGTATCTTCGCCGACGCCGGCAATCTCTAGACTCATTTTTCAAAGCTCGCTGCTTTGGCCAAACGAAGCCGGCGCCCTAGCCTGCGCCAGCGCGAAGCCATCAACTCCTGCACTCGTTGTTGAAGCTCCTCATTGGTAAGCGCGAGCTTGTTCAGCAGGTCGGTCTGTTGGTGTCGCAGACTGGTAAGCGTCGTGATTTGGCCATCTTTTTGCGCCAACTGCAGCGCACTCTCCTTGGTGTTGCTTGCTAGCTGGTCTAACGAGTCGCTTAGTCTATCGTGCAATTCGGTAAGTTCCGCGATTCGGCTATCTTTCTGCGCCAACTGCAGCGCGCTCTCCTTGTTGTCGCTTGCTAGCTGGTTTAACAAGTCGCTTAGCCTACGGCTCAAATCGGTAAGTTCCGCGATTTGGCTATCTTTCTGCGCCAACTGCAGCGCACTCACCTTGTTGTTGCTTGCTAGCTGGCTTGACAAGTCGCTTAGCCTATGGCGCAAATCGGTAAGTTCCACGATTCGGCTGTCTTTATCCGCCGGCTCGCAGAGATCCGCCAGGACGGCATCCCGCCAGGACAAGCGAAAGAATCCTTGGACGCGCGCACCGAGCAGGTCATCTGTGGGCGCGCGACAGACCACCAGGCAACCGCGTTGCTTTCCCGTTTCTCGATCCGCCGGAAGGCTGGGAAAAAAATAGGATAGACCGGCATTGGCAAATTGAAGCAGATATTCCATTCGCAACACCTTGCCAGGTCCATAGTCGTCATATCCGTATTGCGGGTCCCCGGGAACGGCAAAGTCGTCGATCATGACGATCGGGTCGGTATCGGATCCAAGTATCGCCCACAACTCTTCCTTCAGTGGTAGCCTCTCGTACCAGTGAGCATCGAGATAGAAAAACACCCGGCGGTTTCGTATCCGATCATCCAATTCCGTCGATCGGAGAAACACCGCTGAGTCCTGCATCGTGACGGCAGCATTGGGCAATGCTTCGAGCCGTCGGCGCGAATAAGCGAACAGACGCGGGTTGACCTCGCAGGAATACACGGGCAATCCCGTCGCCCTCGCCATGTACGCCGTCGTAGACGCACGGTGAGTTCCGGTTTCAACGATAGCCTCGGTGCCCAAATTCTTGACGATCTCGTCAAACAGCAACCTCCGGTTCTCCTGGCCATTGAACGGCCCGCCGAGCGGGTCGAGAGCTGCCGACGCCCGATAATCCATTGCACCGGCTATCTCATGGGCGAGGGCCGCAGCTTCCGACATGCCCTCGCATGCGGCGAGACGGTTTCCCAGCTTCTCGAACTGGTCTGGGCCGAAGAGGTTTCCATCGAATTCGGCATTCGCAGTTTGAGACGCAACGGCATAGTTCGGTGCCGCTGCGGCGATGAACTCAAGCAAGAGCTTCGCAATGGGGTTGTCCGGCTCCTCTGAGAGGCGCCGCTCCAGATAGTCCTGGACAGGCCGCACCTCCCCAAGGGCGCATTGGGCGATCAATTCAGGCAGCGGCAGGAGTCTATTGGCGGACAATGATTCACTGTCCATGATAACTCCCAGATTACATTTCGGCGTTCGTCCTGCAGAGGCGCTATGAGTACCGGTGGTAGGGACAAGTAATACCACCGAAATCGTAGCCAATGGAAGCCGACACGCGCGGGGCACGTATTCGATCGGCGCTCTGATGGCCACAGGGGAAGCAAGGCCGTCTGCCTCATACGAGAGCTCACCGGTCGTCGCAATTCGAGATGCTGCCGCTATGGTCGGCTTCGCCGTGCCGGTAGCGCTTGGGCACGAGGCCCAGTTAGGCACCGACGTCCTGCGATCTGCGGAAGCGTTCCGGTTTGTCGATGATTGTTACGAAGGCAAGCGCGCAAGATGCCTCGTGTCTCGATCGATCGCACTGGTTACTTCGAGTGTAAGGCCCATGTGGCGATGGATCAGGGTTCGAGCCTGATGCGCCGGGCCATTCTCACGCCTGCCAAGATTTGCGAGAGCTTGGTCGCCGATGAGCTGATCCAGGGCGACAAGCAGGCGGTTTATGCCGATCGCGCCTATGAGCACAAGGAGCGACGCCGGGGCTCGGCCCAGGGCATCAAGGATCGCATCATGCATCGAAGCCACAGCAACCAGCCCGCTCTGCCGTTCCGGCAGCAGCGGCGCAACAAGCTGATCATCCCCATCCGTGCTGCCGTGGAGCATCTATTCGGCGTGATGAAGCGCTCTTACGGCTACCGGCCGGTCCGCTACTTCTCGCTCGCCCGCAATGTTCTGCAACTCGAACTGATCTGCCTAGCCATGAATTTGTGCCGCGCCGCCGTGCTCACCTCATAACGCCCGGAATCTCTCGCTTTTTAGCCCGACCGCGTCATCCTCCACCAAGATCGAGGCGTCGCATCGATCCAAAGAACGATTCCCGCGGCCCGACCTCTTCGCAAATTTCGTTTCGCAGAGCTCTCCTTCTTGGGGACCGCGGGCGGCTGGGACAATGCTTGGAGGCACTGTCGCCCCCTTTGGCTTGTCAGTATCTGAGCGCTACCGTATGTTCGCGACGTGGAGCGCCGAGTATTGCCTGAACCCAATTCACCCCTCATCTACTCCAAATGTCGCAGCACAGGCTTGGTAAAGACCAAAGTGAGAGAGCACGTTTCCGGCCCGGGTGGCCTTGTCATGGCTGCATTCTACGGCGAACGGGCGGTCGAGGTGACCGATTCGGGTCTCTGTCCCGACTGCACCGAGAGAACTCGATGAATACGGGCTAACGGAGTAATTGCGACGTGCTGGTTTGGCTTGCCTCATACCCTCGTTCCGGAAATAGTTTCTTTCGCACCATCCTGAGGGAGTGCTTTGATCTGCGGACACTGTCATTGTACGGTGCCAGTGATGATCGGGTTTTCTCATCGCCTGATGTTCGCCGTGCCATCGGTCATGTATCGACCGATCTTGCAGGGCGAGAACTAATCGACTTCGCGCATTCCGCGAGCGAAACAATGATCATCAAGACTCACGAAGGGCCTCTGACCGATGACAGGGCTATTCACATTGTCCGAAACGGCCAGTCCGCATTGATTTCTTACATGCACTATATACGCGAGGTCGAAGGCGTCGACTGGCCCTTAGAGAAGATCATCCGTGGCGAAGTATTTGCGGGGTCATGGTCGGATCACTACAGGATGTGGGCCGGTCGCCCCAACTCGATGCTGCTGAGGTTTGAGGATATTGTCGCAGACCCGAATGCGACCGCCGAGAAGGTCTCGGAGTTCCTTTCGCTACCCATCAAGCGGCGGTATTCGACTGAGTTCAACGAATTGAAAAAGCTCCACCCAGCGTTTTTTCGGAGTGGGAACGACGCCGAGAACGTTCGAGAGCTGGCCGCACATAAGGAACTCAAGGAACTCTTCGATATCTACCACAGCGAAGTGATGGCTCTTTCAGGTTACTAGTCGGTTCCCTCTGGCACTAAACAAAGAGCTGTGAAACAAACGGGCTCACGATGCCCGCAATGGCCATGTGATCAGCCTGCCGTTTCGCCATACACCCGCTCGTCTGAACGCGACCGCCCGGCGCGCAAGCTCATCCGCGCCAATGGTCAATTTGAGCCTAAGAGCACGTCGCCGCTTGCCAGCATTTCGGATATGGTCCGTCTTCGTGCGATGTATGAGGGTTGATTGAATGAAGGCCCACGCCTCCAATAATTTCGATTTTTCCAGGTCAACCCGAGGGCATCATCGAGCTTCGCGGTAGGCAAGCAGTTCAGTGCCGGACGTGACTCTGGAACCGTGAAAATCCAGCTTGAACCGATGGCCGGAATTCAGTCTCAAAGGCATGTTCAAGGATTTGCCCGTCGGGTTTGTCATCGGCGGCGTCAGGTTTCCATTCTGTCAAAAACCAACGTGGTGATCTCGACGCCGTTTGGTGCATCGAGAACGTTACAGCGATAGCGTGCCACACGCCTGCCGGATAGCCTGAAGCCCAAAATGGCCATCAGTTCCCTGTAAAGGCCGGTCGAATGGTGCCAGAACCCATAATCGTAATCCGGATTGCTTGCGCGGCCGAGAAACTGTGAATAAGGCCTGTCCTCGTCGATCATGCCCTCGGCGATGATTAACGTGCCTTTGCAGCGGGCGGCGACGGAGGAGAGGGCCAGGATGACATCCCTGAGGTGGACAAGGATTTGGCCAACGACTACTACGTCGAATATGCCGAGCTCGGCTGGGAGATTGTTGGCATCGCCATAGTAGACCCTGCTGGAAGATCCAAACTCCCGACGCGCCAACCAATAGGATTTCTTTATCCTGCTCAAGTAAGTGTCCGCCATGGAGAGCCAAGCGGCGTGATCCCTTTGCATGAGACTCTGGCGAAACGGTAGACGATTCCAGCGTTCCGCCGAATCGGCATCCACGGACACAACCGTCGCGCCGCGGCGCTCCGCCTCGAACGACAGGAATCCACTGGCCGTTCCGACGTCAAGAACGGTCTTGTCCCTCAGGTCGGTATATCCAACATACTCATCGAAGCGCCCGCGCAGATCCCAATGGCCCTCTACAGCTCCAAATGACGGGAGATCCAGCGCGTGGTAGAATACGCATTCCTCAGGTCCACGGACGGCAATAGGTTGCGCGTAGACAAGATCGCCGACATTCACCGGAGCCTCTGCGACTGGGAGCATTTCGCCTCACGATTACAGGTGGCAAACCTAGACCTGATGCTGACGAAACCAGCTGATCCGTGTCACAGTTTGAAGCACGGCTGGCAGGAAGAAAGGTTCTTGCTTATCTGGACATCTCCCTTTCGTCAGAGCCGGTTTCAACCTAGCCATCCCGCATTGATTGAACTGTCTACGACGCTGCGACGTTCGGCGATCCCTTATCATTGGTGCGGACAGCTGCTAGAAAGACACCAGCCGTGGTTGTGCTGCTAATTTGCTTCTCGATGCGCTGCTTTCTTGGATATTGCCCTCCCAAAAGGCAGATTCTCGTCGTGTGCCTTCTGCATCCGCGTGCGGGCGCCGGATAAATCCGAATCGTCGGCCGTAACAGGGGTCGATTGATAAGCAGGCGTTTGTTCGGTCGTGCCATAGAGATTACGAACGTCACCTCTGCTGGAAAGCTTTGGTAACCGAGCGATTTCATCCAGCCACGGTCCGAGCTTGAATAGAATTCTCTCCCAATCGTGCACTTTCTCCACAAACGCACGTCCGGTCTCAGCGAGGAGATCGGCTTCGCGTGGATTCTCAACCAACCACGCGATCCTCTCAGCAATCGTCCTATCGGTCGCCGCAACGATGACGTGCTTGCCGTCCTCAACATCAAAACCCTCCCGAGCGATTGGCGTACACACGATCGGTACACCGGACGAAAGAGCTTCGAGAATCTTATACTTCGTTCCGGAACCCGACAGCAGCGGGGCACAATAGACCGTTGCCTTCTGCAAATGCGGACGAATGCTTTCCACCTGACCTGTTACGAATACCCTATTGCCATCGGAACAAGCCCTGAGGTCGGAATTGGGTTGCTGGCCGACAATCCAAAGCTGCGCCTCCGGAATCTTTCGCCAAACGTGCGGCATGATCCGCCTCACGAGCCTCATCGCGGCGTCGTGGTTCGGCCGGTATCCGAAACTTCCTGTAAATAGGATAATCGGACACGTTGCCCGCCTCCTCCTATGAAAGGTAAAGTATCCAGTATCGACACCATTCTCGAGCGACAATACGCGGGAAGGGTCGATCCCATACTCCTCAATGAAGATCGAGCGATCGAGGTCGCTAACCGCAATGACACCATCGAAGGCGCGCAAGTGGCTGCGCTCGAAGTCTGCCGCTCTTCTGGCTTCCAGCTGCGCGCCGACCCGCCTGATCCCGCGCATCCCATTCCGGATTCGCTGCAAGCGCACCATCTCGACGTCGTACGTCGCCAAAATGAAACGCGTTCCATTTTCTTGCCTGTTGGCGACTAGACCAAGCGGGTTCGTCTGCGGGCTAACAATCAGAAAATCAATATCCTGTTCGTGGAGACGACTATTAATGTAGCCAAGCGTGTAGGCCTTTGTCTGGCTCAAATACAGGCCTGGATCCCGACTCAATTTCTCCCCCAGGACGGGCAGGCTGCTGCGACGCATGCGATCACAGAGACGGGCGCGCAGCGTCTGCGAGCGACGCAGTTCCGCCGGCTTTGCGAGGTTCGGAAAGTGCTGCGCCAAAGTATGGGGATCGTAGGACGCCGAAAAACCCTCGGAAAGCGGGTCACAACGATTCTCATTTGTCGGCGGGTACAGTGATACGAACGTGATATCGCAGAATCTCTGAAGCTCGCGGAGGAGATGGAAATCCCGAATCTCACCTCCCGAGAATCCGGGATAACGGGGCAGGAACAGAGAGCAAAACACAACTCGATATCGCGTAGAGGAACGTTTGATCGGCAAGGGACGATTCGCTGCATCTTCTATCCCCCGCATTTCCGGCGGTATATGCGCGTTGCGTTTGCTGCCCCGAGTCCGTAGGTCTTCGAGTCGCTTCAGGATAGCCTCCGGATTGCCCAATCGGGTCGTCGCCGTTATGGCGACCAGAATACCGAGGACCTTGTAGGCGAGGCCGCGCCGGCGCTGGCCCCACACGCGCCTCATGGAGGCCTTCGTGAAGCTCAGGAGTACGCGATTGAAGTCTGGATCGCTTAGTGCTGGCCACAATGGCCGGCTGAAGCGATAGAGCTCGACGAGAAAGCTGTTCCACCCAGCGGTCTTTCCCGCATCGTGAATACGGTAGAATGCAAGCGTCTTCTCAATTTTTCTTAGCCTCGCCGTTGACATGAATCTGAAGAACAACTCGAAGTCGAAGATAAACTTGTAGCTCTCGTCTAACCGGCCGCATTTTTCCAGCAGTCGCCGGCGAAAGAATACGGTCGGCTGCGGAATACTATGGATGTACGACCAATAGGCCGCGACGCTTTCTCTCTCTTGAACGGCCCCGTAATACAGGGACGTCTTATAAGCACCATGATCCATGAGAATGGGTCTGTCTTGAGAATCGATGTACAAGGCGTTTCCCAAAACCATGTCCAGTTCCGGGTCTTCGGAGAATGCCCTGTTAATTGTCCACAGCGCCTCTTCCGCGAGCATGTCGTCCGAGTTCAGCCACGCGAGAATCTCGCCCTTTGCCACTGCCAAGCCTTTGTTGATTGCATGGGCAGGCCCTCGATCGGCCACTGACTCCCAGTGGGTTAGTAGCGGTTCAAGCGAATGGAGAACCGTGACGGAGGCGTCGGTCGATCCGCCATCCATGACAATGATTTCTGTGTTCGGATAGTCCTGGTCGACCAGGCTCTTGATAGCGCGGCGCAGAAACATCGCTTGGTTGAGCGAAGGGGTGATGACGCTTATGCGCAAAGGCGCCCTCGACAACGACGCTCTGGGGCTCTGCGGTTCGCGCCACGCGAGCGGTACATATGTTTCGTCCTGGGGATCGAGGCTATGGGGAAAGCCGTCCTCATTTCCCGATTCGGCAATGAGCATGCGGCGAGCTTCCGACTCGGCTCGCTCAAGTCCTTGTTTAACGCCGCTGCTCAGATGATCGACGAGACCATTGCGCAACGCTTCGAGGAGGTATACCGCGGCACCCGGCGTAAGATTCATGCCCGCCCATCGCTTCGTTAGTTCGACAATCTCTAGCGCGCGCTTCAGGCTGCCGCTGGCTGTTTTGGTCTCTTCGTGCTCACGACTGACGGCAACGAATTCATTGATCAACAGGACTGGATGGATGTCCGATACCCTGACAATCACGTCCCAATCCAGGGCGAACTGCAATTGGAGATTGATCCCGCCCACCTCATGCCAAGCTGATCGTTTGAAGAATGTTGCGGGCTGAAGAACATAGTCGAGCCCCGTCCGCAAGGCGCGGCGATCGAAGCCCAAGCTTCGTTTTGAGAATGGCGTAAGTTCCTTCGTACGCTCATTGAGACGGAAGCCATTTGCGATGTAGAGCCCAAACCGCGGATAAGCCGCGGCGGCCTTGGCCATGGTCCACAGCGCATTGTCACAGAAGAGATCGTCGGAATTAAGCCAGCAGACCAAGTCTCCTGTGGCGCGGCGCATTCCCGCGTTGATTGCCGCTCCTTGACCGCCATCGGCTTGGCTCTGCCAGTAGTGGATATGCGGCTCGTAGCGACGTATGGCATCGATGCTACCATCGGTCGATCCGCCATCCATGACGATCAATTCAAGCGAAGGGTATTTCTGCCCAACGACGCTTTCGAGGGCCTGAGACAGAAAACATCCCTGGTTGAACGACGGGACGACAACGCTAATCTTCGGAACATTGTCGGCAAATCGCCGCATGATCTATATTTTCGTCCTTTCTCTTCAAAAGACGATGATCTCACTGCGTCATAAATGATTCCCGCGCCGCAATTTTCTTTCTTTCGATTGGCATTGCGCACCATGAGCATCGTGAAAGGCTTCTGGCAAGGGCGATATTTAGGCGTGGGCGCATGGTTGCGATCGAGTTGGGGATGTGCTGCTCGAGCCGCAGCGGTGGATCCTCTGGATCGGTAACCGTCGGGATCGGCAAGTCGCGGGAACAGCCCGGCGGACCGAGCGCTTGAGGGGGAATCCTCTCCCGCTCGGGGACCTAAGCAGCGATGCATAAAGTGGCGTGACCCTGGTATCCCAACTGCGTCAACCTGCTTGCCCTACTGCTGATATTCGCCCTCGGACTTGCCCAGTTGGGCAACGTGAAGCGGGCAGGCGTCGGCTCGCGGCAACCGGAAAACAGGGGATGAATTGCTGTCCGGGCTAGGGCCGGATCGCCTTGAGTCCATTTTCGCCTAAGACGATCCGGCGCTAATTTGTTGAATTAGAGCGTAGGCTACCTGGGGTTGGACAGTAGACGAGGATCGCCCGGTGGCCGCAATTCCAACGACGATGAAGGCCGTGCTCCTCAAGGGCTACGGCGGATTCGATCGGCTCGAATACCGCGAGGACGTGCCCGTGCCAGCGCCCCGGGCCGGCGAGGTGCTGATCCGGGTAGGGGCGGCCGGCATCAACAATACGGACATAAACACGCGCACGGGCTGGTATTCGAAGGGCGTCAGCGAGGGGACCACCGCAGAAGCCGGCAAATCCGGCCATGCTGCGGCGAATGCCGGGGACGCCGGATGGACGGGGGGCGAGCGCACGTTCCCCCTCATCCAGGGGGCCGATGTCTGCGGCCGGATCGTCGATGTCGGCCCGGGCGTCGTGGCATCCCGGATCGGTCAGCGGGTTCTGGTCGAGCCTGTTTTGCGCGAAGCCTCCGGCTGGCGGCCCTACGAGGCCGTCTACCTGGGATCGGAATGCGACGGCGGCTTCGCCGAATTTGTGAAAGTGCCGGCGGTCCACGCATACCCGATCGAAAGCGATCTCTCCGACGCCGAGCTGGCGACGTTCCCTTGCGCCTATTCCGCCGCCGAGAACATGATCACGCGGTCCGCCGTCGCCGAAGGCGAGGCCGTCTTGATCACCGGCGCCTCCGGCGGCGTGGGTTCGGCCGCAGTACAGCTTGCCCGGCGGCGCGGCGCGAAGGTTATGGCGGCGACCAGTGCCGCAAAGGCCGATCAGGTCAAATTGCTGGGCGCGGATCGAATCATCCGGCGCGATGGGAACCTGGTCGATCAGATCGCGGCGGAAACGATCGATGTCGTCATCGACGTCGTCGGCGGCCCGCAATGGCCGCAACTGCTGGAGGCGCTTAAACGCGGCGGCCGATACGCCGTCTCCGGCGCCATCGCTGGACCGATCGTCGAACTCGATCTTCGCACCCTCTATCTGAAGGATCTTCGCCTGCTGGGCTGCACCATCCTGGAACCCCAGGTGTTCGCCAATCTCACCGGCTACATCGAACGGGGCGAGATCAGGCCCGTGCTGGCCAAGGCATTTCCCCTGAAGGAGATCGTGCGGGCGCAGCAGGAATTTCTGGCAAAGGGGTTCGTCGGGAAGCTCGTCCTGTTGCCATAGGCCCAGGCGGCCCATTCAGGCGGTCGCCAACCGCGTTCGCGTTCGAAAAAAAGCCTACCTGAATGCCGACCACGCCTTCTTGACGCTCTCCTCCATCGCCTTCCATGCCTTGTCGGCACCTTCCTTCAGGTGATCCCAGGCATGGTCGCCGGCCTTCTGTATTTCCGCCATCTGTTGTTGTATTGCGTTACGTCGGGCGCGAAGTTCCTTGAGTTGCTTCTCGTACGTGTCCTTCATCCCGGCCAGCGGCTGTCTGGCCTTGGCTTCCAGTTTCGCAAGCTCTGCGTTCCAGTGGTCGAGTTGCTCCTTGAGCTTCCTGACGTATGCATCTCTCGCGGTCATGGGCTTCTCCCTGTTCTCGAATCCAGGGCCACCGCTTCCGGGCCTGGACGACTGCGGCGACGCCAGGATGCGCTTCAGCGCGTCTCGCAACAAGCGCCTGCCGCAATTGGGCCGAAACCAGGGTTTCGCGAAGACCAAGCGGCCTCTCTTTGGCCTGCTGGCCTGGCGGAACTGCTCCTTGCGCGACGCAGCACCGCGTTCCTTAAATAACGGTGACGGGTGGTTGACGGTCTTTTCCGACACGCCGAATTGAGGGATGGACCAGCGCGGTCTCACGACTTTGGGAGTCCTACGAACCCGTCTATCGGAGGTGCGACCATGATGCGCAAAGCAGACTTCCCACCCCGGTTCCGTTCGTCTGTCGCGGGCGTGGCCTTACTGATCGGCTTGTCGTCGCCGGTCTTTGCCGGCGACTATGGCAAGGAAATGTCCACGGCCTCGGATCATGCCGGCTATGCGGCAATATCCGAGACAGTCGACGACGCACACGCCCATCTGCACCACACGATAAACTGTCTCGTCGGTCCCAAGGGCGCCGGCTTCGATGCGACGGCGGAGAATCCCTGCCAGGGCCAAGGCGACGGCGCGGTGGCAGACACGACGGATGCGGCGAAGAAACAGGTGCTTGAAAATGCGGTCACCAGGGCCCAAGCCGGCTTGGCTTCGGATGACCTGGGAACGGCCACGTCGGCTGGCGCCGACGTTCAGGCCATGCTGGAGCAGGCGCTATAACGCCAGCAGGCTAACGCATCGACCGGCATCAGTCAGCACGTCGGTCCTGATGAGTGGGCCGCGCCAGAATGGCGTCGGCGACCGGCAGGATCGACTGATCCTCCTCGTCGTTGAGCCCGGCTTCGAAATTGTAATGCCAGGCGCGATCGCGTCGCTTCGGCGTCGAGGCGTCGCCCCGGGCGATTTTGATTTCGAGATCCGCGAACGAGCGCGACCAGTAATGGTTCAGCCTGAGGCGATCGAGGACGGGCGCCTTGGTGTCGCCAAGCCGGCGCCGGTCGGTGCCGAGCGCCTCGCCCCGGATGTACTCCGAGCGATGAACGTCGACGCTGCGCACGAAGCGAGGATTGACGATGGTCTTAACCCTCCACAGCGACAACGGCGCGCGGCGCGTGAAGGCCCTGACCAACGGCCCCGCGGGCCGCTCGGCGTGGCCATTCGCGCCGAAGAACGGCGAATGCACGAGCAGCCCCGGCATATCGGCATAACCGCGCAGGATGGGCCGGATATCGGTTTGAACAGGCGAGAACAGGAACTCGTCGACGTCGATCAGGGCGATCCAGCGCGCCTCGTCGGCCCGACGTCGGACGCAATCGGCATAGGCTGCGACCTTCCCCAAGGAAACAGGCCAGTCGACGAGATCGACGAGCCCTCTTGCAACATAGGGCGCGAGCACCTCGCGAAAATTATCGGTCGAGAAATTATTGTAGAGATAGAATTTGGAGACCCCGACGCCTTCGTGGAAGCGAACCCACTCGTCGAGGTTGGGGGCCTCTTCCCGGAAGATTGCGCAGATCGTCAACTCGTAGTGCTCGCGTGCCAGCAGATCACGTTCGCGCCGATAGCCGCGCCAGACCGCCCGGATCCGAAGGAGCGCGAGAGCGCGGCGCCGGGGCCGAAGAACCGTTCGCACTCGCCTCGACAATTCGTCGAGCATACCGACAGAATATTCCCGGGTGAGCGCCGCCGTCTACGCACCAATAGGCTTAAGACGATCGGGCGCCAGGGCTATTTTGTGCCTTTGGTGCGCGCCAGATAATCCACGATTGGCGCCACGTCTTCGTCGGCCACGGGGGCCTTGTAGGCATGGATCATCTTCTCGACCTCCGCCTGCCAAACGGCCTTGGGCAAGGCAGGTTGAGTGAGCACCATGCTGGCCGAGTGGCAGGCCAGGCAATTGTTGTTGATGGGATCCGAGCCCGAGCCGGTGAACATCTCCGAGTCGTCCGGCAGATTCACGTTCACCGATTTCAGCGTGATAGACGAAACGGCGCGGCCAGGCAGGGGCAGCAGAACTGCCATAATCAGGAGCGCGAGCGGCAAGGTCATGCGGGCCATGGGCCGGTCCCCGTCAAGATCCGACAACGGGGGTTTCTTCGATGACGTTGCGCATGAACCCAGAGGGGTTCCAGTTGCGCCGGTCGGGCTGCGCCACCCCATCGCTGTTGGTGCAGCGCACCAACAGTTTGTAACTGCCCTTGGCGGGCAGGGTGAACCGGGTTTCCCATTGCCGGAAACCGTATTTGCCTTCGTCCTTGCCGAGCGTTGCAGCCTGCCAGGTCTTGCCGCCGTCGCTCGACAGATCCACGCGAGCAACGCTCGCGTCGCCGCCAAAGGCGATCCCGCGCGCAGGATTGGGCGTGCCGGCTAGCAGGCTCTGGCCGGGTTTGATGTTCGTCAGGAACGAGCGCGGCGGCATCTTGCCGATGGGCACCATTTTGATGCCGGTGGCGCCCGGCTTGATATCGGCACGGGGCGTGTCGGGGATGAGGTAAGCCTTCGTCATCCAGAAGTTATCGTCGGGCCGGTCCAGCACCTCGATGTCGTTCAGCATCTTGACCCAATAGACCGCATACCAGCCCGGCACGATCAGGCGCAGCGGAAAGCCGTTGAGCAGCGGCAGCTGCGCGCCGTTCATGGCGTAGGCGATCATCGTCTCGCCGTCGCGGGCCAGATCGATGGCAATCGACTTCATGAAATGGGGAGCGTCCGGCACCACCGGCTCGTCCAGGCCCTTGAAGCGGACCTGCACCGCCCCCGCCTTGACGCCGGCCCGGTCGAGCACGTCCTTGAGTCGCACGCCGGTCCAGGGCGCGTTGCCCATGGCGCCGTTTGCCCATTGGGCGCCAGGAACGCGCGGTTGGAACAAGCCGCGCGAATTGCCCGAACATTGGTTGACCGCCGCCATCTCGACGCGCGGCAGCGCCAGGATCTCCTTGAGCGAGAGCGAAAGGGCCTTGTCGACATGGCCATGCACGGCCAGGCGGAAGTCCTCGACCTTGACCTCGGTCGGAATGACCGCCCAGTGCCAGCGCACGTAGAACCGGTCGTTCGGGGTGAAGACGCCCTTGTCGAAGACCTCGAAGGGCGTTTCGAGCAGCGGCGGGCGCGATCGCTGCAGGATCATCGCGCCCTTCTGCGGAAAGTCCGTTGCGATCGGCCGCTGATCGGGTCCGCCGGGCAGTGGAAGATCGACGGTCGACTGCGCCCAGGCCGACGCGCTCGCAAGCGCCAGGCCCGCCATGCCGGCCTGGCCGAGCAACATCCGCCTGGTGAGGGGACGGCGAATGAAGCGCCTGTCCATCTTTGTCCTCGCTCGAATCTCGCCGGGGTGGGCCCAGGCGATACGGTTCGGCTGATGGCGACTGTGTTAGGATGCGCGCGACGGATCGAACAATCCAGCGCATAACTGTGATTTCGGTTGCCACAGGCTCGGATGAATTCTACTGGAGGACACAACCCGTGAGACAGGCCCCCTCGATCGCCGCCGTTCTGGCGCTCTCATTCATGCTGGCGGGTGTGTCGGCCGGCCAGGCCCGCGCCGGGGGCGACCCGGCCAATGGCGCGAAAATCTTCAAGCTGAAATGCGTCATCTGCCACAGCACCCAGGTCGGGCAGAACAAGGTCGGCCCGTCGCTTGCCGGCGTATTCGGCCGCAAGGATGCCACCGCCCCCAACTACAGCTATTCCGAGGCGATGAAGAATTCGGGCCTGACCTGGGATGCGGCGACCCTCGATTCCTACCTCGCCGGCCCGCGGGCCAAGGTGCCGGGCACCAAGATGACCTTCGCCGGCCTTTCGAAAGAATCGGACCGGGCGGATATCATCGCCTATCTGAGCACGCTCAAGTAAGGCTTGTGCAATCGCGTAGCCGTTCATGCGGCGCGAGGAACGAAAATGAATTCGATCGGGATCGGCGACGCCACGGTGACGCGGATCGAGGAAAGCTTCTTCACCGATTTCAAGGCCGCGACCTTTTTCGCCGATTGGCGGCCGGAGGTGGTGGATGAGCATCGCCGCTGGCTGGTGCCGGGCCATTACGACGAGAGGCGCGGTGTCCTCAACCTCAGCGTCCATAGCTGGCTGGTCCGCACGGGCCGCCACACCGTGCTGGTCGACACCTGCGTGGGCAACGACAAGCGCTCCGACTATCCCGCCTGGCACATGAAGTCCTGGCCCTATCTCGATCGGCTCGCCGCGGCCGGCGTGACACCGGAGCAGGTGGACTTCGTCCTCTGCACCCATATGCATATCGACCACATCGGCTGGAACACGAGGCTCGCGAACGGCCGCTGGGTTCCCACCTTCCCCAACGCCCGATACGTGTTCAGCAAGACGGAGTTCGAAGCCTACAGCGCCATCGATCGGAACACGCCCGGCGGGCGTCCCTCCTTCCAGGACAGCGTGCTGCCGGTGGTGGAAGCGGGTCGGGCCCAGATGGTGGAGGGATCCCACGCGCTAGACGACCACTTCCTGATCGAGCCAGCGCCGGGCCACACGCCGGGCCATGTGACGATCAAACTCTCGGCCGGCGAGGATCGCGCGATCTTCATCGGTGACATCATGCATCACGCGCTCCAGGTCTATTACCCGACCTGGAACAGCGAATCCTGCGCCGATGGCGTACAGGCGCGGGCCACCCGGCGCCGGGTGCTGGAGCATTGCGCGGACAGCGGCGCCCTGATGCTGCCGGCCCATTTCGGCGCACCCTTTGCCTGTCATATCGAGGCCAGGGGCGATGCCTTCGTTCCGCGCTTCTATGCGGGCCAAGAGCGAGAGCAGCCTGCGCGCTGACGAAGGACGATTTGGGGCTCGTCGGCCCTTAGGGGGCGGGGCGGAATACGAGAATGGCGGCGTCGGATCCAACCGGGCCAGCACGCCGCGCGATGTAGAGTCGATCCAGTTCAGGCACGAAGAGCGCAGTCCGAGCGCCCGGGGCGGTTTCGATGCGATCGATATGGCGCGCATCGGTGGCCTCACGGCTGAACACATCGACCGCACCGGCACCGCAGCTGACATAGACCCTGCGACGCTTGGGGTCGAAAAAGACATCGTCTGCATCCGCGCATGTCGGGTAGCTGCCGCTTACGGCGCCGGTTCTGCTGTCCAAAAGCACAAGGCGCGGCGGCGAACGGAACACGCTTGCGATCTCGCCCGTATCGTCGATCGCCATCGGAAAGTTCTCTGCCAGACCGGGCAGGGCCCATGTCGCCACCTGGCGGCCGGCGGCAAAATCGATGACGGCAATCTGCCCGGCATTGGGAACATTCACGTAGGCGCGGCGCGACCGATGATCGATCTGGAAGGATTCGGGATGGCCAGGGAGCTTGATGTCCTGGTGCTCCACGCGAGTTGTAGGATCGATAACGGCGAGACCTCCCTCGCCATAACCGACGACGACCTGTCCCGTACCCGGATCGACCCTGGCATTGTCGGCATCGCTTTCCAAATTCAAGACACCCAGCTCGGCGAAGTCGCCGCCGCGATAAAAATGCACGGACCCGTCATCGGCATTTGCGACAACGATCGCATCGGAAGCCGGGACATAGGCAACGCCTTGTGGCGCCTTGAGTCCGCCAATCCTGTGGAGGCGAGTCCCCGAGGCAAGGTCGATCACATCGACGCTGTCGTTGCCAAGCTCGGCCACGAATAACCGGCGTCGGTGAAGATCCACGGCCAAATGATCGATCCGCCCGCTGACATGACCGAGCACGATCGTCTGCTCCAGCACCAGCAGCTGCCCAGGATCGGCGGGGCGGGCCGGCAAGGGCAGAAAAGCGCAAGCGACCGCCAGCGCGACGGCCGCCAGCGTGGTGGGCCGGTGCCTGGTCATATCAGCTGTCTGGCCATATCAACCGAACGCCAGATCGGATAATGAGTGGGTCGATTGAAGCAACCCATGCAAGTCATCCGTTGGCAGCGAATTGCTGGGTTGCCGGATAACTTGCCTTCCGGAGCGGGCCAAGAAGGAGAATCGATGGTGACGCTGGCGATTGAGATTATCGAGGCCGCGGCGCAAGTGTCGACCGCAACATTCACCACCGTGCTGCTGAAGAAGGGCCTGCGCAATGTCTGGATGCGCGGGCCCCGGCCGCTGAAGTCCGGCCAGAAGCGGCTGATCGGTCGGGCCTTCACGCTTCGCTTCGTGCCGGCGCGCGAAGATCTGGCCACGCCTGAATCCTGGTCCTCGCCCCGCTCCACCCGCGCCGCCATCGAGGCCATGCCCGAGAGCTGCATCGCCGTTGTGGATGCAATGGGCGTCGCCGACGCCGGCATCTTCGGCGACATCCTTTGCGCACGCATGCAGAAGCGCGGCGTGGCGGCCCTCGTCAGCGATGGCGTGGTGCGCGACGTTGCCGGCGTTCTCGCCTCGGGCCTGCCGGTCTGGTGCGCCGGGGTGGCTGCTCCCCCCTCCGTCGCGGGCCTCACCTTCGTCAATTGGCAGGAGCCCATCGGTTGCGGCGGCGTGGCGGTATTCCCGGACGATATCGTGGTGGCCGACGAGGACGGCGCCGTGGTGGTGCCCGCCGCATTGTTCGAGGAGGCGCTGAGCGCCGCCATCGAGCAGGAGCGCTTCGAGGCCTGGATCATAAAGGAAGTGGAAAAGGGCGCGGCGCTGCCGGGGCTCTATCCGGCGAATGCGGGGACGAAGGCGCGCTATGGGAAATCGGTGGGGAAGAAATAGATTCGGCCATCCCCACCCCAACCCGCCCCCATCGGCTCGCGGGCCTTCGGCCCGCAGGGGGCGGGGGAAGAAAGCGAACCGCCGGAAAATTCGAGCAGCACGTCTCAAAATCTCCCTCCCCCTGCAAACCGAAGGTTTGCGCTTTGGTGGGGAGGGTTGGGGCGGGGGTGGCCGTTTTCCACGAAAGAATGAAGTCGCGGACAGGGTCAGGAAGCCGGCGCGACAATCACGGTGCCCACCATTCCGTCGCCCTCGTGATGGGTGCAGAAGTAATGATAGGTCCCCGGCACCATGAATTTGTAGGCAAAGATCTTGCCGGCGGGAATATCGCCGGAACTGAAGGGGATGGCGCCGGGCGGCAGAGCGGAGTCGGCCGCGTTCGCCGCTGCCGGGGGATTGTCCGTCACCGTATGACCGATGATGGATGTGTTTCGCCATTCCACCGTTTGGCCGGCGCGTATGTTGACCGTCGCCGGATTGAAACTCATGAAACCCAGATCGACGACGGCGGCCGCATCAGGCATCGGCGGTTCGTGGGCGGGACCGGTCAACCCGCAGCCACCCGCGGCGAGGAGAGTCGTTACGGCGAGGACATGACGAATGGCCAATGGTGCTTTGCGCATGTCGGCTCCTTCGCGTGCGATTGCGGTTAAGCGGTGGGCGGTCAAGGGGTGACTGCCTGTCTCACGCACCCTCGGTCGGCTGCGTCGACTTCAGGTAGCCATTGAGCAGGTGACCCGCCCGATGCACCTTTGTCGACAGGTAGCTTCGGTTCTCCTCCCTAATCGTCCCCGGCAATGCCCGCCGCCCGACGACCTCGATCCCCGCGCGCTGCAGGCCTGCGAGCTTGTCGGGATTGTTGGTGAGCAAGCGGACCCGGCGATAGCCAAGCTTCGCCAGCATGCCGGCGGCAATTTCATAGCGCCGCTCATCGGGCGCGTAGCCGAGGGTCGCATCCGCATCGATCGTATCTAGCCCGTCGTCCTGGAGTGCATAGGCGCGCATCTTGTTGCGAATGCCGGTGCCGCGGCCCTCCTGGTCCAGGTACAGGAGGACACCGCCCTCCTCCGTCGCCAAATCCGTCAGCGCGTTGCGCAACTGATCGCCGCAATCGCAGCGCAGCGATCCGAACAGGTCACCGGTCAGGCAGGCGGAATGCATGCGAACGAGCACGGGCCGGGCCGGATCGGGATCGCCCACGACGATCGCGACTTGATCGCGCAGCACGGGGCCCCCGCGAAAGACCACGAAGCTGGCCTCGGCAGTTTCGGCCAGGGGCACCTGCGCGCGCGACACGATTTCCAGCTCGTAACGCTCGCGCTTGAGGAGCGACTTCACCTGTTCAAGCGTGACGCGATAGATGGAAGGCGGCAATCCATGGCGAGAACGCCCCCGAGCGACCAGGGCCGCCGGCAGCAGAAGCGCGTGTTTGCAGAGCTCGATACCGACGGCGGCCGCCGCATCCGCCGGCACCCAATTCGCGGATGCCAGGGCGTCCACACCCGTGGCGAGACGATAGACGGCCTCATTGTCGAGGTGCCCGATGGAAACGGCGACCGGCCCGTGGGCCGTCAGGCCCAGAACCCTCGCACGTTCCAGGGAAATGACCAGGAACCGGTTGCCAGCGCCGAGCCGGGTGAATGCGTCGAGGACCGAAGGGGCGACCGCGTCAAGTGCCGCGACCACCGCCGGCCCCTCCGGCGTCTCGATGACAATCGGCCGGCCGGCGCGCAGTTCGGACAAGGCGCGGTCCATGGCGAGCTGGCCGTCGTCCTGAAAGAGAGACTCGAACGGCTTTGAACTGTTGTACAAAACGGCTGATCCTTGTCGCTATGTCCATGGAGCAACGGGAAACTTGCATCCTGCCAATCCCAAATACAATTCTTGGTGCCAACAATTCTCCGTGATGAAGCGGGACGAGACGTGACGACCAGCCAGCCGAACGAGGAACCGTCATGGGCGCATCTCCTGGCCCTGGCAGCGGGGAAATCAGCCTCAGGGCTCTCGGATGACCATGGGGAGGCGGCGTCGTTTTGGCGCCTCTATGCCCCCGTGGCCGGTGGCAGGGCCGATCCAGCCTATGTCATCGGTCAGCTTGGCCAGTCGCTGGATGGACGTATCGCCACGCCGACCGGCCGCTCGCATTACATAAACGGTCCGGAAGCGATCCTTCACCTGCATCGCCTAAGGGCGCTGGTCGATGCCGTGATTGTGGGCGCCGGCACCGTCATCGCCGACGACCCCCGGTTGACGGTTCGTCTCGTCAAAGGCCCCAACCCGGCGCGGGTGGCCGTCGATCCCGCGGGCCGCCTGCCGGCCACGGCCCGACTATTCGCCAATGACGGCGCGCGGCGATTCGTGGTGCAGACGACCGATGTGCCGCGGCCGGCCGGCGTGACGAGTATTAACCTGGCAGGGCGGGACGGACGGCTCGATCCCCATGACATCGTGGCCGCGCTGGCCAAACATGGCCTTCGCCGCCTGCTGATCGAAGGCGGCGGACGAACCGTGTCCGCGTTTCTCTCGGCGGCGGCGCTCGATCGTCTGCATGTTTGCGTGGCACCGCTGGTGATCGGCTCGGGGCCGATCGGCATCACGCTTCCGCCGATCGATCGCCTGGAGGCAGGACTGCGGCCGGCGATCTCGATCCATCATCTAGGCGAAGACGTTCTATTCGACTGTGCGTTTGGCTAAGCGGGCTTCAACTGTCATGCCCGCACTTTTGCACAGGCATCCATTATCTTTCTATTGTGGCCACTTTCACCCCTCCGACTCCGGCGATTGTATCGGTAACGTTCCAGGACTAGCGTAAGCGGGGCCGACGAAGGCTCGGCTTGCCTCCGGGCAATCCACGTTGAGACAGGAGGGGTTCCATGGCCAATTACGTTATACTTTGCAACTACACCGATCAGGGCATCCGGAACGTCAAGGATTCGCCGAAGCGTAGAGCAGCCGCCAAGGAGATGGGGAAAACCTTCGGCGTCGAAGTGAAGGCGAGCTATCTCGCCATGGGGGCGTGCGATGTCGTCCTCATGATCGAAGCCGCGGCCGACGAGGCTGTAGCCAAGTGGGCTCTCTCTCTCGGATCCAAAGGCAATGTGCGCACGACCACCATCAAAGTCTTCCCCGAGGCCGAGATGGACAAGATTCTGGCGGCGGTCGCGTAATCGGAGCGCGCCCAACGTTGGTCAAGTGGGCCCCGCTGGTACGGCGGGGCCCTTCGTCGCTTGATACTGCCTATCGCTTCACCTCGTACGAAGTTCGCTTGCCTGTCCTGCAATCGAGCCGCGGTGACTTGGGAGCCGTGAGAAGAGGTTTCGGCCCCGGCGGCGGCGGCCCATTTGTGGTCCCTGAGTCACGCGACGGGGCACGATCCTGGGGGTTGGCTCCAGACCGGGCCTAGCGCCCCTGGCACTTCACGTCCGCTTGGGGGCCGGCAGCGGTCTACTGCATCACGTTGCCGGATGACTGGAATCGACCCCTGACCGGACATTGCCCGCCACAGTTCGCCGATAGCGCAAATCTCAGGCTGCACCCAGCGCCTGTACGGCACGATCCAATGCTGGGATCGCCTGCTGCCAACCGAGGCGGGTCGCCTCGCCCTGCAGGCGGGCGATCTCCATGGCCAGATCCCTGTCGCTGCGGCCCCTCCCGAGAGCTGCAAGTGCGCGTCCGCGGGCAATGATCAGATCGGCCCATACGATCGGCTCGCTCGCCGTATAGACTTCGAGCGCGGTGGCACAACGCTCAGCCAGAGCCCAGTCTTCGTATGCAAGGCCCACGTCGATCGCGTCCCGATAGAACCAGAAATAATTGTGGCCAACGGCCCCGGCGGCCAGAAGCGCTTCCGCCTCCGCGAGTGCATTGCGATATATGGCCGGATTTTCGGCAAGCCGCGCGATGGTCCCCAGGATCATCGGGCCCTGGAATGCAATGCCCGCAACCCGGCTAATCTCAAGGGCCTTTTTCGCCTCCGCCATTGCTTCAGTTCGATGGCCTTCAAAGGCTAACAGGCGAGCCGAATAGACCAATGCCATTGCCTCGAAATTGCGGGCGCCTAGCCGGCGGGCCAATCCGTTAGCGAGATCGAGTTCGCCTCTCACCTCCGAGAGTTGCCCGGTTTCGATCCGGACAAATGCGGCGAGGAGCCTGCCGATCATCTCGGCCCGATGATGGCTGACCCTGGAAGCCATTTCGATGGCAGCAACGCCTTCGCGTTCAGCATGGGCGAGCGGGCCGAGGTAGAGTCCGCTCCAGCCGATCATATGGCGATTTGCGACTTCGATCCGGCCGAAGCCATTTGCCTGGCACAGTGCCACGCAACGGGCAAAATGATCGTGCGCGGTCGCCATCCGGCCGCGCAGATAATAGCCGTCCCCCAGCCCGCCAAGGGCCCGCGCCTCGCCTTCCTTCCATCCAGCCTGGCGGGCATAGTCGAGCGCTTGCTCGTGCTCTTTCAGGCAACCCTCGATGTTGCCGAGCGGAAAGTAGAGATTGCCACGCAAATGGTGGATCGAAGAAAGTTCGCGGATGAGCCCCTGCGTACTGGCGATCGGTTCCGCCGACTCCAGTTCCGTCAAGGCGGACTTGTACTGGTCGGATACGCGCATCGCCGCAGCCAATCCAAGCCGCGCGCGGCAGAGCGCGATATCGTCCGGCGCCCGCTCTGCTGCGTCACGATAGGCCGTAATCGCATCAGCGACCGCACCCATGTCGAGTAGAAGCTCGGCCTTCAGCAGGCTCAGGGCGAATGCATCCGCAGGCTTATCAGACAGTTCCAGGCCGCGGTATGCCAGCTCGCGCGCGCGCTCGAAGCGATACACTGCGGCTTGCGCCATCGCCGCCGCAAGATATGCGGCAGGCGCGCTGGCGTCTTCCGCACGGTCGAGATGCTCGGCGGTTAGCGTTGGATCGCGCCCGGTGAACCAAGTGGCGGCTCGGAGGTGCAGCTCGCGCCGTGTCGCTTTGAGCAGCGAGCCATAGGCAGCGTCGCGAATCAGCGCATGAGCGAAAAGATACTCGCTGCCGGTCGGCCGGACCAGAAATGCGCGGATCAATCCATCGAGTTCGTACCCGGGCTCGTCCAGGATTGAGCGCAGTGAATCAAGGGTGAAGCGCTGACCGAGAGTCGCGGCGACCTGCAGCGCGCCTCGGTCTGTTGGGGAAAGCTGATCCATCCGAGCGAGTACGAGGCTTTGTATCGATGCCGGGACACCACCGGCGGCGTAATCCTCCGCACCGCGCAATAGCTGCTCCAGAAACAGCGGATTGCCGGCTGCCCGCTCGATGCATTGCTGGGCCATTCGATCGATCACGTCTGTAAAGCCGGCAGCGAGCGCCATCGCCTCCTCGCGACGCAGCGGCGCCAGGTCGAGGGTAAGAAGCGGGCTGTCGTTCGTCATCGCGCGCCAGGCCTGGTCGAGCGGATCGCCTTCAATGCGCGACGTGAGCAGAAGGACGGCCGGACAGTCGGTCAGACTGCGGCTGATTTGGGCCAGATATTGCAGGGTCAACCCTTCCGCCCAATGAATGTCCTCGACCACCAGGAGCAACGGGCGGCGGAGCGCCGCCGTGCCGACGATGCGGGTCACGACCGCTTGCCGCTCGCGATTGCGCGTGGAGGCGTCCATTGCATCGAACACTGCCCGCAATTCTGTGGGTTGCGGCAGATCGAGCAAATCGTTGAGGAACACGGGAGCCGGTTGGACGAACGATCCCTCGCGAATCAGTGACTCTGCTGCGCGTTCGCGTTCAGCGCGACCAGCATCGGCGGTAATGGCAAGAAGGCTACGGACGAGAGATCGGATTGCATCCTCGCCCTCGGCCACGCCGAAGTCGAGTACCAAGGCTTTATGGCAGGCAAAGCCCATTGCCTCGGCCAGCGAGATGAACTCTTCTGCGAGCCGTGTCTTGCCGATCCCCGCCTCACCACGAAGATAGATTGTCTGACCGGCGGACGTGTCGCGGCAGATTTCCAGCGCAGCGACGAATTGCCGTAGCTCATTGCGTCTGCCGGCCAACGGCGAAAGCGAACGGCGCGCCACGCTGTAGCCGAGTATGCGCCAGACTTTCACAGGGTCGGAGAGACCCGGTATTGCCACCTCTCCGAGGGGTTCGCTGTCGATCTTTCCGCCGAGCGCTCGGTGAATCGCCTCTGAAACCAGGGTCTCCCCGGGTTTGGCTAGATCGTTCAGCCGGGCCGCGAGATTAACCGCCTCGCCTGTGACCGTGTATTCCTGGTGCCGGCTGCTTCCCGTGCCGCTGGCCACGACCTCACCGCTGGCGATACCGATATGGACTTCAAGCCGTCGCCCCACCATTTCGGCAAGCCTCGCAATGGCGAGATGGATACCGACTGCTGCGTGCAGCGCTCGCTCAACGTCGTTGCCGTGCGCTACCGGCGCGCCAAAAATACCCATTACGGCATCGCCGATGTGCTTATCGATCCGGCCTCCCAATTTTTCGATGACACCATCGACGGTCTCGAAGAAGCGGCCTAGGAGTTGATGAATGTCCTCGGCATCCAGTTCTGCGCTGAGACGGGTGAAGTCGCAAAGGTCGGCGAACAGCACCGCGACCTGGCGCCGGTCGCCGATCGTAACCGGCGGTCGGGCTGTATCGCCGTCCGGTTTTGCGAGGGGCTGGCCGCAGCTGCCGCAGAACCTCGCTCCCGGGCGGTTGGCGAAACCACAGAGGCGACAAATGGCTGAAAGCGGAGTGCCGCATTCGGTGCAGAACTGGAGGCCCGGCTCATTCGCGGTCCGGCAGTTCGGGCAGTCCACCTGCATGCCATGCTCCCACGTGCATTCTCCCGGCATTTTAGGCGCAGAGGTACTGCCGTCCAACGACTAATGGCTGATGGACATCGTCCGTGCGACAGGAAGATATTGGCTCGGTATATTCGATCTTATCGAATGACTTGGTTCCCGGGCACGGAGTGCGCTGACGCACTGGCTTCGGTGCTGGGCAGCCCCAGGGCTGCGGGTTTGGTCTTGCCAGTGCCTGTCCGTTGCCTCACCCTAAGCTCGACAAGTCGCCCATCGGGTATGTGTCAGCGGAAGCGCCCTGCCCGAGTGTAACGTTCGACCGCCACAATCTTTCTGGGAGAGCCCGTCATGCCCGATAATACTATGAATGGCAGTTGCTTCTGCGGTGAGGTGCAGATCTCGGTGACCGGCAGCCCCGAGGCCATGGGCTATTGCCATTGCGAATCCTGCCGATCCTGGGCCGCCGCGCCCGTCAATGGATTCACCTTGTGGAATCCCGAAAAGGTGAAGGTAACCAAGGGAGCCGAGAGCATCGGGACCTTTCACAAGACCGACCGCAGCCATCGGCAGTTCTGCCGGATCTGCGGCGGCCATCTGATGACAATGCATCCCGCCTGGAACCTGATTGACGTCTATGCCGCCGTCGTTCCCGATCTGGCTTTCCAGCCCCAAGTCCATGTGCACTACGCCGAGAAGGCGATGGCGATGCGCGACGGGCTGCCGAAAATGAAGGACCTGCCGAAAGAGATGGGTGGCTCGGGCGACGTCCTGCCCGAGTAGCGGCGGGTCGGTTATGAAATCGTGCCTGGCCCCTGCCTAGGCAACGGGGCACGGGACATGACCAGCGCGCTGGCGAAGCGGACCCGAATATGATTCAGGACTGTCCCGGAACAAGGCTTGAAATTCATCGATAGTCGGGAGGTGCGAACATGGCCGTCATGAACCTCAGGGCCCTGCATGCCGGCACGAAGGCAGTCGATGCCGCCACCATCGGCGAATTGGAAGGGGCACTACGCGGCAAAATACTCGATCAAAGTTCGCCGGCCTATAACGAGGCGCGAGCCATATGGAACGCGATGATCGATCGCAAGCCCGGCCTCATCGTGCGCTGCTTGGGAGCGGCGGACGTCATTCGTGCTGTCCGATTCGCCCGCGACAACGAATTGCTGGTCGCGGTCCGGGGCGGTGGTCATAACATCGCCGGCAGCGCGATCTGCGATGGCGGTGTCGTGATCGACCTGTCGCAGATGAAGTCGGTGCGGGTCGATGCGGCGGGGCAGCGAGCGTGGGTCGAGCCCGGCGCGATGCTCGCCGACCTCGATAAGGAGACACAGGCTTTTGGGCTCGCCGTGCCCACGGGCATCAATTCGACCACTGGCGTCGCCGGGTTGACGCTCGGCGGCGGCTTCGGCTGGATTACGCGCAAATTCGGCTTGACCATCGACAATCTTCTTTCTGCCGACGTGGTCACGGCGGACGGCAACCTGGTGCATGCGACCACGAAAGAAAACCCGGATCTGTTCTGGGCGCTCCGCGGCGGCGGCGGCAATTTCGG
>WNFS01001524.1_pt1 | contig 29882 bp, 28 predicted proteins | sample 5400141 | NCBI WGS metagenome assembly WNFS01 (sample SAMN13153358, study PRJNA577476) | soil metagenome | isolation source: 60 cm saprolite under Madrone tree | place: USA:California | collected 2016-06-14
TGATCGCCGGCCGTAATGCCGTGTGTACCGACGCCATCGCCTGCGCGTGCATGGGATACGCTCCCGCCGCCGCGCCGGGCACCGGGCCCTTCCCCGGAGACAATCATCTCGCCTTGGCGGCTCAGCAGAATCTGGGCACGCATCGCCCGGAGGAGATCGAGATACGCGGCCTCACCGTCCAGGAAGCGCTGCACCCTTTCCGGTGGGAGCCGAAGAGAGCAGGTGCGTCGTCCCATCGTGCCAGGCCCGCTTGAGCGCTACGCGCACCCGCCTGTCGGTCAGCTGCCGGAGGCGGTCTTCGGCCAGCGGCGGCCTGAGCACGTAGCGGCAGAACTGCTCCAGCCGCGCCCGATCGCTGGGGCCTACCCGCACGTTCGCGCGCAGATCGAATCCCTCCAGGTGCGCGGGGCGCGGGCCGCGAGTTCTCATTGTGGCCGGCGCCAATCCACCGCCGAGCAGGTCTACTCTCGGCACCGGGTGATCGTAGCTCGCGCTGCAAAGCGGTTCGACATCATGCACGGCGACACTATAGAGAGGGTTCCCCTACCTTCGACTTCAACAACCTGTGGGGTCTGCTGAACGCGCGTCAGTCCGCAACGTTGCTCGCGTGTCGAACTGTCTGACACTGACTCTGACGGGCTCCTCAATCCGAAGCGGATAAGCCGTTGAAAATGCGATGGAGAGCCGCGCCCGGCACGGTTGATGCTCGGCTGTTTTACAGAATTGCGGAAATATGCGTGAGGTTCGTCAGCGCCGTCGACGTGGGACAACCGCTGCCTGCTAAGCATCGTGGCCTCGCCAACTTCGACATGACGCGCGAGCGCCGCCTGCTGCACCGGACGGTGGTGCGAGGCACCGCGCCGGTTTGACGCTTCGCGCGCCTCGCGGAGCGGTGATTGCGCAAACCGAAATGTGCCGCTCAAGGTTGTGAGCGCTCACAAGGAGGAGGAACGTCCATGCCTTCGCGGATCCGGGCCCTAAGGGTCGGCGCACTGTGCGCTGCCCTGTTGACTCCCGCCATCGCCGTGGCCGGGCCGAGCTTCAACAACGTTTTCGTGTTCGGCGACAGCTTATCGGACACCGGCAACCTGGCGGAGATCCAGGCGTTCCTGCAGAACAGGAGCGGGCCGGCCGCCAACTTCCCCAATCCGCCGTTCTTCCACGACAGCATCACCAACGGCCCCGTGGCGGTCGAGTTGCTGGCCGAGCATTTCGGCACCCGCGCCGATCCGTCGCTATTCGCCACCGGTTTCACCGATGTGAAGCAGCTGGGGCTGACGCCCGGCACCAACTTCGCCGTCGCCGGAGCCACCTCCACCAACCGGGGGCAGGGCATCGACCTGCCGCAGCAGATCGGCGCCTTCACCGCCCATGTCGGCGGCCAGGCCGATCCGAAATCGCTGTACGTGGTGTTCATCGGCGGCAACGACGTGCGCACCGCGGCGAAGGCCGGCAACACCGCTTTCGTCACCAGTGGCGTCGCCGCCGAGACCGCCGGTGTGCAGGCGCTCATCAACGACGGCGCGAAGCACCTGCTGGTGGTCAATGTCGGCAATGTCGGCGGCATTCCGGAGTTCGCCCAGCAGAATCCGGCGCAGGCGGCCGCGGCGACCGCGGATTCGCTGCTGTACGATCTGCTGCTTGCGCAAGGCGTCACCGGCCTGCGCGGCGCCAATCTGGGCGCCGACATCACGCTGTTCGATTTCTACGCCTTCTCCGCCGCGGTCGCCGCCCATGCCGCCGACCTCGGCATCACCAACACCACCGATCCCTGCCTGAATTCCAACTTCGCGCCGAACGCCAATTGCTTCGACCTGGCCACCCAGCACATTCTGTTCGACAAGTTCCTGTTCTGGGACAACATCCATCCGACGGCGGAGGTGCAGGCAGCCTGGTCCGAAGGTCTGATCGCGGCGGTGGCATCCAATGCCGTCCCCGGACCGAGTACGGTGGTGCTGCTGATCATCGGCCTGGCTGGCATGGCCGCGCGTAATTGGTGCAGGAGGAAGGTGTGAAGTGAAGGGCTCGTCCGCGCTGCGATGCCCCATGCGCATGATCCCGATCAGGTCTGTTCTGTGTCAAGGGCAAGAGCCTGAGCCTCGGCCTCGTGGCGCGCGAGCTGATCGTCGACATCGATGACGAAGCGCGCAGGCTCGTCTGGTCGGTGGTAGGCGGGCGAATGACACATCACAATGCTTCACTGCAGGTCTTTGCCGACGGCGCCGGCCGGAGCCCCGTCGTCTGGATCGCCGATCTGCTGCCGAGCGACTTCAGGGCTTACGTGGCCGGGCTCATCGACCAGGGTATGGCCGTCATGAAGAAGACTCTGGAATCCGCCTAGGGCGTCAGCTTTCGCCGGCGAGGCGCGGGTCGAGGATATCGCGCAGGCCATCGCCGAAGAGATTGAAGCCGAGCACGGCGAGGGTGATGGCGCCGCCCGGGGCCAGCGCCAGCCACGGATCCAGCTCCATGAAGTTGCGCGCCTCGCTCAGCATGCCGCCCCACGACGGAGCGGGGGGCTGGACGCCCAGTCCCAGGAACGACAGCGCAGCCTCGATCATGATGGCCGTGGACAGATTGAACGTGGCTTGCACGATGATCGGCGCCAGCACATTGGGTAGAATGGCGCGCAGGATGATCCGGCCGTCCCGAGCCCCGAGCGCGCGTGAGGCCTCCACGAAGTCGTTCTGCTTCACCGACAGCGCGCTGCCGCGGATCACGCGGGAGAAGATGGGAATGTAGGCGAGCGTGACCGCCAGGATCAGGTTGCGGGTGTTCCCGCCGAAGGTCGCGACCACTGCCAGCGCCAGGAGCAGCGTCGGGAACGCCATAAGCACGTCGACGCCTCGCATCAGCAGGAGGTCGATCGGCCCCCCGAAGTAGCCGGCGCAGAGCCCGATGGCGCCTCCGATGAGAGTCGCCATCCCGACCGCCGCGATGGACACCGCCATCGACATGCGGGCGCCGTAGAGAAGACGGCTCAGGAGGTCGCGGCCGAACTGATCGGTGCCGAGCCACGCCGAGGCGGACGGCGCGCCAAAGCGCCTGGGGCTCATGGCGAGTGGATCCTCGGGCGCCAGCCACGGCGCCAGCAGAGCCCCCAGCAGAACGACGGCGGCAAGCGTGAGGCCCAGCACCGCGGTCTTGCGACGCCAGAGCTGGCGCCAGAAATGACCCGCGGGGCGCGAAATCGCCGACACGGCGACGCCGGCGACACCGGGGACGGCAACCGGCTCAGCGACGGACACGGGGGTCGAGGGCGGCATGGAGGAGATCCACCACAAGGTTCATGGTGACGAAGACGGTGGCGAGGAAGAGCGTGGCGCCCGTGATGACCGGGAAATCACGCTTTTGGATGGACTCGAGCAGCAGCCTGCCGATGCCGGGCAGGATGAAGATCTCCTCGGTCAGCACGAGGCCGCCGATCAGGACGCCCATCTGCACGCCCGTGACATTGAGCACGGCGACGAGCGAGTTGGCGAGCACGTGACGGTAAACCACGCTCCGCTCGGGCAGGCCCTTGGACCGGGCGGTGCGGACATAGTCGAGACGCAGGTTCTCCAGGACGGAGGCGCGCGTCATCCGCACGATCAGCGGTAGCACCGTGAGCGACAGCACGAACGATGGGATCAGCACGAGCGTCAGGTTCCGGCCCGGGCTTTCCGTGAAGGGCACGTACTGGAGAATCGGCATGCCGGGCCAGAGCAGCGACCCGGCCAGCACGGTGAGCGTCGCCACCCAGAAATTCGGCACCGAGTAGCCGAGCACCGAGCCGAAGCGGATCCCGGCGTCCGTCCAGGTGTCGCGGCGGACGGCGGACAGGGTGCCGATGGGAATGCCGAGGCCGAGGGCCATCGCGATGGCGAGCGCCGCCAGCTCGAGGTTCACGGGCAGCCGGCGGAGGATTTCCCCGAGCACGGGCTTGCCCGACACGAACGACGTGCCGAAATCGCCGCGCAGCATTCCCCCGAGCCAGAGAACGTAGCGCTCGGGCACGGAGCGGTCGAGGTTGAGCTGCCGGCGCATGCGCGCCTCGGCGTTCCTGTCGCCGAAGGCCTGGTCGCCGCCCATCATGATGTCGACGATGTCTCCGGGCACCAGGGCCTGCATGGCGAAGACGAGCAGCGACACCCCGAACAGGATCGGGATGAGAGACACCATGCGGACGGCGATATAGCGACGCACTTCACGACACCTCGTCCGGCGGTGACGGCGCCCGGGCGATCCTGGGCGCCATCACCGCGCCGGGCTCAGCGCTCGACCCAGGTCTCGCGCAGGTAGATCCGCGACGAGTTGGCCATGGCCTGGAAGCCCTTCACGTTGGGCCGCCACGCATTGAAGCGCGTCCGCATCGCGTAGGGGAAGATGATCGGCACCTCCTGCGCCCACAGGCGCTGGAGATCCTTCCACTGTGCCGCCCGCTTCGCGGGATCGGTCGTGGCGCGCTGCTCCTCGAGCATGCGGTCCGAGTCCGGGCTCGAGTAGCCGCCCACGTTGAACGAGCCCTTGCTGTGAAGCGTGTCGTAGGTATAGCCCTCGGGATCCGGGTACCAGATGCGCGCGAAGGCGATCGAATGGAAATCGCCGCCGGTGCGCGCCAGGTTGAGCAGCGCCCCCCACTCGACCTGCTCGATCTTGAGATTGATGCCGGCCTTGGCGAGCTGGCGCTGCATCACCTGGGCGGCGGGCACGTAGTCGGGGCTGTGCGCGGAGGTCTTGAGCGTGAACTCGAAGCCGTTCGGCTGGCCGCCCTCGGCCATGAGCTTCTTCGCCAGCGCCACGTCGGGCTTGTAGAACGGCAGCGCCGCGGTCTCCTGGGGAGAGAGCACGAAGGGCACGGTGGCGGGCGGGATGGCGGTCGTGAGCTTGCCCCGGCCGAGGAGCACCGTGTCGATGATCTCCTGCCGGTTCAGCGAGGCCGCCACCGCCTGGCGGAGCTTGACGTTGTTGAACGGCGCCTGGCGCGTGTTGAGCCACACGTAGAGATGGCGCGCCTCTGGCGTGTCGGCCGAGACGATGGTCTTTTCCTTCCGGGCCAGCTCTTCGATCTCCGGCGCCTTGATCCAGGTCAGGTCGACGGTGCCCTTGCGCAGGGCGGCCAGGCGCGACGATTCGTCCTTAATGATCTGGATGGAGAAGCCGTCGAGGTATGGCAGTCCCGCTTCGAAGTACTGGTCGTTCCGCACGAGGCGCATGTGGCTGCCCGTGACGTACTCCGCCAGCTTGAAGGGGCCGGTGCCGACGGCGTCTTTCTGAAGCGTGCCGTGTTTCTCGACCTCTTCCTTCGGCACCACGTAGGAGGCGCGGGTGGCGAGCATGCCGAGCAGCGCTGCGTCGGGCTTGGAGAGCTTGAGGCGCACGGTGTAGGCATCGGGCGTCTCGACGCGCTCCACGGTGGCGTAGACCGAGCGCAGCACCGAGCCGTTCTTGGGATCGCGGATGCGCTCGATCGAGTAGCGGACGTCCTCGGACGTCATCTCGCGGCCGTTGTGGAACTTGATACCCTTCCGGAGCTTGAACACGTAGGTCCGCGGATCGGGAATGTCCCAGGACGACGCCAGCTCGCCCTCCAGCTCCATCTTCGCGTTGAAGCGGATGAGCCCGCTGTAGACGTGCTCGAAGTAGTTGGACGAGGCGAAAGCCACCGACAGGTGGGGATCGAGCCCGACCGCGTCCTCGTCATTGCCGACGACGAGGGTGCCGCCGCGCTTCGGCGTCTGCGCGCCGGCCGGCGGGGTGAGAAGGGGCGAGGCGAAAAGGGCCAGCGCGATCAGGAGCGCCAGCGGAGCCAGGGACCGTCGAAATCGTCTCATCACGTTCTCCTTTGACTAGCCGTCACGTTCGCGGTCGTACGCGATCTCGCCGCCGATGATGGTGCGCTCGACCGCGATGTCCTTGATGGCCCACGGGTCGCCATTGAGCGGGTTGTCCGCCAGGACCACCAGGTCCGCCAGCTTGCCGGCTTCGATCGAACCCTTCACCTCTTCGTCGAAGACTGCGCGGGCGCCGTTTGCCGTGTAGATCCGAAGCGCCTCCAGCGGCGTGACGCGCTCGGCAGCCCCGATATCCACCCCCGATCGCGTCCGACGTGTGACGGCACAGGCCATGCCCCAGAGTGGATTGGACGGCCACACGGGATCGTCCGGCGTGCAGACCGGGCAATCCGAGTGGGCGCACGGGCGCATCCCCAGGTCGATCGCCGTGCGCGCCGGCACCATGCGCCGGGCGCGCACGGGGCCGATGAACTCGCCGATGTGCTGGTCGCCCCAGAACCACGGGTGGAAGAGAAAGAGGTTCGGCGTGATGCCGAGCCGCGCCATGCGCTGGAGATCCTCGAGGGTCGGACACAGGGCGTGCTCGATGCGGTGGCGCGGAGTCGGACGGGGATGCGCCTGCATGGCGCGTTCGATGGCGTTCACGGCCATGGTGATGCCCAAGTCGCCCTGGGCGTGGATGGCAACCTGATATCCGCGCCGGTGGGCTTCCGTCACCGCCTCGTCGATCTTGTCCTGGGAATAGCGCAGCCCTTCCCAGCCGCGCGTGTCCTTCGTGACATAGGGCTCGCGGAACGCGCAGGTGAAGCACTGGATCGAGCCGTCCATGAAGAGCTTGACCCCACGAAGCTTGAGCCTCGTGTCATCGAAGCCCTCGCGGAACAGCTCCTCGTTCGCCATGAGAAAGTCGTGATAGACGAAGAGCGACGTCCGGATGCGCCAACGGCGCTCGTCCACCGCTTCGCGGTACGCCCGGTACGACTCGGGCCTCGGGGTGGCGCCGCAGTCGTAGGTCGAGGTGATGCCGAGGCGGAGAAACATCTTCTCGAGCGTGGCCAGTCCGTCCTTCAAATCCGTGAGTGAGCCCTGGGGCAAGGCGCTCCGTATCGAGGTGACGTCGCGGAGGACGCCCGTGAGGTCGCCCGTCTGGGGATCGCGATCGATGACGCCGCCCTCGGGGTCCGGCGTATCTTGCCCGATGCCGAAGAGATCAAGCGCGCGCGTATTGGCGACACACGCATGGCCGCCGCGGATAGTGAGGATCACGGGGTTCTGTGGCGCCACTCGGTCCAGCTCGTGGCGCGTGGGCCACCGGCGCTCCCGCATGCCGTTCGGCTCGACGTTCTTGCCGCCAATCCAGGCGCCCGCCGGGGTGCGCGCGGCGCGCTCCTCGACCTGGCTCAGCAGCGCCTCGACCGACGGCGCCAGCTGAGCCGGCAGGTTGAGCTGGTCCAGCCTGTAGCGGAACTCCCCCACGAAGACATTGTGCGTGTGGGAGTCGATGAAGCCCGGCGTTATCGTTTTGCCCCGGCAGTCCAGCACGCGGGTCCCGGGGCCGATCAGGCTCTCGACGTCGTGGCCGGCGCCCACGCCCACGATCACGCCGTCGCGCACGGCCACCGCCTCGGCGCGCGTGTCGGCCGCATCCATGGTCAGGACGGTGCCGCCCTTGAGCACCAGATCGGCCGTCACGGCTTCACCGGCCGCGTGGCTTCGAGTGCGGCAGAAAAGCGATTCGCGAACTCCCCGATTGCCGGCTCGGTGTGCGCCAGGGAGAGGTACAGCTTCGTGCCCATGGGGTTGAGGAACACGCCGCGCCGCAGCAGCTCCAGCATCACGGCCCGGCCCCGGGCGCGGTCGCTCGCGAGCCACGAGCGCTGGTCGGTGACCGGGTGTGCGGAAAACGCGACCTGGGCGAGCGGTCCATCGCCGAGCACCTGGCCGGCCTCGCCCGCGGCAGCGAGCGCTTCAACCAGGCGTTGTCGAAGCAGCCTGCCGGCGTCGTGCAATCGGGCATGCGTGCCCGGCTCGGAAAGCAGATCGAGCGTGGCGAGCGCTGCGGCGCACGACACGGGGTTGCCGCCCGCCGTCGACGCCGACCACGCGTACCGCGGGCCGGGCAGGCGATGCTCGCTGACCACTTCCATCAAATCGGCCCGTCCGCCGTAGGCGCCAAGCGGAAAGCCGCCGCCGAGCGCCTTGCCGTACGCCACGAGGTCTGGTGAGACGCCGTAGAGCTCCTGCGCGCCACCAAGGGCGAGCCGGAAGCCGGTGACGACCTCGTCGAACACGAGAATGATCCCAAGCCGTTGTGTGACTTCACGCAATCCCCGGAGGAAGCCCGGCTTGGGAGCGATGCAGCGGTGGAGCGGTTCGATGATGACCGCCGAGAGCTCCTGCGCGTGCTCGCTCAGAATGGTTTCAGTGGTGTCGAGATCGTTGTACGGCGCCACCAGCACGTCGCGCTCCACCCACGACGCGCCGGCGCCGCTCGGATCCGATGCCGGCAGCGCAGAGGGGCGGCCGTCGAGCATGCTCGTGACGCCGACGGGATGCTGTCCGTGGTACGCGCCCTCGAACTTCAGCACCTTCGGCCTGCCGGTTGCCGCGTGAGCGACACGCAGGCAGAGCATGGTCGCCTCGGTCCCCGACGCCACGAACCTGATGCGCTCGACGCACGGGGAGATGGCGGCGATGCGCTCGGCGAGCTCTACCGCCCGGCTGTTCACCGCGGCGAAGTTGGCACCGAACGCAGCCTGACGGTTTGCGGCTTCGATCACCTTCGGGTGCGCGTGACCGACGAGCGCCGCGCCCCAGGCCATGGTCATGTCGAGAAACTCACGACCGTCGGCGTCCCACACCCTGCAGCCTTCGCCACGCTCAATGACGGGAACGAGCTCGGCGGGGATGCCGTATTCACCGTTCGAGCCGGCGGGGAACAGGGCGAGTGCTCGTTCGCGATAAGTCATGTTGCGTGTCCGCATTTCACAGCGGGTGACGCTTCAAGTCAACCGGCAACTGACGACGCAGGTCAGCTCGAGAAGAACTTCAGCATCAGCTGGTTTATGGGATTGCCCACGGTCAGGTAGCGCCCCCGCACGGGGTGCTCCCGGGCAACGGTGACGCCGCTCGCGGCGCCCAACGCGGTCATCGACGTGGCGAGCCTGCTTCCTTAAGCCGACCGCGAGGCACGATCAGCGCGTCGACCACCACGCAGCCTCGGCCACGTTCCCGCACGACGATCGGATTGACGTCGATCTCGGCGATGTGATCTCGCTCGGCCCACGCGAAGTCGCCGAGCGAGTTCAGACAGTGGACGAGGGCGGGGACATCACCGGGTGGCCTGCCGCGGACTCCGGCGAGCAGCGCTCCCGCGCGCGTCTCCGCGATCATCGCCTCCGCGTCGCCGTCACGCAGCGGCAGCACGCGGAGCGCCACGTCGGCGAGGGTCTCGATCAGCACGCCGCCCGTGCCGAACGCGAGGATCGGACCCAGATCCGGGTCGACATTGACTCCCGCGAACACCTCGAGCCCACCTCGCTCCATCGCCTGGATCAGAAAGCCCGCCGCTCCATCCCGCCGGCCGATCTCGTCGAGCCGGCGCGACATGCGTTCCCACTCTTCGACGAGCTCCTTCTCGTCGCGTAATCCGACCGCGACGAGGCCGAACTCGGAGCGGTGCGGGATGTCGTCGGACACGACCTTCAATACGATCGGGTATCCAAGCGCCGCGGCGGCCCCGCGGGCTCCAGACAATCCCGTCACGAGGTGTTCCTCGACGACGGGCAGACCCGCCTCCGCGAGCACCCGCTTGGCATCGTGCTCGTGAATCGTGGACCGCGCACGTCCGGCCAGGAGTGTCTCGATCCGTGCGGTGCGCCGGGAAGCCGCGGCGCGGAGAGGCGCCGGCGTCCGTGTCCAGCCCGCGAGGCGGTCGATGGCGCCGAGCCCCTGACGCGTTCCCCCGATCACAGGAATCCCGTGCTCGCGGAGGAACGCCAGCACGTCCTTGCGGAAGATGCCGGCGCGCGTCGTCATGTAGTAGAAGGGCTTGGGCGAGTGCGCCGCGCCAGCGGCCAGGATGCGCGCATACGCCAGCAAGCGGTCCGGCGTCCCGAAGGGCTGGTCGTCGAAGCTGTCGCTGCAGAACGTCACGACGTCGTAGGTGGGATCGGCCGCGAGCAGCGCGACGGCGCGGGGAAAGTTCGTCGAGTAGTCGCCGTTGCCCCAGGCGTCGAGCGGGTTGCCGTCGCCGGAGAGCGTCCCGATCGCGTTTCGCATCTCGACGCGGGCGGTAGGAGTGAGCGGGGGCAGGTCGAGACCTGCGGCGGTGCCCAGATCCAGGATCAGCTCGGCCAGTCCACCGGAGGCCGTCATCACCGCGACCCGTCGTCCACTGGGCCGGCGCGGACCCTGACAGCATGCGAGCACCTCGACCATCTCGTCCAGCTCGTTGACCTCGATGGCGCGATGGGCTCGCAGCACGGCAGAGAACACACGCGCCTCGCCGGCGAGCCCGCCGGTGTGGCTCGTGATCGCGCGTCGCGCGCGTTCGGAACGGCCGACCTTGAGGACCACGACCGGCTTGCCGCGGTCTGCGGCGCGGTCGAGCGCCGCGACGAAGCGGTCGGGCTCGCGCACCGTCTCGAGAAACAGCGCGATGATCCGGGTCGCGGGATCGTCGATCAGGTAGTCGAGGAAGTCCACCGCTTTCAGCACGGCTTCGTTCCCCGATGAGATGACGTGGCTGAAGCCGAAGCGCCGGCAATCGGCGAGCAGACTGATGGCGATGGAGCCGCTCTGCGAGATCAATCCCACGTTGCCGGCGAGCAGGGCCGGATCGTGAAGCGTCTGGATGTAGACAAGGCTCAGCGCGTGCGGGTTCACGACGCCCATGCAGTTGGGGCCACAGAGCGCGATGCCCGCTTCGCGGCAAATCGCCGACAGCTCCTCCTGGCGACGCTGCCCTTCGTCCCCGCGCTCGGCGAATCCGCCGTCGAAGACGATGGCCGCGCGGACGCCGCGCTGCGCGGCGACCCGCATCTGCTCGACGACGCGCGTGTGGTTGACACCCACCGCGAGCAGGTCGACGCCGTCCGGCAGATCGGCGGTCGAGGCGTAGCAGGGGCGGCCAAAGAGCGTCTCGTGCTTCGGATTGATCGGGTACACGGGACCGGGGAAGCCGATGCGGTCCAGGCTCTCGATGACCATCCGGCCCGGCGAGGGACGATCGGAGGCGCCGAGCACGGCCACCGAGCGGGGCCGGAGGAGCGGCGCAAGGTCGATCGCGCGTGGCGCGTTTGGGGCGAGCGAATCAGCGCTGATCGGTCGTCCCCCGCGTGACGCTACGTGTTCCGGTGGCTCGGGCGGGACGTGGCGCGGCGCCGGGAAGCGCGGCCTCGATGTCCTTCACCCGGTGAGCGGCCGAGTGCCCATCGAAGTCGAGCGGCCACTCGCTCGATCGCTCGCGGCGGCCGAACCAGGCGTCCGGCGTCTTCGCCAGCGTCTGCAGCACGTCGGCGTGCACTCGACAGTGCCACTCGACGACCTCGCTTGGCCGTCGCCGTTGCCAGCGCTCGTAGATGAGGCGGTTCATCGCCTCGATGTCGAGGCCGCGCATCTCCGGAAGCCGCCGCTCGCCACGGATCACGCGCGCCGTGTGCTCCTTCCAGTAGAGGATGTGGCAGAGGGCGTCCTTCACCGTCCAGGGATCCCGCGTAGGCGGGCGAGGGACCCGCCGCTTCCAGTCCGCCGCACCGAGCCGCCTCACGACGCGGTCGAGCCGGGCGAACTCACGTCGCGTTCGGGCGATGACCTCCGTGCGCGTGTGTCGCATGTCCGCGCTGCATCCTATCGCACTTCTAGCGCTCGGGATGGACCAGGATCTTCGCGTGGCGCTCGGGTGAGCCGAGCTCTTCGAAGGCCTGGGCCACGCCCCCGATGCCCACGTGGCCGGTGATCAGCGGCACCGTCAGGATGGCGCCCTCCGCGATGTGATGCAGCGTGGCGGCGAACTCGTCCTGCGTGTAGCCGAGGACGAACTGGAGGTTCAGCTCCTTGGTGATGCCGAGCATTGGATAGATGGTGTCGGCCTCCATGCACACGCCGACCACCACAATGCGCGAGCCGCGCGGTGCGGCGGCCATGACCTGATCGAGCACGCCGGGCACGCCGACGCACTCGAAGACGACCGCGGGGCGGAGCGGCGGCCCCAGCAGCCACGCTGGCTGCTGCGGCGCGCGCGTCGCATCCGTCCACACCGCGGTCTCGCGCCAGCTCTGCCAGGGCGTCGTCTGGCCCGGATCGACGACGACGTCGGCGCCCACGGCCACCGCCAGCTCGCGCCGCTGGCGCGAGAAGTCGGCGGCGACGATCGGCCGCGCGCCGGCCAGTCGCAGCGCGGCGATCACCGCCAGCCCGACCGGGCCGCAGCCGATGACCAGAGGCGCGTCGTCGGGCTCGAGCCGCGCCTTGGCGACGGCGTGCACGCCGACCGCCATCGGCTCGGTGAGAGCCGCCTGATCGGTCGGCAGCCCGTTGGGCACTTCCAGCAGGAGCGCCTCGCTGAGCCGCATGTACTGGGCGTAGCCACCGGGGTTGTCGTTCGAGTAGCCGATGCTCTGGGGTCCGGTGGCCGGCATCAGCACCGGGCGCGAGCAGACGCGCGTGCCCGTCTTGAACGCGCGCATCGTATCCGGCCCGTGCTCGACGATCTCGGCGCAGAACTCGTGGCCCATGATGACGTCGCGGCCCAGGTCCATGACGCGCGGGTTGCCGGCCCGCCGCGCGGTCGCCACGAACTGATCGGCGAACTTGAGCGCGTGCAGGTCCGAGCCGCAGATCCCGCAGGCCAGCGTGCGGACGAGCACCTCGCCCGGCCCCGACCGGGACGTCCGCCACGACCAGCTTGCGGTCACGCATGACGGCGGCGCGCATCGTCGTGGTCATGTCTGGCTGTCGGCGTCCAGCTCGATGAGCGCATCGGCGCGCTTGCCGTGATCGTTGGTCGTCGCCTGGCTCATCCAACGTCTGAGCATGGCCGATTATGTCACGGGGAGAGGGCCCACGGGCGAGGCGCCCGCCGCCGGAGGGTGCTGGTGTTGCCTGCGCTCGCGCCGCAAGATCCCTGTCCAGGTGTTCCCGGACGACCCCGTGGAGCACCCTCGCCTCCGCGTGACGGGCCTGATAGCGCTCGCGTGCACGGCCCATCGGAGCTCCGATCTTCGTTCCGCCCGTTCCGTGGTCTCTCTGCGTATATGAGGGTGTATGGACGCCAGGGAGGAAGAGCGGCGGTGGATGGCCCGCGTGGCGCGGGGGGACGAAACCGCATTCGGCGAGCTGGTCGGGCGGTACGGGGGCCGGCTGCTCGGAGTCGCGCGGCGGCTCCTTGGGTCGCGGGCCGACGCCGAGGATGCGGTCCAGCGCGCGCTCCTCCAGTGCTACCTGGGCGCGGGGACGTACAGGTCCGAGTGGGCCGTGTCCACGTGGCTCTACCGCATCCTGACCAACGTGTGCATGGACGAGCTCAGGCGCCGCAAGAGCCGCTCGGGCGAGCTCGAGCCGCCCGCGCGTCCCGATCCGCCGGGCGAGCACCTCGACCTGCGCCGCGCGCTCGGTCGCGTGCCGACCGAGGCGCGCGTGCTCCTTGCGCTCAGGTACGTGAACGGGCTCTCCTACGGCGAGCTCGCGAAGATCCGCGGCATCTCGATCAACACGGTGAAGAGCCAGCTGCAGCGGGGCAAGGGTCTCCTGCGCGCGGCGCTCACCAAGGGAGGGACGGCATGAAGACGGACAGGATCGACGACATCCTCAAGCGGTACTTCCAGCCCGACGCCGAGCCGGGCGACCTGGCGAAGCAGGTGCTGGCGGCGGCGCGCGCGTCTGCGCGGGAGACAGGCCGCCTGCTGGACAAGATCTCCATTCAGTCGACGGCGGCGGGCGTGTCGCTGATCCGGGCGGAGCGCCTCGAGAAGCCGGCGACGGCGGCGGCGCGGAAGCTGGCCGAGCGGGCGCGCGAAGAGCTCGCCGAGTACTTCCAGGGCAAGCGGGCTTTCTTCTCGGTGCCCGTGGATCTTTCCGAGGCGCCGGACTTCCAGAAGAAGGTGCTCGCCGCGGCCCGCCGCATCCCGTTCGGCGAGGTGCGCCCCTACGCGTGGATCGCCCAGCGCATCGGCAACCCGCGAGCGGTGCGGGCGGTGGGCACGGCGCTCGGCAGGAATCCCGTGCCCTTCATCGTGCCGTGCCACCGCGTGCTCCAGACCGGCGGCGGGCTCGGCGGCTATCTCTTCGGCACGGACGTGAAGAGCCGGCTCCTGTCCCTCGAGCGGACCACGCCGGTCTACGAGGGCTGCACCAGCACCCACATCGTCTGCCGCGTCGGCTGCATCCACGGCCGCCACATGCGCGCCGACAATCGCGTGGTCTTCGCCTCGGTGGACGACGCGCGCTCCGTCGGCTACCGCCCGTGCAAGGTCTGCAAGCCCGCGAGAGCGGCGTGAACCCGCCGATTGCGGAGCGGCTGGCGCGGCTCGACTGGGCCGCCATCGGCGCCTCGCTCGACGAGTGGGGACACGCGCGGACGCCGGCTCTCCTGACGCGGGCCGAGTGCGCCGACCTCCGCGCCCTCTACGCCGACGAGTCGCGCTTCAGGAGCCGCGTGGACATGGCGCGCTACCGCTTCGGCGTGGGCGAGTACAAGTACTTCGCGGACCCGCTGCCCGCGACCGTCCGAGAGCTGCGCGAGCACGCGTACCCGCCGCTGGCGGCGATTGCCAACCGCTGGGAGGCCGCGCTCAAGACACGCGTGCGTCACCCCGCAGAGCTCGCGGGACTCTCAGCCCTGTGCGCCCGCCGAGGCCAGAAGAAGCCCACGCCGCTCCTCCTGCGTTACGAGGCGGCGGGCTACAACTGCCTGCACCAGGACATCTACGGCGAGGTCGTGTTCCCCATCCAGCTCACCGTGCTCCTGAGCGAGCCGGGGAAGGACTTCGAGGGCGGCGAGTTCCTCCTCGTCGAGCAGCGGCCGCGCGCGCAATCGCGAGGCAGCGTCGTCCACCTCGAGCACGGAGAAGCCGTGATCTTCACGACGCGCTACCGTCCCGCCGCGGGTACCCGCGGCTACTACCGCACCAACATGCGCCACGGCGTGAGCCGGGTCCTCTCGGGCGAGCGCTACACGCTGGGCGTCATCTTCCACAACGCTGCCTAGCGTGCACCGCCGGGCTAGGCTTCGGTGAGTGGGCGGATGTCTTCGGTGAAACGGTGCATGAGGGCCAGGTGCTCGTCGAGATCGCGCAGGGGGGCCTCCAGCACGATGTGGCTCACCCCGACGTCGGCGTAGCGCGCGATCTGGTCGGCGATGAATCTGGGCGCGCCGAGGAGGCTCGCCCTCGGATGCGGGGAGGCTCCCTCGCGGATGTCGAAGCCCGCGCGCACCGAGAAGGTCAGGTCGGTGCCCAGCCGGCCGATGCTCTGGCATTCCTTCCAGATTTCGCGGATCTGCTCCCGCATGACCTCCGGCGCCGACCACGCGGCGTGGAAGCCGTCGCCGAAGCGGGCGACGCGCCGGTAGGCACTCGCCGAGCGCCCGCCGATCCAGAGCGGCGGGTAGGGCTTCTGGGCGGGCTTCGGGTAGCAGCCGACATCGTCGAAGCGGAAGAACTCGCCCTGGTGCTTCGAGCGCTCGTCGGCCCAGCATCGTTTCATGACTCCGAGCGCCTCGTCACTCCACGCTCCACGCCGCTCGAAGGGTACGCCGAAGAGCTCGACCTCGTCCTGCAGCCAGCCGACCCCCGCGCCCACGATGACGCGCCCGCCCGAGAGATCGTCGAGGGTGGCGATGGTCTTGGCAGCGAGCACGGGATGCCGGTGCGGGAGCACGAGCACCGTCGTGCCGAGCCTGACCCGCTCCGTCACCGCGGCGACCAGGGCCAGCGCCGTCAGCGGCTCGAGGAAGGCATCGGTGGGCGGGATGGGGAACGCCCCCGTGCGGCTTCCGCCATAGGGCGTCTTCGGCTCGAAGGGCAGGGCGACGTGGTCGGAGACGAAGACCGACTCGAAGCCCCGCCGCTCCGCCTCCCGCGCGACGAGGATGAGGTTCTCGCGCGTGGCGAGACGGCCGTAGCAGGGCAGGTGCCAGCCGAAGTCCATGAAAGGGGCGTCAGACCTTGGGCCGGATGTCGCGCGCGAAGGTCTCGAAGGTGCGCGTCATCTGGCCGAGATCGCGATGGCTCGCCTCCATGAGCACGTGGCTCACCCCGAGCGACTTGAAGGCTTTCAGGTCCGCCACGATCTCCTCCGGCGTGCCCTGGAGCGCCTTGCGGTCCGGGCCGCCCGGGCTCGTCCGGATGGCAAGGCCGGCGCGCAGTGTGATGGCGAGCTCCTCGAAGCGCCGCTTCTGCCTCGCGCATTCCGCGCGAAGCTCGGCCAGCCCCGACTCGAGACCGGCCGCGGTGGGGAAGGCCGCGTGCCAGCCGTCGGCCAGCGCCACGATGCGCCGGAGCGCGGGCTTCGAGTGCCCGCCCATCCAGATGGGAATGTCGCCCCGCATGGGCTTCGGAAAGCAGCCGATGTCGTCGAAGCTGAAGAAGCGGCCGTGGAAGCGGGTGCGCTCGTCCCGCCAGCACGCGCGCATGATCCGGATCGCCTCGTCGGACCAGGCGCCCCGCGCGTCGAACGGAGCGCCCAGGAGCTCGATCTCTTCGCGCATCCAGCCCACCCCGGCGCCAAGGATGACGCGCCCGCCCGAGAGGTGGTCGAGCGTCGCGAGCATCTTGGCGGCTAAGACCGGATGGCGGTGAGGCAGGACGAGCACGGTCGTGCCGAGCTTCACCCTCTCGGTGACGCCGGCGACCATGGCGAGCGCCGTCAAGGGTTCGAGGAAGGTCGCGTCCGCCGCGAGCGGGAACTGCCCCGTGTCGCTGTAGGGATAGCGCGAGCGGATCGTGTGAGGAATGACGATGTGGTCGCTCGCCCACAGGCTCTCGTAGCCCAGCCGCTCCATATCCCGGGCGAAAGTGAGCAGGCCCGCGCGCGTCGCGGCGCGGCCGAAGACGGGCAGGTGGCAGCCGAATTCCATGCGCTAGCCCCCGCGGCCGCCCGACGTGTAGACGAGGCGCTCGCCGAGCTCGTTGCCCGCGATCATCTGGGCGAGCCGGGAGCGCTGGATCTTGCCGCTCGACGTCTTGGGGATGGTGCCCGGCCGGACGAGCAGCACGCGCGCCGGCCGGTAGCCGCGCGTCCGGTGGACGCGCTGGACGATCTCGCGGACAAGCTCGGAGAGCGCCTGCGTGTTCTCGGCGCCCTCACGCACCTCGGCGACGACGTGGAGGCGCTGGCTTCCCGTCCGCTCGCTCTCGATGCCGACGGCGGCCGAGTACCGCACGCCGGGGACGTGGTCCACCGTCTCCTCGACGTCGGCGGGCACGATGTTCTCGCCGCCCACGATGATGAGGTCCTTGAGCCGCCCGGTGACGAAGAGATAGCCCTCGCCGTCGATGAAGCCCAGGTCGCCCGTGCGCAGCCACCCGTCGGGTGAGACCACCCGGCGCGTCGCTTCGGGATTGTTGTAGTAGCCCTGCATGACGCCAGGGCTCTTGACGCAGATCTCGCCCTCGGCGCCCGGAGCGACCGGACCCGCCTCGTCAGCGATCCTGACCGACACGCCCCGGCAGGGTTGCCCGACCGAGAGGAACCTGCCGGAGGGGTCGGAGCGGAGCGGCGTCTTGCGCGGCCAGATCGCCACCGCCAGCGTCGCCTCGGCCAGTCCGTAGCACGGCGTGATGAGGTTATGGACGCCGAACTTCTTTTCGAAGGCCGCGATGGTGCTCAGGCGCACGGGCTCGGCGCCCGAGAGGGCCTGTGCGAGCGAGGAGAGATCGAGGCCCGAGGTGTCGCCGATATTGCGCACGCAGTTCCTGAAGCCGAAATCCGGAGACACGGTGAACGTCGCGCGGACGCGGGTCACGAGCTCGAGCCAGGTGCGGGGGTTCTTGAGGTCGGGGGGCAGGAGCCAGAGCTCGGCGCCCATCGAGGCCGGCGTGAAAGCGCAGCCGATGAGCCCCATGTCGTGGTAGAGGGGCAGCCAAGAGACGACGACATCCTCTCGCGTGAGCTGCGCCGCCTCGGCCATGAAGGCGACCGTCTGCGTGACGTTGGCATGGCTCAGGACCACGCCCCGCGGTTGCCCGGTGCTGCCGGAGGTGTACTGGATGAAGGCCGTGTCGGTCTCGACCGGCGTCGGGAAGGCAGGAGCGGGGCCGTCCACTTCGAGGTCCTGCGGCTCGAGCACGTGCCGAATATTGGGCGCGGCCGCCTGGCTCTCCTCCACGCCCTTGCGAAACCAGCCGATGGTGACGACGGCCTTGGCCTCGGAGTCGCGGAAGACGTTGGCGGTTGCCTCGACCCCCAGCGTCGGGTAGAGCGGTACCGGCACCGCGCCCAGGCGGAGCGCGGCGAAGAAGGTGAAGAAGAACTCTTTGCAGGTGGGATAGATGAGGCAGACCTTGTCGCCGCGGTCGATGCCCGCCTGGCGGAGTCCGGCGGCGTAGCGCGCGCTTTCCTTCCAGAGCTGGCTGTAGGTGACCGCCTCGTCGTAGAGGTGAAAGTAGGGCGCGTCCGGCTCGGCCGAGACCCTCCGGCGCATCAGTTCCACCAGCGTCGTCGCCGTCGTTGTCGCTCCCGCCATCAGGGCGAGTCTCCTCGGGCTAGCGGTCGATCACGATCCGGTCGAAGGTCTCGGCGTAGGCGTAGCCCTTCGGTTTCCCGAGCTGGGCGCCGCGCTCGCGGACCCGCTTCTCCATGCCGGCCACGTCCCGGATCTGGCTCACGTGGCACTGGAGCGCCTTGATCTTGAGGTCGATCGTGTCGGCGATGTCGACGACGATCTCCGGCTCGTCCCACCACATGATGTGCACTTCCTTGACGTTGTGCGGCTCGAGGCCCTGCGCCAAGAGCTCGGGGAAGGCCATGTGGTCCCGCGCCAGGGGATAGACGCAGTCGAGCAGAATGCCGCCCGCTTTCCTGTGGTCGCGGTGGGACGCCCCAAAATTCTTCGTGCGGTTCGGATTCTGGCAGATGATGAGGTCGGGCCGCTGACGCCTGATGGCCGCGGTCACCGCCATCCGTGACTCGCGGGTATTCTCGAGCTCGCAATCCGGGAAGCCCAGGAAGTCCACCGTATCCACGCCCAGCACCCGCGCCGCGTTCCGCTGCTCCTCCTCGCGGATCGAGACCAGCCGCTCGGGGGTCATGCTCCGGTCGCTGGAGCCCTTGTTTCCGTTGGTGGCGATGCAGTAGGTGACCGTCTTGCCTTCCCGCGTGAGCTTCGCCACCGTGCCGCCCGCGCCGAACTCCGAATCGTCCGGGTGCGCGGTCACGACCATTACTCGCGTGATCCGATCGGGCATGTCTTCTCCTCTGACAGGGTTGAGAGCTGCTGTCATTTTACCCCGATTTGCTATGATGCGGCCGTCGTGAGACTCGCGCGCCCCGCCCTCCTCCTGCTCCTGCTCGCCGCCTACCCGCTCATCGGCGCGCTGCCTTCGGAGGCGGGGAGCATTCGCGTCGCGGGACTCTCCGCGCTCTGGTGGTACGGCGCCGTCGTCGCCCCCACGCTCGCGTGGCTGGTGGCGGTGGTCCTCCACCGGTGATATCCGGCGCGCGCATCCTGGCCGTCTGGCTCACTCCGGCCGCGTGGCTCGCGCTGCCCGCCCTGGTTCTCGAGGGCGGGCCCGACGGTCTCTGGACCGGACTCCTCCTGCTCGTCTCGCCCCTCCTGGCGTTGAGCTTATCCGACGGCGACGCGCCGACTGCCCAGCCTGCCCGCGACGCCCTCTTTCCGGTCGTCGTCTTTCTCCTCGTCGCCGGGCTTCTCCTCTGGGGCAGCCTCGTGCTGGCGGGTGACGCGGCCGCCTGGCTCGGCGCGCCGCGCTGGCAGGGCATCGGGCTCGCGGCGGGCGGGGCATGGCTCCTCGTGATCTGGCGCCGGGCCGCACGCCTCGTGCCGTGGCTTCTCCTGGCCGTCGTGCTTGGCCTCGCGGTCTCTCTCGTCGTCCTCGCGCGCGGGACCGGTTTCGGGCCTCTGGGTGCCTGGGAGCGGGTGGCCTCGCAGCCCGCGTTCCGGTTTCCGGCTTCGAGCCCGTGGGTCAACGCCGGGCGTGAGCTGCGTGCGGGGCGCGGGAACGGCGTGCTGGTCTTCGAGGAGGTGCACCGGATCACGGCGGCCGGCCCGGCGCGGATCCACGTCCGAGCGCGCGACGGGGCGCGGGTGAGCGAGAGCGACTGGGAGCTCCAGGCCGGGCAGTCGGTGACGCTCCGTCCCGGCGACGAGCTCACGTGGCCGCCGGGCGCGCGGCTGCGCTTCGAGGCGGGCAAGGCCGTCCCCGGCGCGCCGCCCTCGGGGATCAGCTGGTCCGACGGTCGCGGGGCCGATGCCTCCCGGCGCTGGGGGCTTTTCCTCACGCTCACCGGGGGGGCGCTCGCGCTCGTCGGCTTCGGCACCGCGGGCAAGGTCAGCCGCGGCGAGATGGGCGCCGTTGGTGCCGCGCTCTTCGCGGTCTTCGTCTGGGGAATCGGCTGGGCCGTCTACTGCGCTCTCGGCGCCCCCGACATTTTCCTGGGCGGCGTCGCCCTCGAGCGTCTGGTGAGGCCGCCGTCCTTGCCCGTGACAGCGGGGCGCTCCGTCCTGCTGCTCCTGCCGGCGGCTGGACTCGCGAGCTTCCTCGCCTCGAGCGTGGCGCTCCGCGAGCGCATCGGCGGCCTCGATGTCACGGGTGGCGGGGAGATCGGCCACGATCTCGGTCTCTGGTCGGCCGTCATCGGCGCGGCGGCGCTGGCGAGCTTCTGGCCGGCCGAGCCGTGGGTGCTCGTGCTGGTCGCTCTTGGCATCGCGGCATCGACCCTCGCTCCCGCGGTCCTCCTGCCGCCGCCGGCCGCCAGAGCCCGCTGGGGAACATGGGCGGGACTCGTCGGTCTAGGGGTCTTCGGCGCCCTTGCGCTCGCGGGGCAGTGGACGGGAGACCCTTCGCCGGGCTGGGCGGGACTACCGCTGGCCTATCCCGCTGTGGCCGCGGCGCCGGCGGCCGCCGCGGTGCTGTGGACGGTCCGGCGCGCTGCTTGGCGGTAGCCGGTGGCCGCCACTGCGGGCGGCCAGTGGCGCGACGTCCTCACCCGCCCGCGCGCGACCCGCTTCAGGATCTCGGCGGCCATTCACCGTGGAGCAGACGTCGTACGGGGTGGGCTTCGTGGTGGCGGGCAGGGGGGCGATCTTCGGTCTCGCCACCTTCGTCATGACCGAGCGGCGCCACGGGCGGCGGCGCGTTGTGCCACGGCCGCCGGCGGGAGTATGATTCGTATTCATGGCCAATGACCGGATCGTCATTCGAGGGGCGCGCGAGCACAACCTCAAGTCCATAGACCTCGAGATTCCCCGCGATCAGCTGGTCGTCCTGACGGGGCTCTCCGGCTCGGGCAAATCGTCGCTCGCCTTCGACACCATCTACGCCGAGGGTCAGCGGCGCTACGTCGAGTCGCTCTCGGCCTATGCCCGTCAGTTCCTCGAGCAGATGGAGAAGCCCGACGTCGACTCGATCGAGGGGCTGTCGCCGGCGATCTCCATCGAGCAGAAGACGACCTCGAAGAACCCACGCTCGACCGTCGGCACGGTCACCGAGATCTACGACTACCTTCGCGTGCTCTTCGCCCGGATCGGCGTGCCCCATTGCCCGTCGTGCGGTGTCGTGATCTCCGCGCAATCGGTCCAGCAGATGGTGGACCGCATCATGGCGCTGCCGCAGGGGAGCCGGCTCATTCTGCTGGCGCCGGTCGTGAGGGGCCGCAAGGGCGAATACCGCAAGCTGTTCTTCGATCTGCGCCGCCAGGGCTACGTCCGGGTGCGGGTCAACGGCGAGTTCCACGAGCTCAGCGAGGAGATCGAGCTCGCCAAGACCAAGAAGCACACGATCGAGGTGGTGGTGGACCGGCTCGTCATCCGGGACACGCTGGGCTCGCGGCTCAACGACTCGCTCGAGACCGCGCTCCGCCTCGCCGAGGGCGTCGTCCAGGTCGAGGTGGCGGACGGCGCGTCCCACGTGTTCTCGGAGCGGCTGGCCTGCGCGGCCTGCGGCATCTCCTTTCCCGAGGTGTCGCCGCGCATGTTCTCGTTCAACAGTCCCTACGGCGCGTGCGCCGAGTGCGGCGGGATCGGGTCCCGGTACGAGATCGATCCGGATCTCGTGGCGCCGAACCCGGCCCGGTCACTCCGCGAAGGCGCGCTCGCCCCGTGGGCCGGCCCCGGAGCCTCGACCTTCAAGCAAACCCTCGCCGTGCTCGCCCGCCGCTACAAGTTCGATCTCGCGACACCGTGGGGCAAGCTCGGGAAGAAGACGCGGGACATCATCCTCCACGGCGAGGCCGGCGAGGGTTTCGAGGGCGCCGTCAAGATTCTCGAGCGCCGCTACAAGGAGACGCTCTCTCCCGAGGTGAGACAGGACCTCGAGCACTTCATGGCGTTGAGAGACTGCCCCGCCTGCCAGGGCTCGCGCCTTCGGCCCGAGACGCTGGCCGTCAAGATCGCGGGGCGATCCATCTCGGACGTGGTCCGCTTCTCGATCAAGTCGGCGCGGCAGTTCTTCGACACGCTGACGCTGTCGGAGCGCGACGCGCAGATCGCGCGCCGCGTGCTCAAGGAGATCCGGGAGAGGCTCGGGTTCCTGGCCCAGGTCGGGCTCGACTACCTGACCCTCGACCGGGCAGCGGCGACGCTGTCGGGAGGCGAAGGACAGCGGATCCGGCTCGCGACCCAGATCGGCTCGAGCCTGGTGGGCGTGCTGTACATCCTCGACGAGCCCAGCATCGGGCTCCACCAGCGCGACAACAACCGGCTCCTCGACACGCTCAAGCGGCTGCGGGACCTCGGCAACACCGTGCTCGTGGTGGAGCACGACGAAGAGACCATCCGCGCGGCCGATTTCGTGGTCGACCTGGGGCCGGGAGCGGGAGAACTGGGCGGGCACCTGGTCGCGGTCGGCACGCCAGAGGAGATCGCCGCGCACCCGGCCTCCCTCACGGGCAGGTTCCTCTCCGGCGCCGAGGAGATCGCCATCCCGAAGACGCGCCGGGCACCCAACGGCAAGCACGTCACCATCCACAACCCGCGCGAGCACAACCTCAAGGGCATGTCGGTCAAGATCCCGCTCGGTACCTTCACGGCGGTGACGGGCGTCTCGGGCTCGGGCAAGTCCACCCTCGTCAACGACATCCTGTACCGCGCGCTGGCGCAGATGCTCCACCGCGCCCAGGAGCGCCCCGGCGATCACGACCGGATCGAGGGCGCCCAGCATCTCGACAAGGTCATCGACATCGACCAGTCGCCGATCGGGCGGACGCCGCGCTCCAACCCGGCGACCTACACGGGCGTCTTCACCCTGATCCGGACGCTGCTTGCGCGCACGTCGGATGCCCGGATGCGCGGCTACCAGCCCGGGCGCTTCTCCTTCAACGTCAAGGGCGGCCGGTGCGAGGCGTGCCAGGGCGACGGCCTGGTCAAGATCGAGATGCATTTCCTGCCCGACGTCTACGTCACGTGCGAGGTCTGCAAGGGGAAGCGCTACAACCGCGAGACGCTCGAGGTGCGCTACAAGGGCAAGAACATCGCCGAGGTCCTCGACATGACCGTGGCCGAGGCGCTCGGATTCTTCGACCCGGTGCCGGCGATCAAGCAGAAGCTCCAGACCCTCCATGACGTCGGGCTCGACTACATCCGTCTCGGCCAGTCGGCGACGACGCTGTCCGGCGGGGAGGCCCAGCGCGTCAAGCTCGCCACCGAGCTCTCGCGTCGGGCCACTGGGCGCACCCTCTACATCCTCGACGAGCCCACCACGGGCCTGCACTTCGCCGACATCCGACGGCTGCTCGAGGTGCTGAACCGGCTGGTGGATCAGGGCAACACCGTGGTGATCATCGAGCACAACATGGACGTCATCAAGACCGCCGACTGGATCGTCGATCTCGGGCCCGAGGGCGGCAACGACGGTGGCCGCCTGGTCGCCGCCGGTACCCCCGAGGAGGTTGCCCGACAGGCGTCCAAGTCCTACACGGGGCAGATCCTCAAGAAGGTGTTCACATGAGACGAACGCGGATCGTCTGCACGATCGGCCCGGCCAGCCGGTCGCCCGCCATGCTCGGCAAGCTGGTCGCGGCGGGCATGGACGTGGCACGGCTCAACTTCTCCCACGGCACTCACGAGGAGCACGCGGCGGCGATCCTCGCCATTCGCGAAGGTGAGGCAGAGTGGGGCCATCCGATCACCATCATCCAGGACCTCCAGGGCCCCAAGGTCAGGCTGGGCAACTTCCTGGGCGGACGCGTCATGCTCCTGGCGGGCGAGCCCTTCGCGCTGACGGCCGAGCCGGTGCTGGGCACGGCCGCGCGCGCCTCGCTGGACCATCCGAAGCTCTTCGCCGTGCTCAAGCCCGGGGACCAGATATGGATGGACGACGGGGCGATCCAGCTCGTCGTCGAGCGCGTGGGAGCCCGCGAGGCGCACTGCCGCGTGACGGCCGGCGGGGTGGTGTCGGACCACAAGGGCGTGACGCTCCCGGGTCTCCCGCTGCCGGGTTCCTGTCTCACCGCCAAGGACAAGGAGGATCTCCGCTTTGGCATCGCGCACGGCGTGGACTACGTCGCGGTGTCCTTCGTGCGCTCGGCCTCCGACATCCAGGAGGTGCGCAAGTTCCTCCTGGAGCAGCGGGCGAGCCTGCCCATCATCGCCAAGCTCGAGCGCTCGGAGATCGTCGGCAACCTGCCGGGCATTCTCTCCCTCGTGGATGCGGTCATGGTGGCGCGTGGGGATCTCGGCCTCGAAGTGCCGCTCGAAGAGGTGCCGATCATCCAGCGCGACGTGATCAGGCAGGCGCGGCTGGTCAAGGTGCCGGTCATCGTCGCCACCCAGATGCTCGAGTCCATGGTGACCTACCTCAGGCCCACGCGCGCGGAGGTGACCGACGTGGCCACCGCCATCTTCGAGGGCGCGGACGCCATCATGCTCTCGGCGGAGACCGCCTCCGGCCAGCATCCGGTTGAAGCGGTCGAGGTCATGTCGCGCGTGGCGGCCCGCGCCGAGCGTGAGACGACGCGGACCGCGGCCCCACCGCCTCGCCGCGAGGCCTACGGCTTCCCGGAGGCGGTGGCGGAGTCGGCCTGCCGGGCGGCGGAGGTGCTCCACGCCAAGGCCATCGTCGCCTTCACGCAGTCGGGTTTCAGCGCCCGGCTCATCTCCTCCGAGCGACCCGACGTGCCGATGGTGGCCCTCACGCCCATCCCGGAAGTCCAGCGTCGGCTCGGGCTCTACTGGGGAGTCAGCTCCAGGCTCATCCGAAAAGTCGCGACCACCGACGAGATGGTCCAGGAGGTCGAGGCGACGCTTCTTGGGGATGGGACGATCCGCAACGGCGACGTGATCGTCATCATCTCGGGCGGGCCCATGTGGGTGACCGGGACCACCAATCTCCTCAAACTTCACCGCGTGGGCGACCGGCCCTGACCGCCGTCACAGAGTCAAAGGAGACCGGCATGGGCTACGAGGCCATCCGCTACGAGATCCGGGACGCCGTGGCCACGATCGCGTTGAACCGTCCCGAGGCCTACAACGCGCTCAACCTGACGCTGGGCCGTGATCTCTTCCACGCGACCCTCGAGGCCGACGAGGACCGCGCCGTCCGCTGCATCGTGATCACCGGAACGGGCAAGGCCTTTTGCGCGGGCGGCGACGTCAAGGACTTCAACGACAGCCCGGATCGCATCGGCATCCTCATCAAGGAGCTGACGACGTACCTGCACGGCGCGGTGTCCCGGCTCGCCCGCACCGCCAAGCCCGTGATCATGGCCGTGAACGGCGTGGCGGCCGGCGGAGGCATGAGCCTGGCGCTCGCGGGCGACCTCGTGGTCGCGGCGGAGTCGGCCAAGTTCACGATGGCGTACTCGAAGATCGCCGCCTCGCCCGACGGCTCGTCCTCCTATTTTTTGCCGCGCATGATCGGACTCCGGCGCGCGCTCGAGCTTCACTACACCAACCGCGTGCTCTCGGCCCGGGAGGCCATGGACTGGGGCCTCGTCAACCGCGTCCACCCCGACGCCGAGTTCGGCTCCGCGGTGGCAGCGCTGGCCAAGGAGCTCGCCCAGGGGCCGACGCTCGCCTTCGGGCGCGCGAAGCTGCTCTTCCACCAGTCCACGCAGGAAAGCCTGGAGACCCAGATGGAGCTCGAGGCCCAGGCCATCGCCGCCAGCGGATACACGGAGGACTTCAGGAACGGCGTCGCGGCATTCGCCAAGAAGCAGCCGGTGGCTTTCCACGGCCGGTAGGCGCGCGCTCATCCGGGTCCTCGTCGCGGCGCTCCTGGTCCTCGCCCAGGGAGCGCCGGCGCTCGCGTGGCCGCTCACCTACGGCGCCACCAGCGCCAACCGCGTGGCCGCGGGCAAGGGCACCTTCCCCCGCCTTCTCGTGATCTCCGCAGTCGCCGAGGCGCCGATACGCTGGATCGTCGCCCTGCCGCCCAGGCGGATCTGTGCCATCGACGTCAACGGCACGCTCTGGATCTTCGAGGTCGGCCAGACGGACCTGCGCGTCGTGGGACGCTACGGGGAGGTCGCGAGCCCCGACGGCCCGCCGGCGACTGTCGCCATCGGCGAGGGGCGCAGCGCGGTGGTTGCCGTCGCACCCGATGGGCGTCTCCTCGTCTGGAGCGATGGCGTGCTTCGCAGCTTCGACGTCGGCGGCCCGCTCTCCCGTCTGACCTTTCCCGTGCCCGTCAATCTCGAGAGCAAAGCCTGGGACGATCTCCTGGCAGTGGCGGCTGACGGCGCCGTGGTGATGATCGGGGGCCTGTCCTCCGCGCCGCGCGTCGTGGCTCGCGTGGACGCTCAGGCGCTGCCCGATGCCCGCATCACCCTGGGCAGCCTCGACGGCTCTGCCGGCCTCCAGGCCCTGGTACTCTCGGATCCGACCGATCGCTATCCGCACGGCACCCTCGGCGACAAGCTGGAGGCGTCGGCGGTGACCGTGATGACCGTCGCTCCGAACGCGCTGGTGTTCCGGGGTCGCTACGTGGTGCGCGCCCCCGCCGTGATCGAGGACTTGATTCCCATCCTGGCGCCGATCGGGGAGGGCCGCCGTCCGGCCATCGTCGTGGTCAAGAGCGCGCCACGCCTGGGTTCCTCGGTCATGGCGCTCGGCTGGCGCGAAGGCGGGCTCGAGCGCCTGGCCGAGGGAGCCGCATTCGGGCAGAGCAACCGCTGGGTCCACGTGATAGGCGCCGCGGATCTTTCCGGCGACAGCATCCCCGAGCTGATCGCGGTGAACACGCCGCACCTCGCGGGCGTCCTCGTGGCCTACGAGCGGCGCGGCAACGTCCTCGTGCCGACGGCCAAGGCCCTCGGCTACTCGTCTCACGCGCTTGGTTCTCGCAACCAGGACCAGGCCGCGATCGCGGACATGAGCGGCAATGGCCGGCTCCAAATCATCCTGCCGCGCCAGAGCCGTGACGTGCTGGCCGCGCTGGAGATGTCAAACGGCCGCTGGGAGGAGCGCTGGGCGCTGCAGCTCGCGGGTCCGGTGCAGTCCAACCTCCTGGTGCACGACCTCGATGGCGACGGCCTGCTCGATCTCGCGGTCGCGGACCGACGGGGGCTCCACGTGTTCCTGAGCGTGAGGTAGGCGCGCGCCATGCGGCATACGGTTGGTGGTAACCTCTGACCGTGCCTCTTCCCGATCCGCCTGTCTCCCCTCCCGTCGTTGGCTTGGCCGCGGCCAAGCTGCCGCCCCGCGAGCTCGGTGCGCGGCTCGACAAAATTCTCGCGTGCGCCGAGGGCCTGGTCGGCTCGTTGCCCATTCGCGCGCTCGACCACAAGCCGCCCCAGCGCGACCGGAGCGTACGAGACCTCGCCTTCCACGTCTTCAGGCTCTCGCTGGCCTACGTCGACGGGATGGACATGGGCGAGCTCCCGGAATCATGGCTCCAGGAGCAAGCGCCTCCTGATCTTGTCGACGGCCCTGCCATCGCGCGCTACGGGGCGCTGGTGCGCGGGCGCGTGTCGGGCTGGTTCGAAGGCGCGGCGCTCTCCGAGTTCGCGCGCACCATACGAGTCAACGACGGGCCGCAGAACGGCCACGAGCTGCTCGAGCGGACCACGTCGCACGCGGCCCGGCACCTTCGCCAGCTCTACGCTCTGGCGGGCGACCTCGGTCTCACGCCGCCGCAACCGCTGCCCACGTCCGACTTCGAGGGCCTGCCCCTTCCGGTCGGCCTCTGGTAGTCAAGGAGAACTCCATGGCGAAGAAGTTCGTGATCCGCACCGATCATGCGCCCGCACCGCTCGAGGGCGCGCCCTACTCCCAGGCCGTCCGGGTGGACAACCTGGTTTTCGTCTCGGGCCAGATCGCGCTCAAGCCGGGCGAGACCGCGCTCACCGGAGCCACCGTCGCCGAGCAAACCGAACAGATCTTCGTCAACCTCAAGGCCATCCTGACCGCGGCAAGCAGCCGGCTCGACTACCTGGTCAAGACGACCGTGTTCCTCGCGCGCATGGAAGACTTCGCCGAGATGAACGAGGTGTACGCGCGCCACGCGGGAAAGCAGCCCCCGGCGCGCTCCACCGTCCAGGCGGCCAAGCTGCCCGCCGGCGCGCTCGTCGAGATCGAAGCCGTCGCCCACATGTGACGGCAGGCCGTATATCCTGATTGCCACACTTGAACCTGGCGCTGGCGCGCGGCTAGACTGTCCGCGTGGATGACGAATCCCGCGCCTACTTCGGAGAAAGCCGAGCCCACCTCGATCAGGCCTTCGGGGGACTCCGACAGGAGATCGGTGAGCTGCGCCAGGAGTTGCGAGCGTCGGCACTCGAAACCCGCCGTCATTTCGACGTCGTCGCCGAGGATCTCCGGCATGATATCCGCGGTGTGGCCGAAGGCGTGTCGGCGACGTTCGAGCGGGTGGATCGCCTGGGCAGCGAGCTCCGCACGGAGATGGACCAGCGCTTCGCGGCCGCACATGCCGTCGTCCGTGTCGCGTTTCGCGACGTCCGGCTCGATATCGCTGATCTCCGCTCTCGCCTCTAGCAGGCCGCCCAGCTAGACGCAGACGACGCGGAAGCCGTAGTCGGAGTAGCGGAGGTCGGGCGGCAGGGACGAGCGGTGGGCGACGGGGCTCCACGGATCCTGGTGCCGCCAGGCGCCGCCTCGCGAGACGCGCCGCGTGCCGTGGGGGGGACCTTGAGGGTTCCTCTCGGGCGAGACCGCGTAGTACCCCCCGTCCTCCCAGTCGAGGCACCACTCGTGGCAGACACCCGAGAGGGCGACCAGCCCCAACGGATTGGCGGCGGTTTCCGTGAGCCGGGGCGGCCTGTCGAAGCGCGCCGCCGCCGGCCTCTCGTTCCCCCAGGGAAAGCGCGCGCCGTCGAGCCCGCCGCGCGCCGCCTTCTCCCACTCGGCCTCGGTCGGCAGGCGGCAGCGTCCACCGCGCTCGCTCGACAGCCAGTCGCAGTACAGCGCCGCCTCGAACCAGTTGACGCCGACTACGGGCTGGTCGGGGTCATTGAACAGCGGATCCTCCCACCAGGTCGGGGGCGGCGCCTCCGCCGCCTCGAGGAAGCGGGCGTATTCGGCGTTGCTGACCGGGGTGCGGGCGATGGCGAAGGCGTCGAGCCAGACCCGGTGGCGCGGCCGCTCGCCCGGATGCCCGTCTTCCCAGCCCATCCAGAACCAGCCCGCGGCGATCTCCACCAGCTCCATGCCGTCGAGTATAGTTCTCGTCGGGAGGACGTGTTTAGGCTGCGCGTGTAGCAGAATGTAGCTGCGGCCAGCGTATTCGCTTCCCAAACAAACCAACATGCCTTCCCAATCGGCCACTTCGCGGACCTCTGGTGACGAGTGCTGTACTCGATGCCATAAAGATGAAGAGGCACCCGATGCGCTAAGGAGAGGGGTGAGGCTTGCACGGGCTGGCAGTGGGAAGGGAGAGCCGCGCCACCGGGGCACCCGGGGGAATCGGAAGCTAGGGGGATAAGCGCACCCGCCTCGGATTTTTGCTTCATTTTTCCGAGCCGTCGAGACAACAG
>WNFS01001211.1_pt1 | contig 29866 bp, 27 predicted proteins | sample 5400141 | NCBI WGS metagenome assembly WNFS01 (sample SAMN13153358, study PRJNA577476) | soil metagenome | isolation source: 60 cm saprolite under Madrone tree | place: USA:California | collected 2016-06-14
CATTTCATTTTCGAGATGTCGATTCCCTCTTTGGCCATTTCGTAGAGCGGGGACAGTTCACGCAACTTGGTGACGACCTGCACCATCTTGTCGATGACGTAGTCGACTTCCTCCTGCGTATTGAAACGGCCCAGGCCGAATCGAATCGAGGTGTGGGCGAGGTCTTCGCCGACGCCTAATGCTTTGAGTACGTAGCTGGGCTCAAGGGTTGCCGAAGTACAGGCGGAACCGCTGGACACCGCGATATCGTTAATACCCATGAGCAGCGATTCGCCTTCCACATAGGCAAAGCTCATGTTGAGGTTATTCGGCAGGCGGTGCTCCATCGAGCCGTTAATGAAAACCTCGTCCAGCTTGGCTTCCAGGCCCTTTCGGAGACGCTCGCGCAAGCCGAGCATACGTACCGCTTCTTCCGGCATCTCTTTTTGCGCGATTTCGCAGGCTTTGCCAAGGCCCACGATCCCGGGGACGTTCAAGGTGCCGGAGCGCATGCCGCGCTCGTGACCGCCGCCGTCGATAATGGCGGAAAGCTGCACGCGAGGATTGCGGCGGCGAACGTAGAGAGCGCCGACGCCCTTGGGCCCGTAAATCTTGTGCCCGCTGATGGCCAGCATGTCGATGTTGTCCTTCTGGACGTCCACCGGAACCTTGCCCACGGCCTGCACGCCGTCGACGGCGAAGAAGATGCCGTGTTCCTTGGCGATTTTGCCGATTTCCACAATCGGGTTGATCACACCAATTTCGTTGTTGGCGTACATGATGGTGATTAGAATGGTTGAGGGCTTAATCGCCGCCTTCAGGTCCTCAATGTTTACGCGCCCATCCCGCTGGACCGGCAGATAGGTAACTTCAAAGCCGTGCTTCTCCAGGTTCTTGCAGGTATCCAGAACGGCCTTGTGCTCGATGGCCTGGGTGATGATGTGGTTGCCCTTTTCGCGGAACATCTCCGCGATGCCCTTGATCATCAGGTTGTCGGATTCTGTGGCGCCACTCGTGAAGATGATCTCTTTTGGCGTAGCGTTGATTAGCGAAGCGATCTGCTGGCGCGCGGTTTCCACGGCTTCTTCGCCCGCCCAGCCGAAGGAGTGGTTGCGGCTCGCGGCGTTGCCAAATTTCTCGGTGAAATATGGCAGCATCGCTTCGACGACGCGCGGATCGACCGGCGTGGTTGCGTGATTGTCCATGTAGATCGGCAGCTTTACAGTCATATTCCCTATTCTCCTAAGTCGTGCTCACGAGCGGTCGCGAGGCGGCCGACAACGCAACGAGCGCTGGCTCGTGCGGGTCTTCGCTCAATTGCGAAATGCTGACCGCGCTCAGCACGTTCAAAATACTTTCGTTGACGCGGCGCAGCGGCTCCTTGACCGAACACCGCTCCGTGGCATCGCAATTCCCGTGGCTCGTCACGCACGAAGTGATCAACACGGGACCGTCAATGGCCGAAATAACGTCCAGCGCGCTGATCTGCGATGGGTCCTTCGCCAATTGGTAACCGCCGCTGGAGCCGTGTTTCGCGACGACCAGAAAGCGATGCGCGAGTTTCTGCAACACCTTAGCCATGAGGGTCGCGGAGATGCCGTACTCCTCGGCGATCTCGTTGGCGCTGCAAGCGTGCTGCTGGCGATGCATAGCAAGGTGCTTGACGGCTATCAGTCCGTAGTCGGCCTTTTTGGAAAGCTTGAACATCGTTCGAGAGACCTTCTGGACTCTCTGGGATATGCGACTGAATCGGTCGCACATGAAGTATACCCCTAGAGTTCCCTTAAGTCAACCTCCAGCTTTCAAAATCGTCCATGCAACCCCTGTCTTTCCAGTAACTTATAGTAAGACCAGATTGGTCTTGTTTTCTAATGAATTTCGGCCAATGGTCTCTTGTTCCAGCGGATGGCAGAAATTCAATGACGAAACGCGATTCGCTAAGTTTGCCGCCGCAGCATGTTAGCCTAGAGTTTCGATGGAGGAAATGGATGCTCGGATACATCGGGAGACGCAAAAAGTTGGCTTGTCAATTGGTGCGGGGGCTGGTATCGCTGGTTCTCCTCGTTCCAACACATGTCCGAGCGCAAACACAATCGCCTCAGTCAGCCGATAGACCCAAGCGGCCTCGTAGCAAAGCGCCCAAAAAGCAGTTGCCCGAGCGAGCTTTTGTTCTCGTCGGCGCAGGTGACATCGCCAGTTGCAAGAATCCGGAAGGCGCCCGGGCGACAGCCAAATTGATCGAACAAATTCCTGGGACGGTTTTTGCGGCAGGAGACCTGGCCTACGAAAATGGGAGCGTGGAAGACTTCAAGAATTGCTATGACCCGGCGTGGGGCCGCTTCAAAGACCGGACAAAGCCTGCTTTGGGGAATCATGAATATGAAGGGCCTACGGCGTCAGGCTATTTCCAATATTGGGGGGCGCAAGCAGGGCCCACAGACAAAGGCTACTACAGCTACGATCTCGGCGAGTGGCACATCGTCGTTTTGAACACCAACTGCAACGCGCAGGGTCTCGGAGGTTGTGGCCAAGGCTCACCGCAGGAGACCTGGCTGAAAGAAGATCTTGCGAAGCACCCAAACGCGTGCGTGCTTGCGTATGGCCACCACGCGCTTTTCAGCAGCGGTTTCTTCAAGAAACACGCCGTACATCCTGAGTTGAAGCAACTCTGGGAAGACCTGTACGCCGCCCACGCCGACTTGGTTCTTGCGGGACACGAACATTCCTACGAACGCTTCGCGCCCCAGGATCCTGAGGGCAATGCCGACCCCGCCCACGGGATCCGCGAAATCGTAGCTGGGACCGGAGGACGCAGCCATGATCTACTCGGCTTCGCCACGCCGAACAGCGAAATTCGGGACTGGGGTACGTACGGCGTGCTGAAGCTCACACTTTCCGCCGGGAAATACACTTGGGAATTCATTCCTGAAGAGGGGAAGTCATTTCGTGATTCCGGCAGCGGGGTCTGCCACAACCAGCCCGCAGAAGCGAAGTAAATAGCTTTTACATCAGCGCAATTTGGGCTACGGCCTGGCGGTGGAGCAGGCGCCACCCCCGGTCGCAGCCTCGATCAGTTTCTGTACGGCGGGCGCCGGAATCAGCAGCAACTGCGCTTTCGGCTTTTTCACCTGTTCGAGGATGGCAAGCTGTTGCGTTTTCCATGAGTCGGGAGCCGGCTGCCCCTTTGCGATGGCGTCGAGGGCGGCTAGCCCAGCGGCCCCAAGCGCGGAGAGATCCTGCGAATTTGCCGCAACTTCCTTCACCAGGAAAGAGCGCTGCGCGAGCGGCTGAAGTATTGCATCATTGTCGCGCCAAGTCGTAAGTTGTGCGCGGAGCCCTGCCTCCGCCGCCGGATCGTGGCACGCAGCCGCAAGAAATTGATCGACCCGATCATTAAAACGCAGCCCCGCATCGCTTTCGAGCGGAACCGCATCCACTACGCGATTCATCGGTGTACGGCTGGTCGGCACCGATGGAGCTGTCTGTTCACGGGTGTAATCCTTCACCGGTTCGATGACATCGGTGAGAGTGCGCAGCGCGGCAAATTCTACTGGCGACGATGAGCCAGCGAGGCGCTGCAGCATGTGGCGCGAAGCGCTCCGGTGCGTAAGTCCCAGCCATTCCAAGCGGGCGCTAACAAAATCCAACCGTGCATACATGGAGGCGGGATCGCGGACCTCCTGCGGAGACCACAGGCGCTCCGCAATCGCGGCATTTCTCGGCCAGATGCGCGAATCCACATTTTCCGGGCTGACGTACTCAGCCCACATGCAGGATTCACCACCTAGAATTCGCTGCTTCTCCTCTACGAAGAGATTGGCCGCATCTCCGCTCATCGGATCCACCGCATAATGCCGAGCCGCGGACCATCCCAAATCCAGGTAATACCCGTTCGACAAAATTCCGCGATAGCCTTGCTTTGCCGCTTGCGCCAACGATGCCTGCCCGCGCCACGACTGAATCACAATATCTTTCGGCACTCCTGGCACCAGCACTTCGTCCCAGCCAACCACCGTTTTCCCGTGCTTGGTGACCAGCTTCTGCACGCGCCCGCTGAAATACGCCTGCAACGCTTCGTTGTTTTTGATTCCATGCGCCTTCATGAACGCCTGAATCTTCGGATTCGCGTCCCACTCTTTGCCGTTCACCTCGTCTCCGCCAATATGAAAATAATGGTCCGGAAAAATCCTGGCCATCTCGCCGATCAAGTCATCGAGAAACTTGTAGACTTTCTCGTTTGTGGGGTCCATCGCCGGATCGAAGACTCCCCACCTCCGCTCGATTTCGTACGGTCCTTTTCCGCTGGCCAGCTCGGGATGACCAACGAACCAGGCGGTGCTATGCCCCGGCATATCGAATTCCGGCACCACGCGAATTCCGCGATCCCTCGCGTACGCGATCAGATCGCGAATCTCATCCTGCGTGTAGTAAAGGTTGTCGGAGCCCAACTCGTGAAGTTTGGGAAATTTCTTGCTCTCGACGCGGAAGCCCTGATTCTCCGAGAGGTGCCAGTGGAACACGTTCATCTTCACGGCTTCCATGCCGTCGATATTCCGGCGGATGACGTCGAGCGGGATAAAGTGGCGGGCGGAATCGATCATCAAACCGCGCCAGGGGAAGCGCGGCTGGTCATGAATTGTGACCGCGGGCGCGGCAAATCCGCCAGGAGAAACATCCACCAGTTGAAGAAAGGTCTGGAGTCCGTGCATCGCGCCGAGCGGCGTTGGCGCGGTAAGCTTTGCGCCCGTGGCCGTCACTTCCAGAACATAGCTCTCGTCCTCGCCGACCTCCTGAATTTCCTTGCTGGCGTGATCAGCCTGAATCACGAGTGTGGCTTTTCCCGTCTTGGCCGGCATGAGGGCGAGCGGGAGACCCGTTTGACGCGCGAGTTGCCGCAAGAATCTCTCGCCGGCGCGCTCCAGCCGCGGTTCGGTGTGGCCGGTGAACGCCACCGAAAACGACGAGTCCACTCCCAGGCTCCCCGTCCCGGACTGCGCACCCGCGGGAAGTGGCATCAGATTCAATGCAGGCTTTTGAGCTGTAGTCATCGCCGGGTAGATCAAAACGCAAGAAACAAGTATGCCAGCGCTTCGCAACCACGCATTCTGAGCCATTGTCCGGAAAATCCTCCCGCGCAGGGTACCGAATCTGTGATGACTGCTATGTAGCACCAGCTTCCGCATACTGTCATATCTTCCGCATCCTGCGAAGAGGATTCCTTCTGCCGTCGAAAGAATCCACATTGGCCTCCCCTTAAGTTTGCAAGCTGCGGCTTTCCCCGCCTGAGTTAGAATAAGCTGAGACGTGCGGCGCCGGTGATTCCACGATGAAAACTTCGATTGCCATCTACCCCGGTTCTTTTGACCCGGTCACCAACGGACACCTCGACCTCATCGAGCGCGGGGAGAAGATGTTCGATTTGCTAATCGTCGCGGTGCTACGGAACGCCGAGAAGGAGCCTCTGTTTTCCGTGACTGAACGTGTCGAAATGCTGCGCGACGTGACCAAACAGTGGACGAGCGTGGAGATCGACGTTTTCGACGGACTGCTGGTGGACTACGCACGGAAGCGCGGCGCTGGAGTTATCTTGCGCGGAATCCGCGCCGTTTCCGACTACGAATATGAATTGCAGATGGCGCTAATGAACCGGAAACTTGAGCCGCGGCTTGAGACAGTCTTCATGCTGCCGGGCTTGTCGTACAGCTACTTGAGTTCGAAGCTGGTCCGCGAAATTGCGCGGCTTGGGGCGTCGCTCAAAGGCCTCGTGCCGGAAGTGGTTGAGCAACGCTTGCGCGCCAAGGTTTCGTAGTGAATTTGGACGGGAGATCTTTATCTTATTTCCTGGTCTTCAGTTTTCAGTGGTCAGTTATCAGTGGAAGTGAGCTCGCGATCCGGCGAACCGCGCCGGGTCTTTGTCTTTCCTTGACTGTGAACTGTCTACTGTAAACCGAAAACCTTTTTCAAGGAGCCAAGGTGCAACTAACAGACCGTATCAATCGCATCCAAATTTCGCCGACCGCCGCGGTGATCGCTGAGGCGGACAAACTAAAATCGCGCGGCGTGGACGTCGCGGACTTCGGCCCGGGCGAGCCGGACTTCCCCACGCCCGACCACATCAAGAAAGCGGCGATCAAGGCCATCGAGGAAAACAAATCGAAATACACGCCGACCGGCGGCGTGATGCCGTTGCGCGAAGCCATCTGCGCGTGGCACAAGCGCGAGCTCGGCTCGTCGTACGAACCGAAAGAATGTGTAGTGAGCGTCGGCGGCAAGCATTCCATCTTCAACGTGATGAGCGTGCTGATCCAGCAGGGCCACGAGGTCATTATCCCCGCGCCGTACTGGGTGAGCTTCCCGGACATCGTGAGGTACGCGGGGGGGACGCCGGTATTCGTGGAGACGAAGCCGGAAGAAGGCTTCAGCGTGAAGGCGGCGGCTATCGAAAAAGCGATTACGCCAAAGACCCGCCTGCTGATTCTGAATTCGCCGAGCAATCCCACGGGCGGCGTCGTACCGCCGGATGAGTTCGAACGCATCCTGGCGGTCTGCAAAAAGCACAGCGTCTGGCTGATGGGCGATGAGTGCTATTCGCACTTTACCTACGAGCCGCACAAACCGTATTCGATCGCCAGCGCGCCGGGCTCGAAAGAAAACGTCATTATCATCGGCTCGGTTTCGAAAACGTTCGCGATGACCGGCTGGCGCATCGGCTACACGCTGGGACCAGAAGCACTGATCCAGGCGCTGATCAAGCTGCAGAGCCAGTCCACCTCCAACGCAACATCCATCGCGCAATACGCCGCGCTGGAGGCGATGCTCGGAACGATGGAGACCGTTCCGGTCATGCTCGCGGAGTACGCGAAGCGCAGGAAACGCATCGTAGAAGGCCTGCGCGCGATTCCCGGTGTAACCTGCGAATGGCCGGGCGGTGCGTTCTACGCCTTCCCGAATATTTCCGCGCACCTTTCGAGCGCCCCAGGTAAACCGGGCCTAGCGAAAACGTGCACGGAAATTTCCAAAATGCTCCTGGAGAAAGTGCAAGTAGCGGTCGTGCCGGGCGAAGCCTTTGGCGCGCCAGGCTACTTGCGGCTCTCCTACGCCACCTCCATCGAGCGAATCGACGAAGGGCTTCGCCGTCTCAAACGTTTTTTCTCGCGCGCCGAAGCCGCCGCGTAAAACGTGAGTGCCTGGCCGATATCTCCCGAGCCATTTCGCATCGAACCCGTATTCTCCGAGCGTCTGTGGGGTGCACGCTCACTCGCGCCTCTTTTCCCGGAGATGCACGATCTTAAGTCACCAATTGGGGAAGCGTGGCTGACTGGTCTTGATTGCCACGTCGTCAGCGGCCAGTTCGCCGGACGGACGCTGGGCCAAGCTTGGAAAGAGATGAGCGTTCCGTGGCGTGGTTCGAGATTTGAGGGCGACGTCGACTTTCCTCTCCTTCTGAAATTCATCTTCCCCACCGACAAGCTTTCCATTCAGGTTCATCCCGATGACGCATACGCCGCCGCGCATGAACGAGCTGCGGGAGGCCGCGGCAAAACTGAAATGTGGCATGTCGTTTCAGCGGAACCCGATGCGCGATTGCTCGCTGGGTTAAAGGAAGGCGTGACAAAGGAAAAGTTTCTCTCTGCTCTTGCCGATCACACTCTCGAAGATCTTTTTCAATCCCACGAGGTTCACGCAGGAGATACATTTTATATTCCAGCGGGAATGCCACACACAATTGGTCCGAACATGGTGATATGTGAAGTGCAAGAATATTCTGACCTCACCTATCGTCTGTACGATTACGACCGCCGCGATCCCAACGGGAAGCCGCGCGAGCTCCACGTAGTAAAAGCGATGGAAGTTATAGACTTCAACTCTGCCACTGGTGGAAGAGTAGCGCCTCGCCCGCAACTAATCGTCAACAGAAAACTCGGGGAATACCTAGTTGACTGCCCCTATTTCTCGACACGGAAGCTTGAGTTTGACCAGCTAGTTCACTTCAAGATGGAGCCTAGCCCGCCTGTTCGATTTAGTTTGTGGGTATTTCTGGAAGGCGAAGGAGTGGTTGGGTGGTCTTGCAATCCATACGATATGTGTAGGTACAATTCTGGCGATTTTCACTACAAACCGGGGGAGTGCTGGTTAATTCCTGCTGTGCTTGGAAGCCATGGTTACTATCCGAAAAAGAAGACGCGCGTGCTGATAGCTTCTCCGCGGAATCCAAAGCTCGATGTAGAGAAAAACAGTGATGGCGACTGAAAAACTCAGCGTGCACGCCGTGATTCTTGCCGGAGGGCGCGGCACGCGCTTCTGGCCGCGTAGCCGCACGCGCACGCCGAAACAGCTTCTGAACATCGTCGGCAAGGACACGATGCTCCAGCAGACCATCGCGCGGCTGAGGCCGCTGATTCCCGCCGAGCGCATCTGGACGGTCACGAATGCGGAGCAGGCCGCCGCCGTCCGCAAGCAAGTTCCGGCAGCCGCGCGCAAGCGCGTGCTGATTGAGCCGATGGGGCTGAACACCGCGGTGGCGATCGGGCTGGCCGCCATTCACGTGCGCCATGCGGCGCACGGCGACGCGTTGATGGCGGTGCTCCCCGCCGATCACTACATCGAACAGCCGCAAAAATATCGTGACATCGTTAGCTCCGCTCTCGACGTTGCGCGCGAATCGGGGCGAATGGTTGTGCTCGGGATCCCTCCGACCGGGCCGGAGACGGGGTTTGGCTACATCGAAAGAACAGGCGAACCGATCGGAACCGAAAGCTTCCCCGTTTTTACCGTGAGGCGTTTCACGGAGAAGCCTGAGCTGAAGCTCGCGCAAGAATACGTCGCTTCCGGAAACTATCACTGGAACGCGGGGATGTTTTTCTGGCGAGTTTCCACATTCCTCGAGAATCTGAAAAGTTTTCTGCCTAAGACGCACGCCGCGCTGGAAAAGCTCGCTGAATTTATCGGAACCCGGAATTACGAGCGCAAGCAGCGCGCCATCTACTCGAAACTCGAAAATATCTCCGTGGACTACGCCGTCCTTGAGCCTGCCACCCGCGCGCAGGGACCGCCGCGCGTGTTTGTGATTCCTGCAGAAGTGGGCTGGAGCGATATCGGTTCCTGGGGAGCTGTACACGGGCTGCTGTTGGACAGGAACTCTGCGGACGGCAACGTCTTCGTCACTCCGGGCTACGCCCTCGACGCCCGCGGTAATCTCATCTCTTGCCCAGGAAAAATCGCCGCCCTGATCGGTGTGCACGACCTGATCGTCGTCGATACGCCCGACGCTCTGCTCATCTGCCCGCGCGACCGCGCCCAGGACGTCGGCAAAATCGTGAAATGGCTTGAAGAACAAAAACTAAGAAAGCTCCTGTAGGGCCGCCTTCCGAGGCGGTCCGTCCTCCACAACAGGCCAATCCGGCTGTTTGGCAGGCATGTGGCATCGCGTATACTCACCTGCAATGACCTCGATTCGATTTGGAACCGATGGCTGGCGCGGCGTAATCGCTGAAGATTTTACGTTCGCGAACGCGCGCATTGTGGCCCAGGCCATCGCCCGTTACGTCGTTCGCTGCGAGGACGCACGGAAGGGCGTCATTATTGGCTACGACCATCGCTTCGCATCTGACGGCATCGCCGCGGCCGCCGCTGAAGTGGTTTCCGCAAGTGGCACTCCCGTTTTCTTGACGGATAAACCCTGCCCCACGCCGGCGGTTTCCTTGCTTGTGCGGCAACGCGGAGCGGCAGGCGGCCTGATGATCACCGCGAGCCACAATCCGTATCAATGGAATGGTATCAAGTACAAAGCGAGCTACGGCAGCTCGGCATTGCCTTCCATTGTGGCGCAGATCGAAAAGGATCTCGATGTCGTACAGAAAGAAAGCGTGCCGCCGCTACCGCCTAGGAAAAGCCTCATTCAGCCTCTGGAACCGCGCGGGCCATATCTCGACACACTCGAAAAACTGGTCGATTGGCAACGGCTCCGGAAGGCGAAGTTCCGCTTCGTCTCCGATGTCATGCATGGCTCGGCAACCGGCTTGCTCGTCGAACTTTTCCGGCGCAATGGTATCGCCTGCGATGAAATTCGCGGCACGCGCGACCCTCGCTTTGGCGGCGTGCACCCGGAACCGATCGAGCCGCATATCGAAGCCTTGCGGCAAGCGGTGCTTGCCGGGAAATTCGATGCCGGCTTGTGTGCCGATGGCGACGGCGACCGCATCGGCGCCATCGACCGCGACGGCACGTTCGTCAATCCCCACCAGATCTTTGCGCTGCTCGTCTGGCACCTCGCCGGAACCCGCAACCTGCCTGGCGATATCGCAAAAACTTTTTCCGTCACCAAGCTCATCGACAAGCTCGCCGCAAAATTCGGCCGCAAACTTCACGAAACGCCCATCGGTTTCAAATACATCTGCGAGCTGATGCTCGAGCAGAACATTTTGATCGGCGGCGAAGAAAGCGGCGGCATTGGCACCAACCTCTACATCCCAGAACGCGACGCCACGGTTTCCGCGCTCTTCCTCGCGGAACTGATGGCTTGGCACGGCAAATTCCTTGCTGAGCTGCTCGCCGTGCTTACCGCCGAATTCGGCGAGTATCATTACGGGCGCGTGGATCTCGACCTGAAACCCGGCCAAAAAGAAAAGGCCATCGCTCACTTTTCGGATGCCCAGCTGACTCGTATCCTTGATCTGCCGGTGGTGCGCCGGGAAGACATGGACGGCATCAAGGTTTATCTGGGCGATGTCGGATGGGTGATGGTCCGCGCTTCGGGAACCGAGAATCTTTTGCGCGTTTACTGCGAAACCTCCAAACCCGAAACGACTCGCCGCGTTCTCGAAGCTGTAACTCAGATGGTTCACAATCTATAGGTGCAACACGATAAACTTGCAAGAAAAATTCAATCTCATTTCCGAGCACTACCGGCCCTGCATCATAGGTGAAGTCAATAATTGCCTTGTGAAAGCCGTCAAGTTCAAAGGAGAATTTCTCTGGCATCATCACGATAACGAAGACGAGCTTTTTCTCGTCGTGAAGGGCTCTTTCCGCATGAAATTCCGCGATCGTGAACGTGTGGTGCGCGAAGGAGAATTCATTGTCGTCCCGCACGGCGTCGAGCACTGCCCCGTCGCGGACGAAGAGGTCCACGTTATCCTGATTGAACCAAAATCGACGTTGAATACCGGCAACATCACCAACGAAAGGACTGTCGCCCAGCTCGAGCGCATCTGAAATCTGCTCCCGCGGCCGATCCACAACCAGCCATGGAACATCGCTTCTACACCCTCGACGTTTTCACCAACAACCGCTTCGAAGGCAACCCGCTCGCCGTATTTACCGACGGTGACGGGCTTTCGGACGACCAAATGCTCGCCATCGCGCGCGAAATGAATCTTTCGGAGACCGTCTTTGTGCAAAAGCCGGCGGAAGAGGAGGCCCTCGCGCGCTTGCGCATCTTCACGACGAAAGAAGAACTCAAGCTCGCCGGCCATCCCGTGATTGGAACCTGGTTCTTGCTCGCGGAACTGGGCGTCGTTCCCGCACAGGATGGCGGCGTCCACATTCTGCAAGAGACCGGCGCGGGCGTCTTGCCGGTGGAGATTCGCTTCAAGGACGGCCGCCCGCAGCGCGTGACCATGACTCAGAAGGAAGCCATCTTCAAACCTGCGAAATTCAACAAGAAGAAGCTTGCCTCCGCACTGGGAATTTCGCCCAAAGATTTCGACCCGAAACTGCAACCTGAATTTGTATCCACCGGCATCTTCAACCTGATGGTGCCGCTGCGCAATCGCGCCGCGCTGGGCAAAATCGCCATGAACATGACCGAACTCCGCCGCCTCCAGGGCAAGAACGCGACGATGGCTTACTGCTTCGCTCTCGGCGGCAATGGCAAAGCGTTCTCCCGCGGCATGCTGCCTTGGGAACTCTATGAAGACGCCGCGACGGGCTCCGCCGCTGGTTCGCTGGGGGCGTACCTTGTGCGAAACGGAAAATTAGCGCCGGGCCACACTCTGAGCATTCTTCAGGGCGCTGAAATGGGACGCCCAAGCCTGATCGAAGTGGAAGTTACGCAGAGTGGAAAGAAACTCGTCCCGCGCGTGAGCGGCGCCGCCGTGAAAGTTTTTGAAGGCACCATCCGCATCTGACTTCTTTCATTAGGTACTGTAAACAAACAACTGAAAACAAAGGCCACCCGGGAACTCCGAGTGGCCTTCGTTGCTTTCTTCCGAAACACTGGCACCTAAGAACTGCTCTTAGTGCCTGCGTTTGTCGTGGCGCAGATCCTTGCGATCCTTGTGCAGGTCTTTCTTGTCCTTGTTGATGTCCTTCTGATCCTGGTTGCGATCTTTGCGGTCTTTGGACAGGTCCTTCTTATCGTGGTTGATGTCCTGCTGGTCCGCGTTGCGACCCGCGCGGTCCTTGTTCAGGTCCGCGCGATCGTGATTGATGTCCCGCTGATCCTTATTCCGGTCGACCCGATCCGCGTGAAGGTCCTTGCGATCGGCTTGCGCCGGCGCGCTGTTGGCGCCGTATTTCTTGTCATCGCGGACGAGCTGGGCCTTGTCGTGATTAATGTCGCGCTGGTCCTTGTTTCGGTCCACGCGGTCCTTGTTCAGGTCCGTGCGATCGTGATTGATGTCCCGCTGGTCCGCGTTGCGGTCGGCGCGGTCCTTGCTCAGGTCGCGTTTATCGTGATTGATATCGCGCTGATCGGCGTTGCGATCCCCGCGATCCTTCGCCAGGTCTTTCTTATCGCTTCGAATGTCTTTCTTGTCGTTCCGAATGTCCTGCTGCTGCGGAGTCGGGTCCTGGCTCTGGGCATACGTGCCACCCGCGAGCAAACCGGCAAACACAACTGCGAACACACCTCGACGGACCATGAGTTCTGCCTTCATTGTCTTCTCTCCTGTTGAAATGATTCCTGAACTCACCACCACACTTACAAAATCAAACACAGGTAGAGCAGCAAAGTTTCGCCACCCTGGGAACCGATTGTTATCGGGAAAATTGAAGGAAGGAAAATGAACTATAACTAATTTATTTTCAATGATTTATGGACTGCATCGAGGACGCCATTCACAAACGCTCCGGAATCTTCCGAGGAAAACTTCTTAGCCAATTCCACCGCTTCGTTCAGAACGACTCTAGGCGGTGTCTCCGTGCCATTCATTTCATGAATCGCCAGCCGCAAAATGGCGCGATCGATGGCCGCGAGCCGTTCGAACCGCCAGTTGTCGGCGTGCTTGACGATGATCGCGTCTAGCGTGGTGACGTCCCTCGCCGCGCCTTCAAAAAGTTTGTTCGCGAATGCGCGCGTCTTGTCTGCCGCCTTCGCGCTTTTCCAGAATTTCACTTCCAGCTTGCTGAAATCCTGCTGGCTCATGTCCCACTGGAACAGCATTTGCATCGCAAACTCGCGGGATTTTGTGCGGAGAGACACGTTACTTGCGCCGCGGCTTTCCGGCAGGCGCCGCTTTCGAATGAGAGGCGCGAAGTTTTCGTGACAGTTGAGCCATTTCGATGGCAGCGAGCCCCGTTTCGAATCCTTTGTTCCCGCCCTTGAGACCGGCGCGGTCGATGGCCTGCTCCAGGGTGTCGCACGTCAGCACACAAAAAATAATCGGCAAGCCGCTGTCCATCTGCGCGAGCTGCAATCCGCGCGCGGTCTCCGAACAAACATAGTCATAGTGCGTCGTTTCGCCGCGAAGCACGCACCCGATGGCGATCAACGCATCGTACTTCCCCGTCGCCGTCAGTTTTTTCGCCGCCAGCGGCAACTCGAATGCTCCCGGAACGTGCACCACATCAACATCCTTGCTGGCCGCGCCTGCTCGTTCCAGCGCATCCACCGCCGCCGCAAGAAGCCGCTCCGTAATAAAATTATTGAATCGGCTGACGACAATGCCAAAGCGAAAACCCGCCGCGCTCAATGCGCCATCAATCTTCCCGGGCTGTAATTTCTCCGCCATCGCCAATCCGCGCCGTTCCCTATTCCTATCCTCTATTTCCTTTACCTCATACTTCCCTTACTTCCCTTTGAACTGCGGTGGCCTCTTCTCCAAAAACGCCTTCGTGCCTTCGCGCATGTCTTCCGTCGCGCAAGCCACGCCAAAAAGAGTCGCCTCCAGAAACAATCCTTCTTCCTGAGCCATTTCTATACCGCGTTCGATCGCTTCCATCGTGAATTTCACGGCGAGTGGCCCATTGGCGATAATCTTCTTCGCCATCGCTTCCGCGGCGGGAATCAGCTCCGCCGGCTCGTAGATATGGTTCACCAGCCCGATGCGCTGCGCCTCTTCCGCCGCGATCATTTCGCCGGTAAGGCAAAGTTCGTGCGCCACACCTTTGCCGCACAGCCGAGCCAGCCGCTGCGATCCGCCGTAACCGGGAAGAATCCCGAGTTTCACTTCCGGTTGGCCGAGCTTCGCCGTCTTGCTGGCAATTCGAATGGTGCAAGAAAGCGCCAGCTCGCAGCCGCCGCCCAGCGCAAATCCATTGATCGCGCAGATCGAAGGCTTCCCCATCGTTTCCAGTAAATGAAAAACGCCCTGGCCGAAGAGCGAAAATTCTTTGCCGTTTACAGGTGTTTGCAGCGCCAGCTCGCTGATATCCGCGCCCGCCACGAATGCTTTTTCTCCCGCGCCCGTGAGGATCAGCACGCGCACGGCCTGATCACAGCGCGCGTCGAGCAACGCATGCTGCAACTCTTCCACCGTTTTGCGGTTCAGCGCATTCAGCACCTTCGGCCGGTTGAAGGTGATATACGCAATTCCGTCCCTCTTTTCGTACAAAATATTTTCGTAACCCATCTCTTCCTTCTTCTCGGCTCTGCGTTCCTCGGCGTACTCGGCGTCTCAACGTTATCTTTTTCTTTTTATTTTCTTCCCGCCGCTAAAACTTCGTCACCTTAGGATTCCCCGGATCGGAATAATCATAAAATCCCCGTCCCGACTTTCTCCCGTTCCAACCCGCCAGCACCATCCGCTTCAACAGCGGCGGTGCCGCGAATCGCCGTTCCTTGAACTCATCAAACATAATCTGCGAAATGTAATAGGTAGTGTCGAGCCCCACGAAATCCAGCAGCGTTAGCGGTCCCATCGGGTGCCCGCAGCCAAGCTTCATCGAATTGTCGATGTCTTCGATCGACCCGACGCCCTCTTCCAGCGCGCGGATCGCGTCCAGAAGATACGGCACCAGCAGACGATTCACGATGAAACCGGTGCTGTCCTGCGCGCGCACCGGCGTCTTGCCCAGCTTCGCGCCAAACGCCACCATCTCTTCGTAAACCGCAGGTTCCGTCGCGATCGTCCGCACCACCTCGACTAACTTCATCACCGGCACAGGATTAAAAAAATGCAAACCGACGAAACGTTGCGGCCGCTTGGTGGCGGTCGCGATTTCCGTGATCGTCAACGAAGACGTGTTGCTCGCAAAAATCGTCGATGTCTGACAGATCGCATCCAACGCACCAAAAAGCTCTCGCTTTGCCGGAAGCTGTTCGATGATCGCCTCGACGATGACGTCGCAATCCTTGAGCTCTTCGACCTTCGTGGTTCCCTTGAGCCGTCCGCGGATTTCACTCTTCAGCGCTTCGGTGATCGTGCCCTTTTCCGCCAATCGATTCAGGTTTTTCTCGATGCTCTTAAGCCCCTTGTCCACCAACTCCGCGTTCACTTCGCGCACTACCGTTTCGAATCCCGCCGCAGCCGCCACCTGCGCGATCCCCGAACCCATCAGCCCACACCCCACGACTCCCACTTTCCGAATCGCCATGCTTTTCCTCGTAGAAGATGTTACCGGCCCATGGGCATAAAATGACCGGCAAAAAACCGCGAACCCCGAATGCGAAAGTGTAGCAGAAATGACCGATTCTTCTCTCCGCTTCCTCAGCGCACTCTGCGTCTCTGCGTTATCTCTAGTCTCTTATCTTCACGGCACGATGGGCGCAGGCACTCAATCAATTTCCCATCGCCTCAACAACCATCGCGATTCCTTGCCCGCCCCCAATGCACGCCGTCGCCAGCCCGTATCGCAATCCATTCCTCCGCAACTCATTGAAGATCGTAATCACCAGCCGCGTTCCAGAAGCTCCCAGCGGATGGCCCAGAGCAATCGCCCCGCCGTTCACATTCGTCTTATCGCGATTCAATCCCAGCACTTTTTCTACGGCCAGATACTGCGCTGCGAATGCCTCATTCACTTCCGCGCGATCCATCTGCTGCAGCGTTAACCCCGCGAGTTTCAGCGCCTTCTGCGAAGATGGCACCGGCCCGATCCCCATGATGCTCGGATCAACTCCCGCCACTGCCCACGATACGATTCGGCCCACAGGTTTCAATCCCCGCTCCTTCGCGATTTTTTCTCTCGTCACCACTACCGCGGCCCCGCCATCCACGATCCCGCTGGCATTGCCCGCGGTCACGATTCCGTCTTTCTTGAAGGACGGCGGAAGTCTTTCCAGAATCTCGATTGTCGTTTCCGGACGTCGGTGATCGTCTTCGCTCACAAGGATGGTCTTCTTCCCCTGCTTCACTTCCACCGGCACGATCTCTTCCTTGACGCGGCACGCCTTGTAAGCCGCGTCCGCCGCCTGCTGGCTGCGCAGCGCATACGCGTCGGCATCCTTGCGTGAAATATTATGTTGCTCGGCAAGTTTTTCCGCCGTCAGCGCCATCGGTAACCCGCAATAAGTATCCGTCAGGCCCGCCATCAGCGAGTCTTCCAGCGCTCCGCCGCCGAGCTTCAAACCAGCTCGCGCCCCGCGAATCACAAAAGGCGCTTGCGTCATGTTCTCCATTCCGCCGGCCAACACCATTGTCGCCTCGCCCAGCAGTAGCCGCTGCGCGGCCTGTGCGATCGCCTCAATTCCAGATCCACACAACCGGTTCACCGTCACCGCCGGCGTTTCGATTTTCAACCCGGCCTTCAACCCCACATGCCTCGCGCCATAAAGCGCATCCGCGCTCGTCTGCATCACATTGCCGAAAATCGCGTGGTCAAACTCGCCCGGATCCACGCCAGCCCGCCGAATCGCTTCTCTCGAAGCGTGCGCCGCCAACTCAATCGCCGAAACATCCGAAAACGCCCCCGTATACCGCGCCATCGGCGTCCGCGCCCCCGCCACAATCACCACATCCGTCGGAAACATATTCGTCCTCACTCTAGTATGCAGAACTCGCCAGTCAGCTGTTTACCGTTGAAACCAAAAGAACAAATCGAAGGGTAGGCAGTCAATCCACGAGAAACATTTCGCCCAAAGTTCGGATTTATCGGACCAAGAGTATCAACAGCACGATCGCCCCGCCGGCGAAGTAGAGCCAAGTGACTCGATCCACCCAGGTGAAATTGGAATCCGACTCTTCCATCATACTCAGCAATTCTTTATCCAACGGATCTTCCCACCGTGGCCCTGAGATCATTCGATGTACTGCCTGAAGGCCGAATATTCCGAGCAAACCAACCACAATCATCGGATACATCAGAGAGCGACCAGAGATTTTTATCCACAACATGCTTATCACGAGAGGTAGAATCAAGAAAAGGGCGGCTCCGCCAATGCCCAGCATCCAGCGTTTGTGATAGTAAGCAACCGAAAGAGTCAGGGCTGTCAAGAACGCACTCACCATGCCGGAGACGGGGACCAACTCCTGCCAGTAAACAATCGGGGTATCTCCTGCGGTTTGCAGAGCCACGCCAACAAAAAAGCCTGCGACTCCAATGGCCACAGACCTCATCTCTGCTTCTTCCCAAGCTTCGTAAGGCCGCAGTTCCTTAAATCGAGTGCTCATGTGAATTATGAATAGTCAGGCGGTAATCACCGCCAAACGTGATCTTAAATCCTCCGAAGACCATTCGCAACTCAGAGCTTCGGCGTCTCCAGCGCCACCACGATATCCCCGCCGCGCTTCCGCGCCTCTTCAATCGAGAACTCCGCGCGGTTGATCAAATCCGTCACGATGTCTTCGCTGTCGTATTCGTGCTTGGCCACGGCTTCCACAATTCCCGCGCTCAGCGTAACTTGCGTCGAGTCCCACGGCGGCCGCAGCCCGGACGCCGCTCGTCGCAGCTTATCCGCCAAATTCTGCGCACCCGCCAGCGTCGTATCCGGCAGGATAAACGCCAGCGACCACGAAGTGTATTTCACCGCCACGTCGTTTTGGCGCACCATCGGCTGCAACGACCGCGCTAGTTGCTCCAAAAAACGTTCCAGCGGCGATTCGCCCTGCTGCCGCAAAATCTCCGCGCCGCGATCGATCTGCAGAATCGTAAGCGCCAGCGGCGTCCCCTGCGTCCGCGCGCGGTCCGCTTCCGTCAGCAAGCAACTCTGGTACGAACTGCGGCTCAGCAAACCGGTGCGCTCATCGGAAACGCCCATGCGCCGCACCAGCGACCGCAACCGTGTGTGACTGACGCTCATGAGCATCTGATCGCCGATGGCCTGCAGGAAATATGCTTCGTTAGGTCTCCACTTGTGCTCTTCGGCGCGCCCCACGATCAACATCCCCGCGGGCATCTGCGTCTCTTTGTCCGTGATCATCACGCCCAGGGCCGTCGCCAGCCCCAGATCGCTCAGAATCGATCCTTCGGCTGCTTGCACCATGAGTCCGCCGAGTTCGTCCGGTTCGGCCTTCTCGATGTGCGCGAGCAGCAGGACCACCTGCGCGCCGGGTGCAGGCTTTACCCCATGGGCGCAAAATTCTGCGGCCATTTCCGGCGGGCGCCCGGGCGTTCCCACCACGGCCAGAGCGCGCGTCACGCGCAGATAGGTGCCAACCTCGTTGACCGCCGTGTTCAGCATCGCCCGCGGCGTCTGCTGGCGGAATATCTTTTGATTGACCTCGGAAATCTTTGAGAGATCGCGCAGCGTCTCCGCCGAATAAACCCCCGTCCTCGAGGTAATGGGTACTGGCGCCTCGGCAACCGGTGCGGCAGGCGCGACCGGCGCCGGGGATGCCGCGGGCGGGGCAGGCGCCGGTTCCGTCTTCGCTTTGGGCGTTCCTTTGGGCCACCAGTTTGCCATCTGGTAGAGATTGGCCAGCCGCGCGCTCCGCTCTTCTTCCCCGGGGAACATCGCCGCGATTCTTTGCAGACGTTCCAGCGCCTTATTCTGCAGCGAGTACTGCAAAAAAATCTCCGTCTGCACGATCAGATCTTCTAGCGCTTGCAACTGCCGGCCTTCTTCGCTGCCCGGAGAAGGAGCCTCGGGGGCCTGCGCCGGAGGGGCGTGCGAAGTATGACCCGGCGTGGGAGTGCTCGATTTCAACAGCCGGCTTGCGATCCGTTTCAGGTGGGCTTCATCCACTCGGCCGCGCAGCAGTTCCAGCCTCTCCTGATTGCGATAGTCGAACGCATCGATGTCCACCAGCCGCTCGAGAGTCTCTGCCGCCTTCGCTACATTTCCCGAGGTCAGGTATACGTCGAAAAGCCTGATCAGCACTTCGAAATACTGCGATTCGCGATTCAATTCGTTGTGGATGGAAGCCCAGAATTCAAGAATGACTTGAGAATGGGGGTACTTAGCCCCTACTCCGTCCATCAACGTCGCGAAATCGTTTTGGCGTTTGTCGGCAAACATCCGCCGCTTGAGCATCAGGAGGATATCCGTGGCTTTCTGGTCCTGGCCCGCGGCCACGTAGCGGTCCGCCAGTTCGAACAGCTGGGTCATGCCTTCATTTTTTTCGCGGAGCACCCGCTCGAGTAGCTCGCGGGCGCGTTCCAGGTGCCCCGATCGCATGAGTGCGTCGCTAAATGTAGTGAGAAACGCCGCATCGCTTTCGGTTGCCGCAAACGGTTCCAGCAAGGCTACGGCGCGCACGGCATTCCCGGCCTGCAGGTTTGCTTGGGCATACAGAAGTCCGACGCTGCGTTCCTGCGGCGCCAGTTTGTACGCGCGGCCCAGAAGATTGAACGCGTCGGCTGGCGTGCCGCTCACCGAAGCCAGTTGCCCGGCCCGCAGAAAGGCCCGTGCGGCAAGCGCCGTCTTGCCCATGCGTTCGGCAGCTTCCGCAAGACGAAGTTGCCGCAAAGAATTCTCCGGATCGAGCTGCGCGGCCCGCTCCCAACAAAACAGCGCGTCTTCCTCGCGGCTCGCCGCCGCGAACAGCTCCGCGGCTTTCGTGTACTGCTCGATGGCTTCGTCGGGATGATTTTGTTTTTGCTGCAGAAAGGCGTATCGAGCGATGCGCTCGGGCAGTTGCTGGCTTTGACCCGTCTGCAGGAACCGCTTGTAGATGGCGAGCGCTTTGGATTCGTCCTTGGGCTCGACGAGCAGATCGAACAGCAGGCCGTAGTAGACCGCCGCGCGGTCCGGCTGATCCATCCGTGCGTACAGATCGCCGAGCGCTTGCGTGGCCTCCTGATGCTGCGGCATCTCGTCGAGCACCGCCAAATACGCCTCGATCGCGTCCTCGACGCGGTTCTTCTCGAGGAAGCGTTTGGCGCGATCCAGATGCTTGCTTACGTCTGCGGCCATCCGTTCAGGTTGCCTTTGCGGTGACTGAAATTTGTCGATCAGGTGCCGAGCAAGTGATGATACCAGGCTGCACGTTGCGTCCAGCGCGAACTGCCCTCGTTAACTATATACCCCCGGCGAGAAGCGGGCAAAACGCCCGAAATAAGCTGATGTGGTATGCATCACCGGAATTCAAGCCACGCCGAATCAGTCAAGCCGGCCGCGGAGTTTCTCGGTGGTACAATTTGCCAAGATTATGACGACAACCGATTCCACTCCTCACTATGCTCTCGGCAGCACCGACGCGGAACAGGCGCGCCTCATTCGGCAAGCTGCACTTCTCGCTCCGTTCAGCGAACGATTCTTCCTTGGCGCCGGCATTAGTCCAGGCCAGCGTGCGCTGGATATCGGTTCCGGCGTCGGAGATGTGGCCATGCTGGTGTCCAAGCTAGTCGGTCCTTCGGGTGAAGTCGTCGGGGTAGAGCGCGATGCGCGCTCCATCGCTCGAGCCAGAGCCCGCGTGTCCGAGGCCGGCCTTCGCAATGTGACCTTCACGCAATCCGATGTCTCCCAAATCCCAAGTAGCAAGCCTTTCGACGCCGTCGTGGGCCGTTTCATTTTGATGTTTCTTCCCGATCCCGTCGCTGTTTTGCGCTCCTTGTCTCAGCTTGTTCGTCCCGGCGGAGTGGTCGCCTTCCATGAGTTGTCGTGGGCGCCCTTTCTTCTGCTTGCCAAGGGCCTCCCCCTCTGGTCTGCGGGTGCTTCCTTAGTCCATGAGACCTTCCGGCGTTCCGGCGCAAACACAGAGATGGGCTTCGCTCTTTACCGAATTTTCCAGGAGGCAGGCTTGCCCGCGCCAACCATGAATCTGGAGATGCCGCTTGGGAATGATCCTGAATTCACGCGTTGGGTCCCCGACGTTCTTGGCAGTTTGCTTCCGCAAGTTCGGCAATTTAATCTTCCCCTTGAGCCGCTCGGGGACCTCGCTACACTTCCACAGCGGATCCAAGCGGAAGTTGCGGCCTCAAACACGGTTGTCACTTGGATGGCCATGGTCGGCGCTTGGTCTCGCAAACCTGCAGCACAGCCGCCAGCTCGCCCAGTTTTAATTTGAGGTGCCACGAAGTCTTCTCGGAAGCAACAACATGAGCGTCGCCGACGCAAACAACGAAACGCCCGCAACCGCCAGTCCGCCATACAAGCTTCCCGTCTTCTGACTGATCCATCCCGTTGCGTACGGCCCGGCAAATCCCCCAAGATTCGCAAGCGAACTCACTAAGGCAATCCCGGAGGCCGCCGCAAATCCCGTTAGGAAATCGCTCGGGAGCGAATAGAAAGGGCCATAGACGCTGTAGATGCCGAGCGCGGCGAAAGATAGAAGGACGATAGTTGGAAATATAGATTGAGTTGCGCCCAGCGACGCTAGCGCGATACCAGCAACGATGGCGGGAATCGCCGCATGAAATCGGCGCTCCTGTTTTCGATCCGAACTACGCGACACCATCACCATCACAGGCAGCCCCACCAGATGCGGAATCATCGCCAGAAGTCCGATCAAACTGTACGAGATTCCGCTCGAAAGCGATTGCACCAGTTGCGGCATCCAAAAGTTCATCGAGTACATGCCCGTGTTCAAAGTGAATCCGATGAACCCTAAATGCCAAACGCGCTTGTTCAGCAGCGCCTTTCCCGCCGAAATGTTGTGGCTCGCCAGTTTCTCCTGTCCTTCCCGCGCCAACTCCGCCGCAATCCAATCTTTTTCTTTCTGGTTCAAAAATTTGGCTTCCGCGGGCCAACTGGGCAGCAAAAAGTACGTCAACACACCGCCAACGACGGCCGGAAGTCCCTCCAAAATCAGCAGCCATCGCCAACTGCTGACGTCCATCCAGTGCACGTGCTCCAGTAGAAATCCGGAAACCGGGGATCCCAGTATGCTGGTGACAGGAATGCCCGCCAGGAATAGCGCAATGGCCTGCGCCTGATCCCGTTGGCGAAACCAATAGGTCAGATACAGAGCGATTCCAGGAAAATAGCCCGCTTCCGCCAGCCCGAGCAAGAAACGCACCGCATACAGTTGGTGCACCGAATGCACCAACCCGGTCAGCGTGGCCAAAAATCCCCAGGTAATCAGAATGCACGCGATCCAGATTCGTGCTCCGATCTTCTGCAGCATCAGGTTGCTCGGAATTTCAAACAGGAAATATCCAAAAAAGAAAATTCCCGCTACCCATCCAAACTGCTTGCTGGTAATTGCCAGCTCCTTGTTCATGGTCAGCGCCGCAAAGCTGATGTTGATGCGGTCAAGAAAGGAAATAATGTAGAGGACGAACACAAACGGGATAATCCTCATACGCAGTTTGCGAACTAGTTTGGCTTCGTCGGCGGCAGTGGCTGTTTCGTTAGTCACGATCACCTCAGTGTCTGTCTGCCCCGGTCAATAGTTCTCCCCCAGCAAGCGTCGCCTGCCATGGGCCTGTAAGAATTGCCGAGACTCTATGGCGGCAAAGTCCGTCCGTCAAGTAACTCTGGATTTCTGCAAAACAAAACCGAACCGCAATTGCCCGGCCCTGCTCTTGTCCCGCCACTTTTCCTTTCGCCAGAGATTGGCGGGCAAGCTGACGCGGCCTTCGAATTGTGGCAAACTGAATGTTTATACGGCACGGTTTTTGCGCTGCGTGTGTCGCTCGTTCGAATGCAGCAGGCCCGCCGGAAAATCGTGCGGACCGTTCGCATCCTGCCCGCAATTGAGAAAATTGGTAAACGAGAAAAATGGACCCGAAGTTCATTCGAAACTTCTGCATCATCGCGCACATCGACCACGGCAAATCCACGCTCGCTGACCGCCTGCTCGAAATGACCGGCGCGCTGACGCAGCGCGAAATGCACGAACAAGTCCTTGACTCCATGGACCTCGAGCGCGAGCGCGGCATCACCATCAAGGCGAAAAGCATTCGCCTCCATTACAAAGCGAAAGATGGAAATACCTATCGATTAAACTTAATTGATACGCCCGGCCACGTGGATTTTTCGTACGAAGTTTCGCGCGCGCTTTCCGCTTGCGAAGGCGCGCTCCTTGTTGTTGACGCATCGCAAGGCGTGGAAGCGCAGACGGTCGCTAATACTTTTCTCGCGGCCGCGCACAACCTGACGATTTTGCCGGTGATCAATAAAATCGATTTGCCCGCCGCGCAGCCGGATTTCGCAAAAGAACAAATCGAAACGGTGCTGGCGATTCCGGCGGAGGACGCCCTGCTGATCAGCGCGAAAAGCGGCCTCGGAGTCGAAGACGTTCTCGAAGCGATCGTCGCGCGCGTTCCGCCGCCCAAGGGCAGCGCAGAAAATCCACTGCAGGCGCTGATTTTCGATTCGTGGTTCGACATTTACCGCGGCGCCGTCGTCCTCGTGCGCGTGATGGAAGGGCGCATCACCAATCACATGAAAATTCGCCTCGTCTACAACAACGAGGTTTACGAGGTCGAACAACTCGGCACGCTCACGCCGAAGCCCATCGCGCTTGAAGAACTCGAGGCCGGCGACGTCGGTTTTGTCGTCGCCAACATCAAGCGCGTGGCCGATGCGCGCATGGGCGACACCGTCACGGATGCAAGCCGCCCGGCGCCCGCGCTGCCCGGATTTGAAGCCATCAAGCCGATGGTTTTCGCAGGGCTGTTTCCCGTGCTTGCCGATGACTACGAACCGCTGCGCGACGCGCTCGGAAAATTGCAATTGAACGACGCGGCCTTTTTTTACGAACCGGAAAACTCCGTGGCGCTCGGGTTCGGTTTTCGCTGCGGCTTCCTGGGCCTGCTGCACATGGAAATCGTGCAGGAGCGGCTGGAGCGCGAATTCGGCTTGAACCTTATTACTACCGCGCCGAGCGTGCGCTACCGCATCACGCGCGTGACGGGCGAGGTCGTCGAAGTCGACAGCCCCGCGAAATTTCCGAATCCCAGCGACATCGAGAAAATCGAAGAGCCGATCATCAAGGCCATGATCATCACCAACGAGGATTCCGTGGGCGGAATCCTGCAGCTCTGCCAGGAAAAGCGCGGTACGCAGAAAAATTTCGAATACTTGTCGCCCACGCGCGTCATGCTCACCTACGAATTGCCTCTGAACGAAATAGTTCTCGATTTTTACGATCGTCTAAAATCCACTTCACGCGGCTACGCCTCCCTCGATTATCATCTCGCCGGATATGTCGAATCCGACCTCATCAAACTGGATGTGCTGGTCGCCGGCGAACCAGTCGATGCGCTGGCGCTGATCATCCATCGCGAATTTGCGGCGGAGCGCGGGCGCGACCTGGTGACGCGCTTGCGAAAGCTCATTCCGCGGCAGATGTTTGAAGTGCCGATCCAGGCCGCGATTGGCAGCCGCGTCATCGCGCGCGAAACCGTCGCGGCCATCCGCAAAAACGTTCTCGCCAAGTGCTACGGCGGAGACATTTCCCGCAAACGCAAACTCCTCGAAAAACAAAAAGAAGGCAAGCGCCGCATGAAGCGCGTAGGCCAGGTGGACATCCCGCAGGAAGCGTTCCTCGCTGTTTTGAAGGTTTCCTCCTCCGACGAAGAATAGTCTGATCGTCCATCAAGCTCCCTGAGCCCTAGTGCATCTTCGGCTGTGTTTTGTTGCCGCCGGTGTTCTGCTGCGCTAGACTTTCCTCAGGGCGAAACCATGAAAGCACCAACGCAATTCCTGACCAACGAAAAGGGCGAAAAGATCGCCGTGGTCATCAGCATCGAAGAGTACGAACGACTCCTCGAAGAATTGGAAGATCTCGAAGACCTACAGGCAGTGCGAGAGTACGAACAGGCAAAAGCAGCGGGGGAAGTCCCTATCCCGCTCGAACAAGCGCTCGCTGAAATTCGCCGCAATCGAAAGTGAACTACCGCGTAGTCATAGCGAATCGGGCAAAGAAAGAACTCGAAGCAGTTCCCTCCACCGTGCTTGAGGCAATCGAGGAAAAAACACTGTCCTTGGGAGAAGTTCCGCGACCGCCCGGCTGCAAGAAGCTGAAGGGCGACGAAAAGACTTTGGCGCATTCGTTCGGGCAAGTATCGCATCCTCTATCAGATTGACGACTCGGCGAAGGTTGTGACCGTCGTCGGGGTCGGCCACCGAAAGGACGTTTACCGGTAGCGTCATTTTTCTTCCTTCTTGTGAACTTCGGTGGTGAGGCGGCCGCGGTGGAGCTGGATGGCGACGGAGTCGCCGATCTGAACTTGATCCGCAGAGCGGAGGAGGTTGCCGGCGGGGTCGGTGGCGATGGCGTAGCCGCGTTCTAGGACCTTTAGTGGACCGCGCTCCTGGAGTTGCACGGTCAGGCGCTGCCAGCGGTCACGCTTGGCGCGGAGGAGGCGCTCGATGCGGACACCGAGTTCGGCGGTGCGTTTTTCGAGGCCCAGGCGGAAGGCCGCGATCTTCACGCGAAAATCGAAGGAAGCGATGTGCAGGTGGGCGGCAGTAAAACGTTTGCGCGATTGTTCGAGGCGCGCGCGGAGGCCGAGCGCAAAGCGCGAAGTCATTTCATCGGCGCGCTGGCGCTGCTGGCGGAGGAGATCGAGCGGGCGGCGGAATCCGCGGCGCGCGGAAAGCTCGTGGACGTGGCGGGAAAATTCCAATAGGCGGTAGCGGATCAGGCCGGCGAGGGTTTCGCGCAGGTCGGCGATGCGCTTGTCAAATTCGCGGCGGGTCTGGACGACGAGCTCCGCTGCCGCAGATGGAGTTGAGGCGCGGACATCGGCGACGAAATCGGCGATGGTGAAGTCGGTTTCGTGGCCGACGCCGGAGATCACGGGAATTTCGGAAGCAAAGATCGCGCGCGCGACGATTTCTTCGTTGAAGGACCACAAGTCTTCCATGGAGCCGCCGCCGCGCGCGAGGATCAGCACGTCCACCATTTTCTTGGCATTGAAAAATTTGAGTGCTTTGACGATTTCCTCGGCGGAGCCTTCGCCCTGCACGCGGACGGGATAGACGGTCAGATGCACATTCGGAAAGCGGCGCGTTAGGATGCGCACGACGTCGCGGACGGCGGCACCCTTTGGTGAAGTGATGATGCCGATGCGGCTGGGGAGAAGCGGCAACGGTTTCTTGTGCGCGGCATCGAAGAGACCCTCGGCTTCGAGGCGCTTTTTCAATTGCTCGAAAGCAAGCTGCAACGCACCCTGACCCATCAGCTCGATTTTCTCAACGTAAATCTGATATTCGCCGCGCTGCTCGTACACGCTGATGCTGCCGCGGATGGTGACTTGCAAGCCGTCTTCAGGGCGGAACTTGATGCCGCGCTGCTGCTGCTTGAAGTAAACACAGCGGACCTGGGCGCGGTCATCTTTCAGGGTGAAGTAGATGTGCCCGGACTGCGCTTCGCGGCAGTTGGAGATTTCGCCCTGGACGCTGATGTCGGTAAAGTTTTTGGCGAGCAGGTCGCGGATTTTGCTGGTCAACTCGCTGACGGTCCAGGTCTTGCGGTCCGGCATGAGGTTGAAGGTGAGTTGCTGGGTCATCTTGAGTTCTCAGTGATCAGTTGTCAGTCCTCAGTTTCCACGAACGAGTGCGTGGCTCCATCGATCACCTTGTGTCTCTGTCGATAAATGGGGAAAGCGCTGCTTGTCAGACCACGGCTCGACTTGAAGTTGGCGGTAAGATCCTTCCGCGAACCTTGTCGGTTCGCTTCAGGATGACAAGTATCTGGCGTGTGGCGAAGTGGGGGATAAGCGGACCGAGCCACGGGCGCACCCCCCACCCCCTCATCAATTTGCATGGATATCAAAACAAAGGGATTGCTAGAATTGCAATTCGTAAGTATATGAAAAGAAAGGGGAGGCATGTCGGTTGATGAGGAGAGGAAGGCAGCCCCACTCCCCACCCCCCTGTTTTTTGTAAGTGTTGCATCTAAAGGAGTTAGCTCCAGACTAAGTCTTTTGTTTGCAACACTTGCGGGGGTATCCATAAGTGTTGCAGCTAAAGGACTTACGCGAGCGATCTGTCGGCGAGAATGTAACTTCGTGAGGCCAAATGATTTCGACCGGGCAGGGCGAGTTTGCGGCGTGAATTTCAAAAACCATTATAGCATATCGGTACATTTTGTCAATGGTTACTTGTAAGTGGTTTGGGTTCTATGGGATAGATGGTTGAGGGACTAGCTCGATGTCTTAGATTAACGCGGAGTGAGTCTTTCGAGAGGAGCCGAGCGCAGCAGAGACGGAAGTCAAAGCGACAAAAGCGCAGGTTCAAATCACAGGGGTTTGGACCAATCGGCGAGGCGGAGGCGGGGACGAAGGGAACGGAAGGACCGGTCGCTGGTGACGAGGGTGAGGCCGGAGGCGAAGGCATGAGCGGCGACGAGCATGTCCAAGGCGGCGAGGGGGCGGCCTTTTTTCCAGGAGGCGGAACACAGGTCAGCGTAGGCGCGCGCGGCGGCGGAGTCCCAGGGCAGAACGCTGACGCCCAAGAGGAATTGATTGACGAGCTCGGCGAGTTTTGTGGCTTGGGGCTTCAGGGCGAGGCCAAAGAGCAGTTCGGCTTCGGTGATGGAAGAAATGCAAACCTGAGCCATGGGAACGCGGCGCAAATGTTCGCGAACCGAGGGCGGATTTCCGTGGAGGGCGTAGCTCACGCTGTTGGTATCGAGCATGAAACGGAGCATGAGTTCCGATCAGAAGAGGCGGCGTTTTTTCGGCGGACGGCGATCGCGTGAAGCGAGGAAGTCCGCGGGAATTTCGACGGTGTCGGCAAGGGCGAAGAGGTCGTCCCAGGAGCCGGGCTTGCGGGAGAGAATGACGTCGCCGGTTTCAGGATCCTTGCGGATGAACACTTCAGGCGAGGAGAAGCGGAAATCCGAAGGCAAACGGACCGCCTGGCTGCGGCCGTTCTTGAAAAGTTTGGCGGTTTTACGCACTGGCACTCCCGGAAAACGTGAATCCAGCATCGTGATCTATACCATGATATATCACAAGTACTTTGAAGACAAATGGGTGCGATCCACGCATACGGAAAAGCACCTGGCTTAGCGGCGCTTGAGGGCTTCGAGCTCGTCGAGGGTGCGCGGCCAGTCCGATCCCAATAGCCGGGACAAACCGCGATCCGCAAGAACTTTTCCGCCAGTTTGGCAGCGAGCGCAGTAGTTCGTTTCGTTGTCGGCGTAGCGAATCCGCTGAATCTTTTCCCCGCACCTTGGGCAAGGCTGTCCATAGCGTCCGTGGACTGCCATTTCCTTGCGAAACGCGGTGACTTTTTCGGGAAAGCCAGCTTGGGCCTCGGCGCGCAGCCGGCCGATCCAGACCCCGAGGGTATGACGCGCCGCCGCGAATAGCCTTTCCCACTCCTGCGGCTCCAGCTTGTGCGTGAGGGTGACGGGCGACAGTTGTGCCGCATGCAAAATTTCATCGGAATACGCGTTTCCGATCCCACTGAGCAGGCGCGGATCGGTGAGAGCTCTCTTGAGAGTGCGGTTTTCGAAGGTAAGCGCATCGCGAAATGAAGTGAGATCGCTCGCGAAGATGTCGATTCCTCCGGGGTCGACGGAACGCAAGCCCTCCTCGCCAACGAGAACATGCAACGATGCGCGGTGCTTTGTGCCGGCTTCGGTAAGCACGAGGGAGCCGTTGGGAAAATCAAAAGCTGCCAGACTGTGGCGGCCCGCCAACTTTGCCTGCGGCGGCCGCCAGTGCAAGCGGCCTGCAATCATCAAGTGCAGCACCAGCCAAAGATCGCCTTCTACTCCAATCGCGATGCGCTTGCCGATTCGCCGCAGTTCGCGCACGACGCGGCCCTCCACACTTGTAATTGGCGGTTGCGCGGTTCGAAGCAAAAAAGGGCTCGCAAGGCGCACCCGAACGACCGGCTGCGGGACGATGAGTGGGTCGAGCGCAGTGATGTAGGCGGCGATATCCGGCAGTTCCGGCATGCTTCTCAGCTTGCAGGTTGCGCCTGCGCTTTTGCAACCTGACTCTTTTGACGAGGGAAATTACCGATGCTTAACCGAGATGTTTTCAAGGCGGCGGAGTTTGGGGCTGAGGCTGAGGCGATGGACGCAGAACTGGAGAGAGGGGCAGTGGCAGCGGAGGAGGCCCTGGAGGAGGGATTTGAGTTTGAGGGAGCGGGCGATGGATTGATCGACTTCGCGGAGCTTGCGGGCGGCGAGTTTTTTCCAGCGAGGGCCGACGGGAGCGTTGTCGCGGAGGCCGCTGAGGAAGAGTTTGATTTCGGCAAGGGTGAAGCCCATGTCTGAGGCGAAGCGGATGAGGAGGACGCGATGGAGGGCGTCGCTGGGATAGCGGCGCTGGCCACCTGTGCGCTGTGGCGGAGCGAGGAGGCTGAGTTTTTCGTAGTAGCGGATGGCGGAGGCGTTGAGGCCGGCGCGGCGAGCGAGTTCACCGATTTTCATTTTCGAATGCTTTCTGGATGCGAAAGTCTCAATGTGCTGTGCCAGAGGCTAGCACCTGGTTA
>WNFS01000455.1_pt1 | contig 29726 bp, 20 predicted proteins | sample 5400141 | NCBI WGS metagenome assembly WNFS01 (sample SAMN13153358, study PRJNA577476) | soil metagenome | isolation source: 60 cm saprolite under Madrone tree | place: USA:California | collected 2016-06-14
GTCATCGAAAAGGTGGCGACGCTGCGCGCCGAGGTGAGCGTTCCGCTCGTGCTCCTCAAGTACTACAACCCCGTCCTCGCGTTCGGTCTCAAGGCCTTCGCTCGGACGGCGGCGGACGCGGGTGTCGACGGCGTGATCGTGGCCGACCTGCCGCCGGAGGAGGCCGACCCGCTGGCGGCTGAGGCCGAGGCCGCCGGTCTCGACCTGATCCACCTGGTGGCGCCGACCTCGACGCCGTCGCGCGTGCGTCTCATCGCGCGCCGGAGCCGCGGCTTCATCTACGTCGTCTCACTCACCGGCGTGACTGGCGAGCGCCGGGAGTTGCCCCCAGACCTCGCCACCCAGATCCGAACGCTCCGACTCGTGACAACGAAACCGGTGTGCATCGGATTCGGCATCAGTACGCCCGCTCAGGTCGCGGCGATCGGGCGCCTTGCCGACGGCGCGATCGTCGGCTCGGCGATCGTGCGCCTCGTCGAAGAGCGGGCGGGCTCGCCGACGCTGGTCGGGGACGTCGGCACGTTCATCGCCGAGCTCAAAGCGCCTCTTCGACCTGGGTTGGGAGACCCCCCCCAGACCCCCCCGGCGGGAGCCGAGTCGGGAGGCGAGTCGGGAGCCCCTGCCCAGACCCCCCCGGCGGGAGCCGGGTTGGGAGCCCCTGCCCGGACCCCCCGGGCGGTCGGCGCGAGGCTTTAGAGACTCATGGTGTGGTTCAGACGCAAGGCCGACGAGCCGGCCGGCAAGGCGAGCAAGGTCGTCATCGCCGAAGGCCTCTGGATCAAGTGCGACTCGTGCAAGGAGATCATGTACCGCGCCGAGGTGGAGCGGGCGGGGCGCGTGTGCCCGAAGTGCCACTACCCCTTCCGGATCTCGGCGCGCGAGCGCCTCGGGCAACTCGCCGATCCGGGCTCGTTCGAGGAGCGCGAGACCGGTCTGGCGACGACCGATCCGCTGGCCTTCAAGGACACCAAGAAATACCGCGAGCGCATACGGGCCGCCGCCCAGAAGACCACGAGCGACGAGGCGGTGATCTGCGGCATCGCCTCGATCGGCGGGTTGCCCGCCGTCCTCGCCGTCTTCGAGTTCGGCTTCCTCGGCGGCAGCATGGGCTCGGTGGTCGGTGAGAAGCTCACGCGCGCGATCGAGCTCGCGATCGACAAGCACCTGCCCGTGGTCATCGTCTCGGCGTCGGGCGGCGCGCGGATGCAGGAGGGCATCCTCTCCCTGATGCAGATGGCCAAGACCTCTGCCGCGCTCGAGCGGCTCGGCGCCAGCGGGCTGCCGTACATTTCTATCCTCACCGATCCCACCACCGGCGGCGTCACGGCGAGCTTCGCGATGCTCGGCGACGTCATCCTCGCCGAGCCGCGCGCGCTGATCGGCTTTGCCGGGCCGCGGGTCATCGCCGAGACGATCCGTCAGCCGCTTCCCGAGGGATTCCAGCGCTCGGAGTTCCTGCTGTCGCACGGACAGCTCGACATGATCGTCGAGCGGCGCGACCTCAAGGAGATGCTCCGCCGCATTCTCGCCTTCTTCGCCGACCAGCCGCCCCGATCGGGGTAGCCGTCCGGTGACGTACGCCGAGGCCGTCGCCCGGCTCCTCGCCCTCCGGGGCGGCGAGCACGCGGGCATGCGTCAGGGGCTCGAGCGGATCGAGGGACTCCTCGACGCGCTGGGCCGTCCCGAGCAGCGGTACCGGCTGGTCCAGGTGGGCGGCACCAACGGCAAGGGCTCGGTGGCGGCGATGCTCGCGGCGATCCTCAAGGCCGCTGGCCACCGCGTCGGCCTGTACACCTCGCCTCACCTCGTCTCGTTCCGCGAGCGCGTCCGCGTCGACGGAGAGCCCATCCCCGAAGACGGCGTGGTCGACGGCGTCGAGGCCCTCGGCACGCTGGTGGCGCGGTTCGACGCCACGATGTTCGAGGCGACGACGGCGTTGGCCCTCGACCACTTCGCGCGCGAAGCCGTCGACGTGGCGGTGCTGGAGGTCGGTCTCGGCGGGCGCCTCGACGCGACAACGGTGGGCACGCCGGAGGTCGCGGTGATCGCGCGCGTCGATCTCGACCATCAGGCTGTTCTCGGCGCGACGCTCGCGGAGATCGCCGCCGAGAAGGCCGCGATCATTCGCGGCGGCGTGGCGATCTCCGCCGCCCAGGCGCCGCCGGCCGAGCGCGTCATCGTAGACCGCGCTTCGGCGTTCGGCGTTCGACTGCTCGTCGAGGGGCGCGACCTGACGGTCACGGTCGAGCAGCGCGGGCCCGGCGGCCAGCGCCTCACCTGCGCCGGCCGCGGCTGGTCCCTGGCCGGCCTCGAGCTCGGCATGCCCGGAAGCTTCCAGCCGTCCAATGCCCTCCTCGCCGTCACGGCGGCGCGGGAGCTCGGCGTGCGCGAGCCCGCCATCCGCGATGGGCTCGCCCGGGCGTGGTGGCCGGGACGCTTTCAGATCATCCGGCACGCGCGAGGGTTCCTCGTGCTCGACGGCGCTCACAATCCTGCTGGGGCCAGCGCCTTGGCTGCCTCGCTGCGGGAGGTTTTCGCGGACACCCGCGTCACGTTCGTGCTGGGGATCCTCCGCGACAAGGACGCCCCGGGCATCGTCGCGGCGCTTGCTCCGGTGGCCGACCGGTTCGTCCTGGTCGCGTCGTCGAACCCACGGGCCGCGGAGCCGGACACCCTGCGGGCCCTCGTGCCCGCCTCCGTCACGCGCGTCGTCGCTGGATCGCCGGTCGAAGCCCTGGCGCTCGCCGTCCGCACTGCCGCCACCCCGATCGTCTGTGTCGCGGGCTCGCTGTCGCTCATCGGTGACGTCCTCCGCCACCTCGGGGGCAGCGATAAGCCTTGCTCGCTCGAAAAGGTGGCTGGTAGCATGGGTCTCCTTTTCTGACGAGGACTTTCGGGACACTGATGACGCGGGTCCGGGCTTCGATCCTTCTCTTCATGAGCGCCGTCCTGGCTGCCTGCCCAGCCGTCGCGCAAGCGCAGGCCCCAGTGACCGTCCAGACAGCGGGCGGAGAGGTCACGATCGTGGCAGACCGCTTCGAGCAGGCCGGGCCCGACAACCTGCTCGTGGCGACCGGCAACGTCGAGGTCACCCGCGGATCGGCACGTCTCCTCGCCGACCGGATCGAGATCAACCGCGCGACCGGCGACGCCACGGCATACGGCCGGGTCATCTTCTACGACGGCGATGACCGGCTCACGGGCCAGCGCATCGACTACAACATCAAGACCGGCACGGGTGTCGTCTATCAGGGCGAGGCGCACGCGCCGCCTTACTACCGCGTCCTCGGGGAGCGCATGGAGCGAATCGGCGACAGCGTCTATAGTGTCCGGCGCGGCGTGTTCACGACCTGCGAGGACGACGTGCCGACGTGGTCCTTCCATCTGGGGTCGGCCACCGCCGACATGGAAGACCTCGTGTATGGGACGAACGCGTCCTTCTGGGTGAAAGGCCTGCCGGTCATCCCGTTCTTCCCCTTCTTCGCGGCGGCCATCCGTCGCGATCGCCAGTCGGGCTTTCTCGCCCCGCAGCTGGGGAGCTCCCGGCGCAAGGGACTTTTCGCCGAGATCCCGTTCTACTGGGTGATCTCCGACAGCCAGGACGCGACCCTGAGGTTCGACGCCTACCAGAAGCTGGGCTTCGGAGGCGCCGCCGAGTACCGGTACGTCCTCTCGCAAGAGCAGCGTGGCGCGTTGGCCGGAACCTTCATCGACGAAAACTTCAAGAACGGCGCCGTTCGGGGCTACGGGAGCGTCAAGCACGAATGGCAGATCGCGCCGGGACTTGCGCTACGCGCCGACCTCAGCGGGGTGTCCGACGACCTCGTCCTGAGGGAGTACACCTCCGAGCTCAAGCAGCGCTCCGCCCAGCGCGCCGAGTCCAATTTCTTCCTCACGAAGACGTGGACGAACTGGAACTTCGTCAGCCGCGTCTTCTGGTACCAGGACCTCACGGTCGCCCGCCCGGTCGAGCTCCAGCGGGTGCCCGAGCTCACTCTCCAGGGGATGCGGCAATCGCTCCCGGGGCTACCCGGGTTCCTGTACCAGGTGGACACGAGCGCGGTGAACTTCCTGCGCGACGTCGGCTCGGAGGGGGTTCGCCTCGACCTGCACCCGGTGCTCTCGCGCCCCATCCCCCTCGCCGGGTACATGACGGTCACGCCTTTCGTTGGCGGGCGGGCCACCGCCTACAGTAAAACAGTGACAGGGACCCACATTCCCCTGGCAGGAGGGCCGGCCGTCGAGGACACGAAGGATGATCCGCGAGTCCGCGAGTTGCTCGAGTTCGGGGCCGACGGCGAGAGCCGGGCCTCCCGCGTGTACGCTCTCGACGGGTGGGGTGGGCTCAGTGCGATGCTCCACTCGATCGAGCCCCGCGTGCATTACATCAGGATCGTCGGCAACAACTTCTACAGCCTGCCTCTCTGGACCGACCAGATCGACCGGATTCCCGAGGCCAACTGGTTCGAGTACTCCGTGACGAACCGGTTTCGCGGGAAGACGGTCAGCTCGGACAGCGCCGAGGCCGCACGCCTCGACCTTGCGCGGCTCGTCCTGGCCAACGCCTATGACTTCGAGGCGCGCCGGTTCGGCAACCTCGCCGGCGACCTGACGCTCCAGCCGAGCACCATGTTGAGCCTTCACGCCGACGCGAGCTATAACGTCGAGGGAGACGGTCTCCAGGCCTACACGGCCGACACGACGGTCACCGTCCCCCGCGTCACGGCGAACGTCGGGCTGCGCTACAACCGCCAGCAGCCGGTGAGCAATCCGTATTTCGTCCAGGTCCCCGGAACGTTCAACCCCGGCGCCGGGGTGCCCGAAGCGTCGTCCATCCACTTTCTCCAGGGCGCGCTCACGGTCGAGGTCTGGAGGAACCTTACCCTGAAGGTCAATACGAACTGGGACCTCCGGACCGACACCTTCGTCGAGAGCCGTTTCGGGCTCGATTTCAAGTTCGATTGCTGGGCGCTCAGCGTTGCGTTCGTCAAGCGGAGCCGCGACATTGCCACCGGACAAACCGCCGACGACGAGCTCCGCTTCTCGCTACATCTGCTGGGGCTCGGCAACGTCCTGAGCACGAAGATGGGCGCGAGCATGCTCGACTCCGGAGCGAGGTACAAATGATCCCTTTCATCGACCTGACCCGCCAGCACGCGGCGCTCCGGGAGGAGCTGGGCGGCGCCGTCACGCGCGTCCTCGACTCGAGCCAGTTCGTCCTCGGCGCCGAAGGTAAGACGCTGGAGCGCGAGCTGGCGGCCTTGTGCGGCGTCCGCTGGGCGCTCGGCGTCGCGTCGGGCACCGACGCGCTTCGGCTGGCGCTCTCGGCGCTCGGTGTCGGCCCCGGCGCCGAGGTCATCACGCCGGCGTTCTCGTTCGTCGCTTCCGCGTCCACGATCTTGATGGTAGGCGCGACCCCGGTCTTCGTCGACATCGATCCGGCGACGTATGCGCTCGACGTCGCGGCCGCCGAGCGCGCCATCACGCCCCGCACGCGCGCGATCATGCCCGTGCATCTCTACGGTCATCCGGCGCCCATGGATCGCGTCGTAGAGCTGGCGCGCGCCCACCGGCTTGCCGTGATCGAGGACGCGGCCCAGGCGGTGGGCGGAGCCTGGGCCGGACGGCCCGTCGGGGCCTGGGGTGACGCCGCGTGCTTCTCGTTCTATCCGACCAAGAACCTCGGCGCGTGCGGCGACGCCGGGATGGTGGTGACCGATCGCAGCGACGTGGCGGAGCGCGTCACGAGGTTGCGGCACCACGGCGACAGCGGTCGCTACCAGCACGTCGAGCTCGGCTTCTGCAGCCGACTGGACGAGGTGCAGGCGGCGGTCCTCCGCGTCAAGCTCGTCCGTCTGGCGACATGGACGGAAGCCCGCCGGCGGATCGCCGCCCGCTACCGCGCGCTGCTCGCGGGCGTCCCGCTGGACCTGCCGACGGAGGCGGCGAAGGCGCGCCACGTGTACCATCTCTTCACCGTGCGACACCCGCAGCGCGATACGCTCGCCAAGGCGCTGACCGAGGGCGGGGTCGGGACGGCCGTGTACTACCCACGCTCGGTGCCGGATCAGCCGATGTTCGGCGGCGGCGAGCGGCGCTGGCCCGAGGCGTCGCGCGCGGCGCGCGAGGTGCTGTCGCTCCCGTGCTTCGCGGAGCTCTCCGACGACGAGATCGAGCGGGTGGCCGCTGCCGTGCGGCACGCGTGCGCGCGGTCATGACGCCGACGGCGGAAACACTCAAGCGGCGGCTGGCCGCGAGTCCAACCGTGGGGCTGATCGGGCTCGGCTACGTCGGGCTGCCCCTGGCGGTCGCCTTCGCCGAGTCGGGCGCGACGGTGATCGGCGTCGATCTCGACGTGCGCCGGGTCGCCGCCGTGCGGGCGGGCGAGAGCTTCATCGAGGATGTGCCGACGGAGCCACTGGCCCGCCTGGTGCGGGCCGGGCGCCTCAGCGCGTCGGACGACATCGGGGCGCTCAGGGACGCGGACGCCATCGTCATCTGCGTGCCGACTCCGCTGGGCAAGTCGAAGGAGCCCGATATCTCGTTCATCGTCGCGGCGGCCGATGCCGTAGCCGGCATCATCCGCCGCGGGCAGCTCGTCGTGCTCGAGCCGACAACCTACCCCGGGACCACGCAGGAGATCCTGGTGCCGCGTTTCCAGGCCAGGGGGCTCATCGCGGGGCGCGATGTCTTCGTCGCCTTCTCGCCCGAGCGGATCGATCCGGGCAATCGCCGCTGGACGCTCCGAGACATCCCCAAGGTCGTCGGCGGCGTCACCGACGCCTGCCGCGACCTCGCCTCGGCGCTCTACGCACGTGTGACCCGCGAGGTCGTGCCCGTGTCCGGACCGGAGACCGCCGAGATGGTGAAGCTCTTCGAGAACACGTTCCGGTCCGTCAACATCGCGCTGGTCAACGAGTTCGCGATCATGTGCCGGCGCCTGGGCGTCTCGGTGTGGGAAGTGATCGCCGCCGCGGCGACGAAGCCGTTCGGGTTCATGCCGTTCTATCCCGGGCCAGGCCTCGGCGGCCACTGTCTCCCGAGCGATCCGCACTACCTCTCGTGGAAGGTGCGGCTCGAGGGGTACGAGCCGCGCTTCATCACGTTCGCGGACGAGATCAACCGCCGGATGCCCGCGTACGTCGTCCAGATGGTCGCCGACGCGCTCAACGATCGGAGCCGCGCCCTTCGTGGCGCGCGGGTCCTCGTGCTCGGCGTCGCCTACAAGGCCGGCGTCGCCGACGTGCGCGACTCGCCCGCGCTCGAGATCATCGAAGGCCTTCTCGCCAAGGGTGCGATGGTCGCCTACCACGACCCGCATGTGCCGGCGGTGATGGTCGGCGCCGTCAAGCTCGAGTCGCTCCCGTGGGGCGCCGCCGGACTGGCGTCGTGGGACGTCGTGCTGATCCTCACGGCGCACGCCGACTACGACTGGGCGGCGATCGTCCGCGAGGCACCCCTCGTGATCGACACGCGCAACGCGACCGGCGGCCTGCCGCCCTCCCCCCACGTCATCCGCCTCTAGGGTGCGAGGCCGAGCGGATTGAATTCGCGAACGCTTGAACCGTCGCCCCGCGATCGCGAGCATGATTCGACCGATGCACGGTTAGCCGCGATGGCGATGCTCAAAGCGATCGTGGTCTCGATGCGCCCGCGACAGTGGGTGAAGAACCTGTTCATCCTCGCGGGGCTGGTCTTCTCGCAGCGGCTGTTCACGGGCGCCGTGTGGACGGCGCTGGCGGCGTTCGCGATCTTCTGCGCGCTGTCCGGCGCCATCTACCTGCTCAACGACGTCGCCGATCGAGAGCGAGACCGCCTGGATCCGCGCAAGCGCGTCCGGCCGATCGCCGCCGGCCGGCTCCCCGTCGGGGTCGCCGTCGCGGCGGCGGCCGCGCTCGTCGCGGCGGGCCTCGCGCTGGCCGCGCTGCTCTCGCGCTCGTTCCTGGTCACGGCCCTCGCGTACGTCGTCCTGCTGGTCGCCTACTCGGCATGGCTCAAGCACGTCGTCATCGTGGACGTGATCGTCGTCGCCGGCGGGTTCGTGCTGCGCGCCGTCGCGGGCGCGGTCGTCATCGCCGTCGAGATGTCGGGCTGGCTCCTGATCTGCACGATCTTGCTCGCGCTGTTCCTGGCCCTCGGTAAGCGCCGCTACGAGTACCTGGCGCTGGACCAGGACGCGGCCCGCCACCGCCCGATCCTCGCCGAGTACAGCCCGGCGCTGCTCGACCAGATGATCGCCGTCGTGACCGCGTCCACGGTGACGGCCTACGCGCTCTACACGATGTCGCCCGAGACCGTGGCGAAGTTCCGCACGCACCTGCTGCCGGCGACCCTTCCCTTCGTGCTCTACGGGATCTTCCGGTACCTCTACTTGCTGTACCAGCGGCAGCTCGGAGGCAACCCGTCGGAGCTCCTCCTCAACGACAGGGCACTCCTCATCAACATGCTCGGCTGGATTTTCGCAGTGTTGCTGATCATCTACGGCGCACGGCTGGAGTAGAATAAACAGCATCATGCACAGCGCGGTCGCGCTCCTCCGCACGCGCCCCGAGACCGTCGTCGAGGACTACGGGCGCCTGATGCGCCTGGTGAAGTACGACCAGGTGCTGCGCCGCGACCAGGACCTGATCCTCAAGCTCAATCTCTCGTGGACCAAGTACTTTCCGGCGTGCTCGAGCCAGCCCTGGCAGGTCGACGGCGTGCTGACGACGCTGCTCGAAGACGGCTACGACCGCCGGCGGATCTTCCCCGTCGAGAACAAGACCGTGGTCACGGACCCGATCGCCGGATGCCGGAACAACAAGTGGCGTCCGGTGCTCGAGCGTCACGGCGTGCCGTTCATCCCGCTGCCCGGCGTCGAGTGGACCGTCTATAAGTTCCAGTCGCCGCTCCTGAAGCTGAACGCGATCTTCGCCGAGGGCATCGAGATCCCGAAGATGTACGTGGGGAAGAACGTATGCCACTTGCCGACCGTGAAGTGCGTGCATCCCGACACCGAGATCCTCCTCTCTGACGGAAGCCTGGTTCGGGCGGAGGCCTTGGTCAAAGAGTGGCAAGTTCGAGAGCCGGCCAGGGATCTACCGGACGGCGATCGCGTGAGCGAGGGTGAGGTTCGCGTCATCTCTTTGGCGAAGGGAGACTTGACGGGTGGGCACGCGACCCACTTCTGGCGCACGCCGCTGAATGACGTGGCGGTCTGGACGGTACGGACACGCACTGGGCGCCGGGTCACGACGTCACGCCGACACCCGTTCCTCACCCCCGACGGCTGGAGGTTGGCAGAGGAACTGCGCCTGGGGGATCGCATCGCGGTCGCTCGCCGGATCCGGATCAAGGGCTCGAGCCAGGATCTGCCGGGCGTTGCATCCCTGGGCCACGACGCGATTGACGTCGACCAACTTCGAGTCCGACCCGGACACAAGCACGATGTCGGCGTCCAACGAAGGATCATCCGCGCCTATCTGGATGGGGGTACGATCACTCAGCTCGCTCGCGAATTCGGGACGCACTGGGAGACGATCCGATCGATCGTCCATCGTTATGGTATTCGGTCTCGCTGGCGTCGCGTCTGGGCGAAGGCGCCAGAGCGAACGTCGCCTGAGTTCTGGCGTTGGATGGGCTACTTCATCGCGGAAGGGTACGCGTACGAGGCGAATGGCTCGTATCGAATCTCGATCGCGAACACCGATCCCGAGGTGCGCGCGGACTACATCACACAATGCCGGTCGCTCTTCGGCGTGGAGCCGAGGATACGTGGGAACGAGATCTACTTCGACGCTCTGAATCTGCGCCCCTTCTTCGAGGCGCTCGGTTTCACGGTTCCGACGAATTCTGCGACGAAGGCTGTGCCCGATATCCTCTTCAAGTGCCCCGACCACGAGATCGCGGCGTTTATCCAGGCCTATTTCGATGGCGACGGGACGGTGGACAAGTGCGGAGCCTGCGCCACGACGAAGAGCTGGCGCCTCGCGGGCCAGATCCAGATGCTTCTCTCCCGCCTCGGCGTCATCTCGTTCGTGGGCACGACTTGGAGCCGAGCGACGAACGGGCGCATGACCGAAAAGCAGAAGTACGCGCGGATCGCGGTCTATGGCGACGATGTCGTGGTGCTCGCCGGGCACGTGAGATTCCGTTGCGCGCACAAGCAGAGGAATCTCGAGCGTTTGGTAACCCGTCGGCGCCGCGGAAGGCGGCCAAGCAACTGGGACACGATACCGGTCGCTCCGGCGCTGTTCCGAATGATACGCCGGGGACTGGGGCTGACTCAGGCGAGCTCGGGCCGAGCCAGCACGGCCAACAACATCGAGAACGGCTACACCGAGCCGACGCGCGCTGCGGTCCGCTACTTCGTCGATCTCTTCGAGAGTCTCGACTCGTCCGGGCGATTCGCAGACGAGATCGCCTACATGCGGTTCCTCGCCAGCGAAGACATCGCCTGGGATCGGGTCGACGAAGTCCTGAATGAGCCAACGGACGTTTCATTTCTCTACGATCTCTCGGTTGAGGGAACCCACTCCTTCGTAGGGAACGGCGTAATCCTGCATAACACGCACGGGCATTCCCGTACCACCGGCGCGATCAAGAACGCGTTCGGCGGCTTGTTGAAGGAAGTGCGCCACTACGCGCACGAGTTCATCCACGAGGTGATGGTCGATCTGATGTACATGCAGCGCGAGCTCCATCCGAGCGTGCTTGCCGTGATGGACGGCACGGTGATGGGCGACGGCGCCGGGCCGCGCACGATGGTGCCGCGGATCGGGAACCTGATCCTGGCCTCGGCGGATCAAGTGGCGATCGACGCGATCGCGGCGCGGATCATGGGGTTCGATCCCCTGGCGATCCCGTATCTCCGGATGTGCCAGGAGCGTGGGCTCGGCGTGGCGGACCCGAAACGGATCGAGATCCTCGGCGACACGGACGCGGCGTCGATCTCGATGGGCTTCAAGACCAGCCGCAGCCTCGTGATCTGGGGCGACCAGCTGATCCGGCGGGGGCCCCTGCGGCCGCTCAAGCGGCTTCTACTCCACTCGCCCCTGGTGGTCTGGGCCCCGTTCGCCTCGAACGTCTACCACGACCTCCTCTGGTATCCGACAATCGGCCGGGCGCGCATCCGGACCTTCGCGGGCACCCCCTGGGGCCGGCTGTTCGAGACGTACTGAGATGGCCTCGCCGGTCCGCGTACGGTTCGCGCCGAGCCCGACAGGCCACCTCCACGTCGGCGGCGCGCGCACCGCGCTCTTCAACTGGCTGTTTGCCCGCCACCACCGCGGCGCCTTTGTCCTCCGCATCGAGGACACGGACCGCTCGCGCTCGACCGACGAGAACATCGTCGCGATCGTCGACGCGCTCCAGTGGCTCGGGCTCGACTGGGACGAGGGGCCGCCGACGCCGGGCTATCGTCAGACCGAGCGGCTCGCGATCTACCGCGAGCACGCCCAGCGGCTCCTCGCCTCCGGACGCGCCTACTACTGCGACTGCCCGCCCGAGCTTCTCGACCGCGAGCGGGGGGCCGCCCAGCAGCGGGGCGAGACGTTCCGGTATTCCGGACGCTGTCGCGACCGGGACCTCGGCGCCGGCGCGCTGCGCCTCCGGTTGCCCACCGCAGGCGCCACGGTGGTGAACGATCTCATCCACGGGCCGGTCACGTTCGAGCACAGCCAGCTCGACGACTGGATCCTTGTCCGCACGGACGGAACGCCCACGTACAACTTCTGCGTCGTCGTCGACGACGTCACGATGAGCATCACCCACGTCATTCGCGGCGACGACCACCTGTCGAACACCCCCAAGCAGATCCTCTGTTACGAAGCGCTCGACTACGCCGTCCCCGAGTTCGCCCACGTGTCGCTGATCCTGGGCAAGGATCGAAGCCGCCTCTCGAAGCGTCACGGCGCCACGTCCGTCCAGGCCTTCCGCGATTCGGGCATCCCCGCCGATGCGCTGGTGAATTACCTGGCGCGGCTCGGGTGGTCGCACGGCGACCAGGAGGTGTTCTCTCGCGCCGAGCTCGTCGAGCTCTTCGACATCAAGAACGTCGCCTCGTCCGGCGCGGTCTTCGACGCGACCAAGCTCGAGTGGCTCTCGCAACACTATCTGAAGACGATGAACGGCGCGCGGCTGGCAGAGCTGGCCGAGCCGTTCGTCAGGGCGGTCGGACTCACGCCACCACCCGATCACCCCCGGTTCATCGCCATGCTCGACACGCTCCGGGAGCGTGCGAAGACCCTCGTCGAGCTGGTCGAGCAGGGGCGGTTCTACTTCGAGCGCCCCGCGGCGTACGAGGCGAAAGCCGCGCAGACGCTCCTGACGGTCGAGGGCGCCCGGCGCCTCGGACTCGTGATCGCGCGGCTCGAGGGGGCGCCCGAGTTCACGGTGGCGGCGATCGAGCGCGTCCTCCGCGCGCTCACCGAGGAGCTCGGGCTCAAGCTCGTCGACCTCGCGCAGCTCGCGCGCCTCGCGGCGACCGGGCGCACGGCGTCGCCGCCCATCTTCGACGTGCTGGCCCTGATCGGGCGCGAGGAGTCGCTGGCGCGCCTGCGCCGCGCGCGCGAGGCCGCGGAGCGGACGGCGTGAGGCTCCTGCTCGCGCGCCACGGGCAGTCGGTGTGGAACCAGGTGCGGAAGTTCCAGGGCGCCAACGACGTCGGCCTCTCCGACCTCGGGCGCGCGCAGGCCGAGGCGCTCGGGCGGGCCCTCCGCCGCGGCTATCGCGTCGCGGTCGCGTACGTGAGCCCGATGCGCCGGGCCCTGGACACGGCGGAGATCGCGCTGGCCGGGACCGGGATCCCGCTGGTGCCCATCCCCGAGCTGCGCGAGCTGTCACTCGGCGAATGGGAGGGCTGCACGGTCGACGAGATCCGCGCGCGCGAGGGCAATCCGTACCTCGCGTGGGTCCGGTCGCCGCTGGATTGCCCGCCGCCCGGCGGCGAGCCCCTGCCGGACGTCTGCACCCGCGTTCGGCACGCGATCGGACGGATCGGCGCGGACCATCGAAACGGGGATGATGTCCTCGTCGTCGCGCACGGCGGGGTGATCAGCGTGTATCTCTGCCACTTGCTCGGCGTCTCGTTCAACGCGCTCTGGCGGATGCGGATCGACAACGGCTCGCTCACGATCGCCCGGCCGCCGCGCCTGGTGTCGGTCAACGACACGACGCACTTACCTCCTATGCCTGGCACCATGTGGTTTGACGTCTCGGGGGCAGGGGGCGGCCCGGGGGGTGCGTCCCCCTCGACCCGTGTAGTCAGGACTGACCCGATCACCGCGCGCCCGACACAGACGCCGCCGGTTGCTGCTAGCGTGGTCGGGGGGGACGCACCCCCCGGGCCGCCCCCTGCCCCCGAGACAGAGAGAGTTCCGTGACGGTCCTGCTCTCACTGTTCGGGGGCATGGCGCTCTTGCTCTACGGCATCCGGCTGAGCGGCGAGGCGCTCCAGCGGGCTCTCGGCGGCCGCTTGCGCAACATGCTCACGGGACTGTCGCGCAATCGGGTCTCGGCCGTGGCCTCCGGCGCGGCCATCACCGCCATCATCCAGTCGTCGGCGGCCACGACGCTCATGCTGATCGGCTTCGTCTCCGCGGGGCTCATGACCTTCCGGCAGACGCTGGGCATCATTCTCGGCGCCGACATCGGCACGACCTTCACAGTGCAGCTGATCGCGTTCCGCCTCACGGACTACTCACCGCTGCTCGTCGGGCTCGGCTTCCTGACGACGTTCGTCGCCCGCCGGCGTGTGCCGAAGGACCTGGGCCAGGCACTCCTCGGGCTCGGCCTCATGTTCCTCGGTCTCAAGCTCATTCTCGACAACGTGGAGCCTCTCAGGTCGACACCCCTGGCGCTCGATCTCCTCAACGGGGTCGGCCAGAATGCGGCGATCGGCGTGCTGACCGGCGCGGTCTTCAGCGCCCTCGTCACCTCGTCGGCGGCCACGCTCGGATTGGCGCTCGCGTTCGCGCACCAGGGGCTGCTGCCGCTCGACGGCGCCGTGGCGGTCGTGCTCGGGGCCAACATCGGTACGTGCGCGACCGCGCTCACGGCGTCGGTCGGCGCCACGGCCGAGGCCAAGCGCGTGGCCGTCGCCCACATCGCGTTCAAGCTGCTGGGCGCCGCCCTGGTCTTTCCGTTCATCGGGCCCCTCACCGCCGTGGTGGCGAGCACCGCGTCCGATCCGGCCCGCCAGATCGCGAACGCCCACACGTTCTTCAACATCGGGATCAGCCTCGTGTTCCTGCCGTTCACCCCGCTGGCCGCGCGGGCGATCGAGGCGCTCGTGCCCGACGACGTGCAGGGCGACAGCCCCTTCCGGACGCGATACGTCGACGAGCGCTCGCTCGACCAGCCGTCGCTCGCGCTGGGGCAGGCGACACGCGAGGCCCTCCGCATGGCCGACGTGGTGCAGGGGATGCTGCGCGACGTGCCGATCGTCTTCGCCAGCAGCCACCACGAGCTGCTCGAGGACGTGGAGCGACGGGACGACCAGGTCGACTTCCTCGAGCGGGAGATCAAGCTCTTCCTGGCGCGCCTGGGGCGCGACGCGATGGGGCCGGACCTCAGCCGGAAGGAGATCGGTCTGATCTCGGTCATCGGCAACCTCGAGAACATCGGCGACATCATCGACAAGAACCTGATGGAGCTCGGCCGCAAGAGGCTCTACCAGGCCCGCCGGTTCTCGGATGCCGGCTGGGCCGAGATCCAGGAGTTCCACGCCATGGTGTCGAAGAATCTCGAGCGCGCCATCGCCGCCTTCGCCGCGAATGACCGCGCCCTCGCGCAGGAGGTGCTGGACCAGCGCGCGCTCATGCGGCAGCGCGAGCGCGATCTGCGGGAATCCCACCTGGGGCGCCTGCGCGCCGGGCTGGCCGAGTCGATCGAGACGTCAGAGATCCACCTGGACGTCCTGACCAACCTGAAACGCATCAGCTCGCACGTGTCGGCGCTCGCGATCTCGATTCTCGAGGAGGTCTGAGATGAAGAAAGTCGAGGCCATCATCAAACCCTTCAAGCTGGACGACGTCAAGGAGGCGCTCACCGAGATCGGGGTGATCGGCATGACGGTTACCGAGGTGCGTGGCTTCGGCCGGCAGAAGGGGCACACGGAGCTCTATCGCGGCTCGGAGTACACGGTCGACTTCCTCCCCAAGGTGAAGATCGAGGTCGTCGTCCCCGATACCCTGGTGGACAAGGTCGTCGCCACCATCACCGGCGCGGCGAAGACCGGCTCCATCGGCGACGGCAAGGTGTTCGTGTTGCCGATCAACGAGTCGGTTCGGATCCGCACGGGCGAGACGGGCGAGTCGGCAGTCTGAACGCTGACACCGTCCGGCTCCTGACCGCCGGCGATCGCGGCGCGGCGGTCCGGCTCCGGCGGACGCTGCGGCAGCTCGGGTTCGCGGATCCGGGCGGGGCGGCGGCCAACCTCGAGAGCCTCACGCCGACGCCGCGCGACGCCGAGCTCCTGGCGCCGGCCTTTCCACGCCTCCTGGCCGAGCTCGCGGGGGCGCCGGACCCCGACATGGCGCTCAACAACCTCGAGCGCTACGCGGCCGCCGTCGACCGGTCAGTATTCTTCCGCACGCTCGCCGAGCATCCCGGTGCAGTGCCGCTGTTGGCGCGCCTGGGCGGCTCGAGCCAGGTGCTCGCCGACGTCTTGCGCCGGCGCCCCAGCAGCCTCGCGTGGCTGCTCGAGCCCGCGACGATGCGGCTCTGGTTCGCCGAGGACCTGAAGGCCGACCTGGCGCAGACGCTCGGCCCGTTCGAGGCGCGGGAAGCGCGGATGAACGCGCTGCGGCGCTTCAAGTACCGCCATTTCCTGCGCATCGGCGCGCGCGATCTCCTGGGCGACGCCGACCTCTCGGGGACGACCGAGGAGCTGTCGCATCTGGCCGACGCGTGCATCGGGCGGGCGCTGCGCGAGGCCGCGGCGACCGTGTCCCAGGTGTACGGGGCCCCGCTCGGCGCCGACGGATCCGAGACCGGGCTCGCGGTCATCGCCATGGGCAAGCTCGGCGGCGACGAGCTCAACTACTCGTCCGACATCGATCTGATGTTCGTCTACGGGGCCGACGGCGAAACGGCGGGTGGAGATGCCGGCCACCTGGCCAACGGCGAGTATTTCGCGCGCGTCTGCCGCGAGCTCGTCGGCTTGCTCGAAGAGATCACCGACGAAGGCTCTGCCTTCCGCGTCGATCTGCGGCTCCGACCCGAGGGGCGCATGGGGGGGATCGTCCTGTCGCTCGACGGGTACCGCGAATACTATCGGGATCGCGCCGAGCTATGGGAGCGCCAGGCCCTCATCAAGGCGCGCATCGCCGCCGGTGACGCGGCCGTCGGCGCTCGCTTCCGGGAGCTCGGGTGCCGGACCGTCTATCGTCCCGGACTCGACGCGCGCATCGTCCCGGCCATCCGCTCGATGAAGGCGCAGATCGACAGTGCCGTGCGCGCCAAGGGTAACGAGGCGACCAACGTCAAGCTCGGGCGGGGTGGGATCCGCGAGATCGAGTTCATCGTCCAGGCGCTCCAGCTCCTGTACGGCGGCGACGACCCGTGGCTGCGCGAGGCGAACACGCTGAAGGGGATCTTCCGGCTCACCGAGCGCGGGTACCTGGCGCCCGACCTCGGCCGGCGGCTCTCCCGGGCCTACGAGCACCTCAGAACGGTCGAGCATCGCCTGCAGATCCTGCACGAGCTCCAGACCCACACGCTTCCCAAGGACCGGCTGGAGCTCGGACGCCTCGCCCGGCGCGTCGGCATCCCGGCGCCGCCGGCCCGCGCGGCGAGGGAGTTCCAGGCGCGCCACCGGGCGGTCACGACGTCCGTGCACCGCGCCTTCCGGGAGTTCTTCGCGGTCCGCGAGCTCGCGCCGCGCCGCCGACCGCGCCTGACGAGCCTGACGGCGTTGCGGGCGACCGGGTTCAAGGATCCCGAGCGCGCGCGGCACAACTTGCAGCTGATCCTGGAGGGCCGCCCACTGGTGCCGTACGCGGCGCACCTCTCCGCCACGCTCGCGCGCCTCTATCCGATGCTCCTCGACGCGCTCTGGAAGAGCCCCGATCCGGACGAGGCGCTGAATCAATTCGAGCGGCTCCTGGCGGCAGCCGGACCGCGAGCCGGACTCGTGGAGCTTCTCGTCAAGGATCCGGATCTCCTGCTCGGGCTCGTCAAGGTCTGCGCCGGGGGCGATATCCTCACCGAGCTCCTGATCGCCCAGCCCGAGCTGCTCGCGTCGCTGGCCAATCCCGAGCGGCTCCTGGCCCGAAAGTCCAAGGCGGGCCTGCGCCTGGCGCTGGCCTGCGTCTTCGTTCCCGGGACGACACCGGTCGAGCGCCGCGATCGGCTACGCCGCGTGAAGCAGGCCGAGGAGCTGGCCATCGTCTGGCGCTACGTCCTCGAGGTCACCACCATCGACGGGTATTCGCGCGAGATGACCGCGCTGGCGGAGGCGACCCTCGCGGCCGGCTGGCTCCTGGTCCAGGAGCCGCTCGTCGAGCGCTACGGCGTGCCGCGCGACGCGTCCGGGCGATTCATCCCCGCGGTCATCGTGGGACTCGGCAAGCTGGGCGGCCGCGAGCTCGTCACCGGCTCCGACCTCGACCTGTTCGTCGTCTTCGGTGAGGACGGTAAGACCGACGGCGCCGATCCGGTCGACGCCCACTGGTTCTACAGTCTCGCGGCCGAGCGGCTGGCGGGCGTGCTCGGTGACATCACGGCGGCGGGCGTCGCCTTCCCGGTGGACCTGCGGCTACGGCCCGGCAGCAAGGGGAGCGGCTTCGCCTCGAGCGTCGCCGCGCTCGAGCGTTACTATCTGGAGCATGGCGACCTGTGGGAGCGCCAGACGTTGACGCGCGCCCGGGTGATCCTCGGGGACCGCGCCCTCGCCCGGCGCGTGCGCCCGGCGCTGCGCCGGCTCGTCTACGGCGAAGCGCTTCCGCGCCCGGCGCTCAAGGAGATCGCGGAGGTGCGCACACGGATGGAACGCGAGCTCGGACGGGAGACCCGCGGGCGCGTCCACGTGAAGTACGGACGCGGCGGCCTCGTGGACGTAGAGTTCCTCGTCCAGGCGCTCCAGCTCGTCCACGGCCACCGCCACCCCGACGTGCGGCGGTTCACGACGGCGGCGGCGCTCAAGGGCCTCTCGCGCGCCGGTGCCCTCGAGGCAGTCGCGGCGTCCGAGCTCCTCGAGCGCTACCGCTTCGTCCGGCGCGTGTCTGCCGCGCTCCGGCTCCTCGGCGCGCGTCCGTCGGACACCCTCGAGCTGGCCGGTCCCATGCCCGCGCGCGTGGCGACCGCTCTCGGCTACGAGTCGCGCCAAGCGTTCCTCGAGGCCTACCGCGAAAACACTACCGCCGTGCGCGACGCCTATGAACAAAGCCTCGGGTTGACCGCCGACCGGAGCCCCGGGTCGACTGCGGACCGGAGCCCCGGGTCGACTGCGGACCGGAGCCGGGTCGCGCCTATCTCAGGCCACCCTCGGTCCGATCCGGGCTCCAGGACCCCGCTCCAATGAAACGCCTGTTCGTCATGGACGGCCACTCGCACCTATTCCGTGCCTACCACGCGGTCGGGTACCTATCGACGTCCAAAGGGGTGCCGAGCCATGCCGTGCTGATCCTCAGCACAATGCTGTGGAAGCTGATTCGCGAGGAGCAGCCCGACTACCTGGCGATCGCCTGGGACCCGCCGGGCCCGACCTTCCGGGACGCCCTGTCGGCGGATTACAAGGCGACGCGCAGCGCCATGCCCGACGACCTGGTCCGCCAGCTCCCCTACGTGCGCAGGCTCTTCGAGGCGCTCCGCACACCGGTGCTCGAGGTCGCGGGGTTCGAGGCGGACGACGTGCTGGCCACCGTGGTCGACAAGGCGCTCGCCGTCCCCGAGCTCGAGATCGTGGTCGTGAGCGGCGACAAGGACCTACTCCAGCTCGTTGGCCCGAGGGTTCGCGTGCTGAGCGTCTCCGGGCGGACCGGCGAGCCCGTGCTCTACGACGAGGCGAAGGTGCGCGAGCGCTGGGGAGTCGAGCCCGGACAGATCGCCGACGTGCTCGCGCTGATGGGCGATGCCATCGACAACATCAAGGGCGTCCGCGGCGTCGGCGAGAAGACCGCGGTGAAGCTCATCGGTCAGTTCGGCTCGGTCGAGCGCCTCTACGAGAACCTCACGCTCGTCCCCGGCAAGCTCCGCGAGACGCTGGCCACGGGCCGGAAGGACGCGCTCCTCTCGCGCGAGCTGGCGCTCCTCAACCGTCAGGTGCCCGTCGCCCTCGATCTCGACGCGTTTCGCCGTGTCGAGCCCGACTGGGGCAAGCTGCGCGTGCTCTGGATGGAGATGGAGTTCTCGCGGCTCGTGAAGGAGCTGCCGCCGCCGCCACCGCCGGCGGCCCCCGAGCCCTCGCAGCTCCTCGAGGGACCGGCCGCGATCGCCGCGTGGCTTGACGGCGTGCCGGCCGGAGCGCCGCTGGCGCTCGACTGGGCCGGCGAGTCGCCGCCGCCGGAGCCGCGCATCACCGGCCTCGCCGTGTTCCACCCGGCCGCCGGCGCGGCCGAGATCGGGGCCGGCGAGGCCCCCGCGTCGCTCGGCGCGCGTGAGCTGATCGTGCACGACGCGAAGCCCCTGATCGAATCCTGGCTCGCCCGCGGCGTCGCCCCGCCCCCGGTCCACGACTCGGCGGTCGCGGCCTACCTGCTCAACTCGGCCCGCCAGAGCTACCGGCTCGAGCAGGTCTGCATGGACGCGTTCGGCGACTGTCCGCCCGCGGCCGATCCCGCGCGCGCGCTCGGCAGGCGCGCCACGTTCGTCTGGCGCTACTGGGAGCACGCGGCCGCCGAGCTCAGAGCCCGCGAGCTCTGGACGATCTACGAGGAGATCGAGCGCCCGCTCGTCCTGGTGCTGGCGCTCATGGAGCGCCACGGCATCCGTGTCGACCCCGGGCGCCTCGAAGCGTTCGCGAAGGAGCTCGAGCGCGACCTCGACAACCTCACGCGCGAGATCTATCAGCTGGCCGGCGCCGAGTTCACCATCGCCTCGCCCAAGCAGCTGGCGCAGATCCTCTTCGAGAAGCTCAAGCTGCCCCCCATCCGGCGGACGAAGACGGGGTACTCCACGGACGCCGACGTGCTGACCGAGCTGGCGGTCGGGCACCCGCTGCCGGCGAAGATCCTCGAGCACCGGAGCCTCGCGAAGCTCAAGGGCACCTACGCGGACACGCTGCCTGGGCTCATCAACCAACGCACCGGCCGGATCCACACGACGTTCAACCAGCTGGTGGCGGCGACCGGACGGCTCAGCTCGCAGGACCCGAACCTCATGAACATTCCGATCCGGACCGAGCTCGGCCGTCGCATCCGTCAGGCGTTCATTCCCGAAGCCGGATGGCGGTTCGTCGCCGCCGATTACTCGCAGATCGAGCTGCGGATCCTCGCGCACCTCTCCGAGGAGCCCGCGCTGATCGAGTCGTTCGCGCGCGGCGAGGACATCCACACGCGGACGGCCTCGGAGGTGTTCCATATGCCAGCGTCCGCGGTCACGTCGCTCCAGCGCACGATCGCCAAGAGCGCCAACTACGCGATCCTCTACGGCGTCTCCGCGTTCGGCCTGTCGCAGGCGACGAGGATCGACCAGAAGGAGGCGCAGCGGTATATCAGCGATTACTTCGCGAGCCATCCGCGCGTGCGGGCCTTCATCGACCGGACCCTCGCCGAGGGGCGCGAGCGCGGCCACGTGAGCACGCTCCTGGGGCGGCGCCGCTACCTGCCGGACCTCACGAGCGGCAACCCGGTCGCCCGCAACGCCGCCGAGCGCATGGCGATGAACGCGCCCGTCCAGGGCACCGCCAGCGACATGATCAAGATCGCGATGGTGCGCGTGCAGGCGGCTCTCGTCGCGCGCGGGCTGCGCGCGCGGATGCTGCTGCAGGTCCACGACGAGCTCCTCTTCGAGGCCCCGCCGGACGAAGTCGGCGCGGTCGAGGCCCTCGCCCGAGAGATCATGGCGTCGGCTCTGCCGCTGAAGGTTCCCGTCGTGGTCGACGTGAAGACGGGCGGCGACTGGGCGGAGGTATGAGCGCCCCGCGGAGGTTTCTGCTCGTTGGACTCACCGGCGGCATCGCGACGGGGAAGAGCACGGTCTCGGAGATCCTCCGGCAGCTCGGCGGCGAGATCATCGACGCCGATCGACTCGCCCGCGACGTGGTCGAGCCGGAGCAGCCGGCCTGGAAGCAGATCGTGGCGGAGTTCGGCCGCGGCGTCGTGACCGCCGAGGGCGCGCTGGATCGGAAGAGGCTCGGCGCGATCGTCTTCGCCGATCCCGAGCGGCGCAAACGGCTCGAGGCGATCACCCATCCCGCGATCCGCGCCCGGTTCCAGGCGCGTCTCGACGAGCTGGCCGCGCAGGGGTTCGCGGGCATCGTGGTCTTCGACGCGCCGGTGATGATCGAGAGCGGCAACTACAAGAATATGGACCGCCTCGTTGTCGTCGTCACGGACGATGCGACCCAGGCGGCGCGGCTCCAGGAACGCGACGGCACCGACGAGGCTGAGGGCCGGCGGAAGATCGCCAGCCAGATGCCGCTTGCCGAGAAGGCCAAGCTGGCGGACTACGTCATCGACAACTCCGGCGCTCCCGAGGCCACCGCCGCGGAGGTGCGGCGCGTGTTCGCGGCACTCATGGCCGACCTCAGGGCGCGCGCGGCGGTGTAGGGGTCGGGCCGGATCATGACGAAGCGTCAGGCGCTCGGCCAGCACTTTCTCCGCGACGGGGCGATTGCCCGCGAGATCGTGGATCTCGTCAGGCCGACATCGCACGACCTCGTCGTCGAGATCGGGCCAGGGGAGGGTGCGCTGACCGGGATTCTGGCCGGCCGCGCCGGGCGCGTCGTCGCGCTGGAGATCGATCGAGCCCTCGGCGGGGCGTTGCGGGCGCGGCTGCCCGCCGTGGAAGTCCTCGACGCGGACGCGCGGACGTGGGACTACACAAGCCTCGCGGCGCCGGCCGGCGGGCGCGTGCTGATCGTCGGCAACCTTCCCTACAGCGTCGGGAAACCGATCCTCATGGCGCTGATCGGGGCCCGCGCCGCGATTCACGAGATGGCGCTGATGCTCCAGCGCGAGGTCGCCGAGCGCGTCGCGGCCCCGCCCGGGGGCAAGACCTACGGAAGCCTTTCCGTATTCACCCAGCTCCACTGCGACGTGCGCCTGGCGCTTCGCGTGCCCCCCGGCGCGTTTCGCCCGCCCCCGAAAGTGGAGTCGGCGGTGCTGCATCTGCGCATGCTGCGCGAGCCGCGTGTTCCGCTGGGCGACGCGCGGCGCTTCGAGACCGTCGTCCGGGCGGCGTTCGCCCAGCGGCGGAAGATGCTGGCGAACGCGCTGGTGGCGGGGCTCGGTCTTCCCCTGGATGTCGTTCGCCGGGCGGCGACCGGGGCCGGAGTGGACCCGGCGCGGCGGGCCGAGACGCTCACCCTCGTCGAGTTCGCGGAGCTGACGGCCCGGCTGTCCTGAGCCGGGGTGGGAGTGTCCGGAAATCCTTACCGCAGTTGAATTTGCGGCCCTGGCCCGTCCTCGTTATTATGGATGCAATGCACACGCGCTTCGTGATGGCGACGGTGCTGCTCACGGCAAGCCTGACCGGGCTCGCGGTGTCCGCGTATCTCTATGTGTGGCCCGGCGCGGCTCGCGCGCCCAGATGGCTTCCGGCGCCGGTGCCCGAAGCCATCGTCCTGCGCCCCATGTTTCCGATCACGACCCGCGGAGTCGAGGTGAGGCGGGGGGACACACTCGCGCGCACGCTCGCGCGCGGAGGTATCGAGGCCCGCGCCGCCAACGAGCTCGCCGGACAGTTCGGACGAAACGGCGCGGACCTCCGGAAACTCCGGCCAGGCGCCGCGGTCGAGATCATCTCGAACTTCCGGAACGAGCCCATCCTCATCCGCTATGAGGCGAGCCCGTGGCTGTCGTTCGCCGCCCGCGCCGTGCGCGGCGGCTGGCAGGTGGGCCGTGCCGAGACCGTTCCCGACGTTCGGGTGGAGGCGGTAAGCGGCGTGGTGCAGCGCTCACTCTTCGATGCGGTCGAGCGGACCGGCGAGTCGGCCCGGCTCGTGCTCGAGCTGGTCGAGATTTTCTCCTCGGACTTCGACTTCACCGCCGACACGCGCGCCGGGGACCGCTTTCGTCTCCTGGTCGAGAAGCGCTACGCGGGCGACGACTTCGTCGACTACGGCCGGATCCTCGTCGCCCAATACGCGAGCGGGGGCAAGACGCTCACCGGCGTGGGGCTCGAGCGGGCGTCGCGCTACGGACACTACGACCTGGCCGGCCAGTCGCTCCGGAAGAGCTTCCTCAAGTCGCCGCTCGAGTTCTCCCGCGTCACCTCGGGCTTCACCTACGCGCGGCCGCACCCGATCCTCGGCGGGGTGCGTCCCCATCTTGCGATCGACTACGGAGCGCCGGTCGGCACGCCGGTGCGCGCCGTCGCGGACGGCGTCGTCGTCCATGCCGGATGGAACGGTGGCAACGGCATCCAGGTCCATCTCCGGCATCGGTCGGGCTACGAGACCCAGTACAACCATCTCTCCCGGATCAGCGAAGGGCTCCGGCCCGGTGTGCGCGTCCGGCAGAAGCAGATCATCGGCAATGTCGGCGCCACCGGGCTCGCGACGGGGCCCCACCTCGACTACCGCGTCGCGCGCAACGGCACGTTCGTGAACCCGCTCGGTGAGAAATTCATCCCCGGCGAGCCGATCCCGGCGGCGGCCCGTCCCGACTTCCAGCGCCACGCGCGGGAGCTCCTCGCGCGCCTCGAGGCCACGGCTCCCTTCTAGTTGGACTTTGGACATCGGGAGGAGCGAGCGTCGCTCCCCCCGATTGCCCCCCACCGGTCACGCCCTGCGGCCTCACCCAGAATCCGATTGCGCCGGCGTAGCCGGCGCTCGGGCGCGGTGACTCGCATGTGAAGCCCGCCTGGCCGACCACCACCCAAGGTCCCGAAACTTCGGGGAACCTGAAGGGGGGTGGTAGGATCAAGCCGCCGTCAGGAAAGGAGTTCCGTGGAGCCCGTCGTTCGTTTGATCCCCCTCGGTGGCCTCGGCGAGATCGGCCTCAACATGATGCTCGTCGAGTCCGGCGAGGACTTGATCGCGATCGACTGCGGCCTCATGTTCCCCGACGACGAGCTGCCCGGGATCGACCACGTCATTCCGGACTTCACGTACGCGCTCGCGCGGCGCGCGGGGTTCCGCGCCGTCGTCCTGACCCACGGCCACGAGGATCACATCGGCGCGCTGCCGTATCTGCTCCGCGAGGCGGCGGTGCCCGTGTACGGCACCCCCATGACGCTGGCGCTGGTCGCGGAGCGGTTGCGCGAGCACGGGCTCGCCGAGGCGGCGGACCTCCGGACCATACGAGCACGCCAGCGCGTCGAGGCCGGCCCCTTTGGCATCGAGGCGATTCGCGTGACGCACTCGATCGTCGACGGTATCGGCCTGGCGATCGACACGCCTGCCGGCACGGTCGTCCATACCGGCGACTTCAAGCTCGACCCGAGCCCGCTCGACGGCGAGCTGCCCGACTACCGGCGGTTCGCCGAGCTGGGCGAGCAGGGGGTGCTCGTGCTCTGCTCCGACTCCACCAACGCGGACCGGCCCGGCCACACGGGCTCGGAAGTGGAGGTGGGGCAAGCGCTCGCCACGCGGTTCGACGGCGCGTCCGGGCGCATCATCGTCGCCACCTTCGCCTCGCACATCCATCGCGTCCAGCAGGTGCTCACGCTCGCGTCCCGCACGGGCCGGCGGGTCGCGCTGCTGGGCATGAGCATGCAGAGGAACGTGACGATCGCGGCGGAGCTCGGCTACCTGCGCGTGCCCGACGGCGTCCTCGTGCCGCTCGAGGAGCTGGACGATCTTCCGGCGCATCGCCAGGTGATCCTCTCGACCGGCAGCCAGGGCGAGCCGAACTCGGCGCTGGCGCTCATGGCCGCGGCGGAACACAAGTACGTGCACGTCGAGCGCGGGGACCTCGCGATCATCTCCGCCCGGGTGATCCCGGGCAACGAGCGGACGATCAGCCGCGTCGTGAACGCGCTCTACCGCCTGGGCGCGGAGGTGCTGTACGAGGACAACGCCTTCGTCCACGTCTCCGGCCACGCGAGCCAGGAAGACCTCAAGCTGATGTTCAACCTGACGCGGCCCCGGTACTTCATCCCGGTTCACGGCGAGTACCGCCACCTCCTCGCCCACGCGCGGCTCGCCGAGAGCGTCGGGATCGGGCCTGATCGCGTCTTCCTGATCGAGGACGGCATGGGTGTCGAGGTCTCGAAGACCACGGCGCGGCTGGTCGGCCGCTTCCCGGCCGGACGCGTCCTGGTGGACGGCAAGTCGGTCGGCGACATCGGCGCCGTGGTCCTGCGTGACCGCCAGCTTCTCGCCGAGGACGGTCTGGTGGCGGTGTCGCTCGCCGTCGACCGCGACGGTGTGGTCGTCGCGGGCCCTGAGATCGCCTCGCGCGGGTTCGTCTACGTCAAGGAGAGCGAGCCGCTCGTCGAGGAGCTGAAGAAGGCCCTCCTCGCGGCGCTCGCCGAACGCGACCCCGACGCGCCGTGGGAGCGCGACCTCGTGGGCGCGACGGTGCGCTCGGCGGTCCGCCATTTCATCAATCAGCGCTTTCGCCGCAAGCCGGTCGTGCTGCCGATCATTCTGGAGGTCTGATGTCCACACTGGTCTCGACCGACCCCAAGCCCCGCCGGCGCCGCAAGCGCGGCAGCGACCGCTGGCTGAGCGAGGTGAAGGGCATCGTGACGCTGCTCGCCGCGGGCTTCGGTCTGATCGCGCTCGCAACGTTCGATCCCGCCCTGACACCGGCGGAGCAGCACGGCCCGGCCGGACCCGTCGGCGTCTGGCTCGGCTGGGCGAGCTTCCAGTCCTTCGGCTACGCCAGCTTCCTCCTGCCGCTCCTGCTCGGCGCCTGGGGGGCGTCGGCGTTCCTGCGGCCGCTCGTGGTGCGCGGCTGGGTGCCGCTCGCCGGGCTGGCCACGCTGCTCGTGAGCGCGGCCGGGCTGCTCACGCAGACCACGAGCGCGGGGAGTGGCGCTGTCGGGGGCGGCGTCGTCGGCCGCGCGATCACCGCTGTGCTCCACGCGGGCTTCGGCGATGTCGGCACCTGGCTCACGCTCGTCGCGGCGGTGCCGATCGGCGTGCTCTGCGTGACGCGTGTCTCGTACGCCGCCGTGGCGCGCGTCACGACGGCGCGACTCGCGAAGCTTCGGCGCCGCACCGCTCTGCCGGCGTCCGCCGGGCGGGTGGCCGCCGAGCGGCCGCCGGCCGAGTCCGAGATTGTCGCGCTGCCGGTGGTCGTCGAGCCCTCGCGCCCACGCGGGCGCCTGGCCGAACAAGGACTCGCCTGGCAGGAGACCTTCGACTTCGGCGGCGGCGGCGCCGAGGCGTTCCAGCTCCCGCCGGTGGGACTTCTCAAGGTGCCGCCGGCGACCGAGCTCAAGCGCACCCGCGAGGAGCTGCAAGACAACGCCGAGACCATCCGGAGAAAGCTCCAGGACTTCGAGGTCGAGGGACGGATCGTCCAGGTGAGCCCGGGGCCGATCATCACCTCGTACGAGTTCGAGCCCGCGACCGGAGTCAAGATCAGCCAGGTCGTGAATCTCGGGGACGACCTGGCGCTCGCGCTGAAATCCGCCTCCGTCAGAATAGTCGGGCCGATTCCCGGCCGGGGCACCGTCGCGATCGAGGTGCCGAACTCCGAGGCGGTGACCGTCTACCTGCGGGAAATCTTCGTCTCCGCGGAGTTCGCCGAATCCAAGGGACGCCTGCCGTTGGCCCTCGGCAAGGACGTGACGGGCACGCCCGTCGTCGCGGATCTGACGGCCATGCCACATCTGCTGGTCGCGGGCGCCACCGGCAGCGGCAAGTCGGTCGGCCTCAACTCGATGATCTGCTCGATCCTCTACAAGACCACGCCGGCCGACGTGCGGTTCCTCCTGATCGATCCCAAGCGCCTGGAGCTCAGCGTGTACGAGGGGATTCCGCACCTGCTGGCGCCGGTGGTCACTGACTCGAAGGAAGCGGCGGCGCGCCTGCGCTGGATCGTCGGCAAAATGGACGAGCGGTACAAGACCTTGCAGACCAAGCAGGTCCGGTCCATCGAGGGCTACAACAAGGCCGTCGGTCCGGAGGAGCACCTTCCGTACTGGGTCGTCGTCGTGGACGAGCTGGCCGACCTCATGGTGGTGTCGGCGGGCGAGGTCCAGACCTCGCTGGTGCGCCTCGCCCAGATCGCGCGGGCGGTCGGGATCCACCTGATCATCGCGACGCAGCGGCCGTCGGTCGACGTCGTGACCGGGTTGATCAAGGCGAACTTCCCGACGCGAATCGCCTTTCAAGTAGCTTCGAAGGTGGATTCGAGAACGGTCCTCGATGGGAACGGCGCCGAGCAACTCCTCGGACGCGGCGACATGATATTCGTCCCGCCCGGGGCGAACAAGCAGATGCGCGTGCACGGGGCCTGGGTCGGCGACGACGAGGTCCGGGCGGTCTGCGATTTCCTCCGCCGCCAGGGTACCGCAGTCTACGAGGAGGTCGTGCTGGCGACCGAGGCGGAGGTCGCCGAGGGTACCGCCGCCGAGCGCGACGATCTGTACTGGGACGCCGTGCACCTCGTGATCGGCCAGCACCAGGCCTCGATCTCGTTCCTGCAGCGGCGGATGCGGCTCGGGTATCCGAAGGCCGCGCGATTCGTCGATATGATGGAGCAGGACCGGATCATCGGCCCGGGCGACGGCGCCAAGCCCCGCGAGGTCCTCGTCGGCCCCGAGTATCTCGCCAAGCGCGGGAAGTGACCCTCGTCTGACGCGGGCCCGGCGGACTCAGCGTCCGCCGCGAGTCTTCGTCGGCCAGACGAGGTCGAGCACCCCGAGGGCCAGGAGCCCGCAGGCGCCGAGCGTCGCAAGCAGGATCGCGACCTCTTCATGCATCCACAGGTCCACGGTTACGATTGAAGCGGATGGGCGCCGTGACCACCAAGAAAATTAGCACCTAGTACCGGATCCGGACACGATACGTGAGCTTGGCGGCCCCCTCCTTCGGCACCGGGATCTGGTACTTCAGCGTGTGGGCCTGGATCTTCTCGTACTGATGGCTCGAGGCCAGGACTTGCCAGTCGCCCGGCACGGGCTCGATGACGGTGACGGTCTGGGCCGCGGTCTTGTGGTTCCGGAGGCTGATCTCCCACTCGATTTCGTAGAGGTTCGAGGCGAGCTTCTTGAAGTCCTTCTGCGTGCGCTCGCCGACCAGGTCGAAGGCGTTGCCCATCTTGATCTTCACGCGCTCGTCCTTCGGCGTGTGGTCGATCCAGTCCTCGCCGATGAACTGCTGGCTGCCCGAGCCATCGGCCTTGTAGACGCGGATCTTGCCCTTCGGCAGCGGCAGGCCCAGGCGGTTCTCCTTGCTGTTCTTGACCTCGAGGTAGACCGCGATCTTCTGGTTCGAGACCGGCACGCCGTAGGCGTTCCGATAGTAGTCCTGCGCGCCGTAGTAGATGAGCTCCTTCGTGATCGGCACCTCGCTCGCCGCCAGGAGCGAGAGCTGCTTGGTCTGGTTGTCCTTGATGGTCGTTCGGCCGTCCAGCGAGTAGAGGTGGTACTCGAAGAACCCCTCGGACTGGAAGTCGCGGCTCGCGTCCGCCGGGGAGGCGGCCTTGCCCGCCATCTCGAGCAAGCGGCCGTCGCGACGCGGGTCCTGCGCCCGGTTGACGTCGCCGGCCACGAGCTTCAGCGCGGCGTTGCCGTAGGTGGCCCCGCTCTTGTTGTCGATCGTCACCCAGCCCGTGAGGTCGGAGAGCGTGTCGGCGGCGTTGAGCACCATGACGTAGTCGGCCTTCCACGTGATGCCGCTCGTGAGATACGACGCTTCAATGCGCTGTGGCCGCGCCGTCTGGTTGCGGAGGAGCCACACGAGCGTGGGCTTGGCCACGAGGTTCTCGGGCAGCGAGGGCAGGACGAGCCGGCCGTAGTGGCCCATGTGAATCTGGCCGTTGATCTCGAAGACCGGCCCGTTGGTCGAGAGCAGCGTCGCCTCGTGGAAGGTGCCGTCGCCTTGGTAGAGGCGGACCTTCCGGCCGAGGTACTTCTCCATGAGCTTCTGGCTCGAGAGGAGATCGTACTCGTAGTTCTGCTCGAGGATCTTGAGGCCGAGCGCGTCGGTGAGCGACTTGAGGTGCACGGTGGTCGGATCGATCAGCGCGGCCACGTCCATGAACTGCACCTCGCTCATCCCGGCGGGCAGGCGCGCCTCGCGCAGGTCCTTCACGAGGCCGAGGTTGCCGTTGTAGATCGTCACCATGACTTCGCGCTGGTCGTCGCGCGTGACGCTCACGGGCGCCGCGGCCGCCAGCGGCCCCGTCGAGAGCACGAAGGCCAGGGTCAGAGCCATCAGTCGCTTCTTCATCGAGACGTTCCTCCCGATCTTCCGGATTTGTTCACCTGTCGAGTTAGACCGGAGGAGGTGAGGAAAGTTCCCGGCGAGGGCGCCCGGGCGATCAGCCGGTAATTCGTAGACCGATGCGGACCCGGGCGGGGAGCTCGGCGGGCTCGCGGGTGGGCTGCCAGCGACCGAGGCGCGCGAGCTCACGGGCGAACTCCGCGTACGCTTCGCGGGGGATCGTGAGCTCGACGATCGACCCCTCGGACCCCGAATGCCGCCTGTCCTCGACGCCGCCGAGTCGCGCGACCAACTCGGC
>WNFS01000456.1_pt1 | contig 29714 bp, 21 predicted proteins | sample 5400141 | NCBI WGS metagenome assembly WNFS01 (sample SAMN13153358, study PRJNA577476) | soil metagenome | isolation source: 60 cm saprolite under Madrone tree | place: USA:California | collected 2016-06-14
ACAAAGAGCGCAAGACGAAAGGACCGCGCGGTCCATTGCACGGCATCCCGGTGCTGATCAAAGACAACATCGACACTCATGATCGCATGACCACGACCGCCGGCTCGCTGGCGCTCGGGGGCTCGATTCCCTTGCAGGATTCATCTGTTGCAATGAAGCTGCGCGCGGCAGGCGCGGTGATTCTGGGCAAGACCAACCTGAGCGAGTGGGCCAACTTTCGCTCCAGCCATTCGAGCAGCGGTTGGAGCGGCCGCGGCGGTCAGACAAAGAATCCATACGTGCTCGATCGCAATCCCTGCGGCTCGAGCTCCGGCACCGGGGCCGGTGTGTCCGCCAACCTATCAGCCATCGGAGTGGGTACAGAAACAGATGGATCAGTAGTTTGTCCCTCGAGTGCGAATTCATTGGTGGGCATCAAACCAACTGTCGGATTGATCAGTCGCGCGGGCATCATTCCCATCTCGCACAATCAGGACACGGCCGGACCCATGTGCCGCACCGTGACTGACGCTGCGATCCTTTTGGGCGCGCTGGCCGGAATTGATCCGCGTGACGATGTAACTAAATCCCGCACCGGCAAATCATTTGCTGACTACACCAAATTTCTCGACACCAACGGTTTAAAAGGGGCGCGAATTGGCGTCCACCGCAAAGGCTTTGGATTCAACGACGCCGTCGACAAGCTGATGACCGACCGCATCGACATCATGAAAAAGCGTGGCGCAACGATAATCGACCCGGCTGACATCCCGAACCAGGGCAAGTACGACGACGCTGAATTGGACGTACTGCTTTACGAATTCAAAGCTGGCCTGAATTCGTATCTCGCGTCCCTCGGCCCGCGCGCCCCGGTGAAATCCCTGAAAGAGATCATCGACTTCAACGAACAGTATCGCGATCGAGAGATGCCTTACTTTGGCCAGGACCTTTTCATCAAAGCGCAGGCGAAGGGGCCGCTGACCGATAAAGCTTATCGCGATGCACTGGCCAAAGATCAGCGCATGTCACGTAAGGAAGGCATCGACCTGGTCATGGATAAGAACAAACTCGACGCCCTGATCGCGCCCACGGGCGGTCCGGCCTGGACCACTGATTGGGTCAACGGTGATCACTTCACGGGCGGGTATTCGACCGCTTCGGCGGTGGCGGGTTACCCGCACATCACTGTGCCTGCCGGTTATGTGTTCGGCTTGCCGGTGGGAATTTCTTTCTTCGGCCGCGCTTGGAGCGAGCCGACTTTGATCAAGTTCGCGTACGCGTTTGAGCAGGCAACCAGGGCCCGCCGGGCGCCGCAATTTCTGCCGACGGCGAAATTGAGCTGAAGGCACGTGTCGATGGAGCGCACGCGTCGATGGAGCGCACGCATCCTGCGTGCGCTCCTCCACCGTGTGCGCTCCTCCAATGCGTGCGCTCCATCACGGACACCAGCGCTTCACCATTGAGCTATCTTCCACACTCTCCAGTAACTCTGTCGCTGTGAACTTCAGAGTCGGGTGTACCAGGTGCGGCGCGATTTCTACCAAAGGCTCCAGCACAAATCTGCGTTCATGCATTCGCGGATGCGGCAGCATCAGAAATTCAGTCCGGCTTTCAAGGTCGCCATAAAGCAAAAGATCAAGATCGATGGTGCGGGGCCCGTCCTTGATCTCACGAGTGCGGCCCAGCAACCATTCGATTCGCAACAGCCGCGCCATCACCTGCTGAGGTTCCGGCAGAGGATTCGCCACTTCGGCAACCATGTTCAGGAAAAGTGTCTGGTTGACCTCTCCAACCGGCTCGGTTTCATAAATTGACGAGAGGCGAGACACGCACAAAGATGCTTCCATCATGCCGCGAACTGCCAACAGCAGATTGCCCCCACGATCGCCCAGATTCGAGCCGAGACTGACGTAAGCTTTGACGTGATTGCGATGTGCAAACATTTGATCGACTTTGCGGAGCGCGGACATTCTATCCGACAGCGCGTGCAGCCCGCTCCGACTCGCGCGGGAAATCTCTATTAAAGTCTGCGCGCTGCGCGCGGGCGGACAGGATGTCCGCGCTCCATCGGCGCTCTCGAGACCCGCCTATGCTACACTGAGAATCGTCAAGCGTTAAGTTTCCCCGCAGCTCTCTTGATTCCAGTGATGCGCAGTGCCAGGCCTTCGCATCCGGGCGGGCTCGCCGGCCCCGCCACTACACAAATGGCTCGCAAACGATTTCGCAGCAGTCAAAGGCACGAGCCGGTAACCGAACGCTCTTTCCAGGAGTACCTCTACTCGACCGCCGCGCCACAGACCTCCCGCATTGAGTTGATGCGCCTCGTCCGTGGCGGTGAAGATACCTTTCTCGAACTCAAACTAAAGCTTTCCAACCCTGAGAAGATCGCCCAGGAAATTGTCGCGTTGGCCAATACCGGCGGCGGCGTGATCGTGTTCGGCGTCAACGACCAGTTGCGCGTCGAAGGGATCGAAGACGGCGAGAATGTGCAGGATGAACTGGTGCGCATTTGCCGTGAAGAGGTTGTGCCGCCCATCGTTCCTTTCATTGATCGAATCGCTTTCGATAACGGCCGGCGCATCATGGCGCTCGATGTGAACGGACGGCGCCGTCCCTATCGCACGCGCGACGGCCGGTTCTTCATACGGATCGGGGCGGACAAGCGCGAAGCGTCGCCCGAAGAGCTTTCGTCCCTGCTGGATAGTTCCCTGCCTCTGCGGTACGAAACCATTCCTGCGCTCCGAGCAACGCTCGCCGACATAGACGAAGCGCATCTGTGGAGTTTCATGCGCGGCTTTGCAGGCGGCGCGTTTGATGAAGCGAGCGTTAAAGACTATCCGACAGCAGAGATACTCTCACGACATCTGATGCTTGCGACTAACAGCGGCGACGAAGTTGTGCCTACGGTGGCGAGTCTCTTGTTGTTTGGGCGAGACGAAAGAGTCGCGGAATTACTGCCGCGAGCGGCAATGATCGCGACCAGGTTTGGCGGCGACTCGTCCCAGGCGCCGGTCGTTGAACGGGTCGAGCTGGGCGGTAATTTGGCGACCATCTACGAATCAGCTTTGCGGTTCACAGCTCGTTATGTTGATTTACTCGGGGCCCGCCCCGCGCGAATTGCGAATAAGCCCGCAGAGGACACGCCAGTCGTGGCGCGCGCAAATTACCATGTGCGCGCTTTTGCGGAAGCGCTAGCCAATGCTCTGGTCCATCGAGATCTCGCTCTGCGTGATGTCACGACTCGTCTGCATATTTTCGACCGGGCCATCGAGATTGCCAACCCGCGTCGCAGTGCCGGATTTGCGCCCGCGGCCCTGAAGGCTATTCGCTACGGAGTCCCTCAACGACTAAACCCTCAAATCGCCGCGATGTTTACCAGCCCCGCATACGGATTGACCCTGCCAACGGGTGGGCTGCCCACCCTTTTGCGCGAAGCGCGCGCGTTTTCAAATCGCCTGCCGGAAATCGTCGCCTTCAATGATGAATTTCGTCTGCGGCTGCATGGCGTCTGAATTCACTGTGCTCCTCTGTGTCCTCTGTGGTAAAAAGAGCCTGTCTAACCACAGAGGACACAGAGAAGATTAAATGCATAAGAGACTCTCGTTAACCCTTACCCTTTTCCTCTTCATTACCCTCTCGATTCAATCCGACGCGAGTCTTCGGCGCGCCAGCGCGAGTGCCCAAAACAGATCGATCCCCGCGCCTGAGTCCGTACTCGGGTTCCGTCCCGGCGACGATCGCAAGCTGGCGAGTTGGGCGCGAGTAGTTCAGTACTTTCAGAAGCTCGCGGCTGCCAGCGATCGCGTGAAGTTTGAAGAGATTGGCAAGTCGACAATGGGCGCGCCGTTTGTTTATGCGACGATCAGCGCGCCTGAGAATCTAAAGCGACTTGATGAGTTCAAAGACATTCAGCGACAGCTTGCCGATCCGCGCATCATCGGGTCACCCACGAATCCCGCGCTGGCTGATCGCAAAGCAAGCGCGCTGATCGCGCGCGGCAAAACCATCGTTGCGATTACCTGCGGCATTCATTCGACGGAAGTCGGATCATATCTCTCCAGCATGCTCATCGCGTATCGACTTGCCTCTTCAAACGAACCAGAGATTCAGGACATTTTGCGCAACACAATCATTCTGCTTGTGCCCTCGACAAATCCTGATGGCGTGGACATCGTCAACAACTGGTATCAAAAGACGCTGGGCACACCTTACGAAGGCACAGATCCGCCGGAGCTTTATCACAAGTACACCGGCCACGATGATAATCGCGACTGGTACGCGTTCACACAGGTCGAGACGCAACTGGTCGTCGACAAGATTCTGAATGTATGGCATCCGCAGATCGTTCACGACATACATCAACAGGGTGCTTTCGGTTCGCGTCTGTTCCTGCCGCCATACATGCAACCTGTCGAACCCAATGTGCCGAAGCAGATCGTCGAAGGCTATACCGAACTCGGAAACTACATCGCGAAGGAAATGCGCGGCGCGGGTTTCAAAGGCATCACGACCGATTCGACTTATGACGCCTGGTCGCCTTCGCGCGCCTACTCGCATTATCACGGCGGCGTCCGCATCTTGCAGGAGACGGCATCGTGCCGGCTGGCGACGCCCATAACTGTTAAGTTCGAGCAACTGCGCCCTGGCGAAGGCTACGATCCGCGCAAAGAAGCGACGAACTTCGGCCCCGTCTGGCAGGGCGGCGAGTGGCACATCCGCGACATCACCAACACCATGACCACTGTGGCTTTCTTTCTGTTGAAGAATGCCGCGCAGAATCGTGAGCATTGGTTGGGGAGGTTTTATGAGATTGAGAAGGAAGCGGTGCGACCGCGGAAGAGTGGCGAGTTGTTTGGTTTTGTCGGCGCCGATTCGTGTTTGCTCGAAACTCTTCGAAAGGGTGGAGTCGAGTTTGAAGGCATCAGTAACAAAGCGGTGAATGGCAATATCGACTTAGGTGTATGGCAACTGGTTGACGGGAAAAGAGTCATTCGCGGCACTTCACTCGTTCGGATGGATCAACCGTACGGCGCATACGCGAAAGCACTGCTGGAAACGCAGAATTATCCAAACTTGCGCGATGCTAGTGGACGACCAATCGCGCCCTACGATGTCACCGCTCACACGTTGCCACTACTGTTCGGCAGTCACGTTCTTCCGGTGAAAGCTCCGTTCGAATACGCTCTCTACACGCTTCATTACCGTCTCAGAGACCCAAACGTACCGTGCGTTTACCGCAGCGGTGTGATCATTAAGGGTGGCGGACACTCATCACTCGCTCTGTACAAGTCGCGCGTGCCAACAATGGACGAGGGGTGGACGAGATGGTGGCTGGAGTCTAGCAAAATGAAGTCTAAGGTTGGTTACGAATCACTTGCGGATACGGAGGTTCGCGACGGAAATTTGATATCAACTTACAAGACCATCATCATTCCCGATCAAACACGCGCCGCGATCCTCAACGGCCATCGCGCGGGCACAATGCCGCCCGAATATACTGGCGGTCTGGGCGAGAAAGGTGTGAAGGCTCTGCGCGAGTTTGTCGAGCAGGGCGGCACGCTCATCTGTCTCAATCGCGCGTCGGATTTTGCGATCGAGCAGTTCAAGTTGCCGGTGCGTGATGTCGTTGATGGTTTGCCGCGCACGGACTTCTATGTGCCCGGATCGATCCTGCGGATCGAACTCGATACCACGAACGCAATCACCAAAGGAATGCCGAAAGAGTCGATAGCCTGGGCTGAGAATTCGCCCGTGTTTGAGGTTCTTCCTGCTGGGAGCGCGGACGGCTCGTCCGCACTGAGCGCGAAGCGCGAACAGCCGCAAACAGCGGACGGGATGCCCGCGCTCCCAGTAAAGATCATCGCCTGGTATCCGAAAGACACAGATCCTCTACTCTCCGGCTGGCTCCTCGGCAGCGACCGCATCAAAGGCAAAGCCGCTCTCGTGGAAGTTGGCATAGGCAAAGGCCGGATCATTCTCTTCGGCTTTCGCCCTCAGTACCGTGGCCAATCGCTGGCGACCTATCCTCTGTTCTTCAATGCGATCACACTCAAGTAGATGCTGGGAGCGCGGACGGCTCGTCCGCACTGAGCGCGAAGCGCGAACGATTGCTTTGTCGGCACCCCAACCTTCCTCATGCAATTTTCCTTGGATTGACTAACCTTCGCGCTTCGCGCTCAATGCGGACGGGACGTCCGCGCTCCCAGCTTTGAGTTCGCGCTTCACCGAAGATCCAAATGAATCCAATCAAGGCCAGACTTCAAGAAGAACTTCGTGAGGCTGGTTGGCATAGTCGCGGATACCTACCGCACTTCGACGGTCGAGAGATTACTCAGACAATAAATTTGCGCCTTTCGGACTCTTTACCGAAAGCTATTCTTAAGAAGTGGGAGCGAGAGCTTGCAGAAAGTCCATCAGCAAGTGTCGAGGCGGTTCTGCGGCGCCGGATCGAGCACTATCTAGATCAAGGGTACGGGAGCTGTTGCCTCAAAGACAATCGAGTCGCAGCGACAGTGCAAGAGTCGTTGCTCCATTTCGATGACCAACGCTATCGGCTTTGTGCCTGGGTTCTGATGCCAAATCACGTTCACATACTAATGACTCCTCACCGCTGCTGGTCGCTGTCAGAGATCATGAAGTCGTTTAAATCATACACATCACATGAGGCCAACAAGATTCTTGGTCGGAGTGGTAAGTTCTGGATGGAAGATTATTTTGATCGTTACATTCGGGACGAGAAGCATTTCGCGAGCGCGATCACTTACATTGAAAACAATCCGGTGAAGGCCGGATTGTGCCGGCGGCCTGAGGATTGGCCATTCAGCAGTGCTTGGTTTCGAGCGCATGAAGTGTTCTAAGCGGCAGGTGTTTGCGATTCGCGCTCAATGCGGACGGGACGTCCGTGTTCCCAGCAATTAGTCGCGCGCTCCACTCGCTTGAACTTTTCAAACTGCTTGGGCGTATAATCCACTCAACCAACGGACAAAGGCCGCAAGTCGAAAAAGTCGCTTTGCCGTCGGGACCGAAATGGTCACGCTTCTCTTTACCGCCGCCGCAATTCTTGTCCTGTTTGGAATCGGAATTTATTTCTGGCAAAAACCGGCGGAAGATAACTCCGCCAGGGTCCTGCCCCCGCCACCGAACGCGCGTGGCTTGTTCGACGCAGAACCTTCGACAGAAGCGAATGACTCAGAACACCCCGCCCTGATGTTTCAGGCTCGTGAAGAACTAATCAAAAAAGCGAGAAATGGTGAGCGCGGATCGCTCGAGGAAGCGCATCGGAATGGTGATCCCGAACTGTATGATCTCGTGCTCGCCGAACTTGTGCAGGTTTCTGATTCAGATCCCAAGCTGCTCTCGTTGCTGTCTTTCATAAGTCAAAACGAGTTGCCGGTTAACCGGACTCTCGCGCAGGCTGTGCTGGAGTCTTGGAGGGCCGCACCGGACCGGGGGAGCACCGCCAGGGCCCTGCACTTTGCCGCTCTGAGCGACGACGCGGACATTTATCGAGGCGCAGTAGAAAGCGCCTTGCAGATGTGGCGGTCGGCCAGGCTCGGTGATATTTCGGCAATTGAGCTGCGCGCTTTATTTGAAGGAGAGTTTTGGGTACTCTCTTCCCGCTCAAGGAGCTCAGGCGCAGGTTTTGTCTTGAAGCGCACCCTCGACGGCGCGCGCCGCGAACTGGAAGCGGCGGCCAGTGCCGATAATAGGGCAATCAAATGACCCAACTTTTTCCAGACCGATTATGTCGCTACAGAAGTAGAGGTAACCCATGAATAACATCGACATCTTCTCAATTCTCCCCGTGCTGATCGTTGCGTTTGTTCTCTTCATTGTTTTGGTCGTCATTCTCCGGCGCATCTTTGTGAACGTCGGCGCTCGCGAAATTGCGATCAAAGAACGGCGCTATGTGGGACGGCGGATGCCACCGGGACGCGTCGTGGCCACCGAAGGCGAAGTCGGTATCCAGGCTGAGGTGCTAAAGCCCGGCCTGCACTTGATTAGATTTCCATTTGAGAAGGTCGTCCGCAAGGTCCCCTTGATTGAGATCGGCGCCGATGAGTTGGGTATCATCGAAGCTATTGACGGCGAACCGATGTTGCCCGGACGAATCTTCGCGCTCGATCGGGCACAGAACGCGCATAATAATTTTCAGGACCCGATTGCGTTCATCAAGCAAGGTGGCGTCAAAGGCATTCAATTGCGAACGCTGCCGCCCGGCTTGTGGCCGATTCATCCGTATCTGTTCCGCGTTTCAGTCGCTAAGACCACAGTCATTCCCCAGGGCAAGGTGGGCGTCGTTATCGCCGCTGACGGAGCTTCGCTCGATCAAGGCCGCCTGCTGGGCAAATCGGTTGCCGGACACCTCAGCTTTCAGAACGCCGAGCTCTTCGTGTCTGCCGGCGGGCAGAGAGGCCCTCAGGTCGACATTCTGACCCCCGGGACCTATCGCATTCTCAATCAATCGTCGCCGTTTGAAGGCGGGACCGACGTTAAGCCCGGCTTGTTTACGATTCGGCTTTACGATGCCACCGTGATCGATGAAAATCAGATTGGGCTGGTCGAAGCATTGGACGGCGCCACTCTGAACCCTGGCGATTACGTGGCCGAATCGATCGAAGGTCACGACAACTTTCAGGATGGACACGAGTTCATCGATAGCAAAGGCCAGCGTGGTCCGCAGAAAGACATCCTTTTGCCCGGCACTTACTACATCAACCCGCTGCTCTTCAAAGTCATTCCGGAAAGTGCCAAGGAAGTGAAGCCGGGTGAAGTGGCCGTTATAGTTTCTAACACCGGCAAGGATCCTTCAGATGAGATTCGCCGGCAGATGGCCGCGAAGGTGCGCCAGCGAATGGAGCGCGAAGAAAAAGAACAGGCCGCGCAATCGGCTGCCCATCTCGACGCCGCCGATGCGGAAATGATTAAGAGTGAAATGCTGACGGGCGACCCGGCCGATCGGCGGCTCGATGAAGGCGCGCACGAAGCCTATGTCGTGCCGGAAGGTTACCGCGGCATCCAGGAAGCCGTCGTGGGACCCGGCCGCTATTACGTCAACACGCTCGCGATCACGCCGATCGTCATTCCCACTACCAACCAAACCGTGGAATGGACTTCGGGCGAAGTCGTCAACACCTTTAACCCGTTCGAAGTGATTTCGAAGGACGGCTTTACGATGCAATTGGAAGTGCGGGTGGTGTTTCGCGTCAAGCCAGAGGATGCGCCTTTCATGGTGGCGAAAATTGGCGGCATCGATCGCTTGATTCAAAATGTCATGCATCCGCTGATTGACTCGATCTTTCGCAATCAGGCTTCCGAGTCTTCTGCCATGGCTTATCTGCAAAACCGGCACGAGGAACAGGAACGCGCCGAAGCTCGGGTGCGGGCGCATCTGCTGAAGTATCACGTCGACGTCGTCAACGTGCTGATCTGCCACATTCATCTGCCGGAAGAGTTGATGAAAACGCAGACGGAAAAGATTCTGGCTGAGCAACGCCAGAACATGTACAACGCGCAGCGCGAAGCGGAAGAGAAACGCATTCAACTCGAGCGGACCAAATCTCAGGCCGATAATCAGCGCGATCTGATGGCCGCAACTGTGGGCGTCGAAATCGCCGGCAAACGAGCCGAACAGCGCAAGGCTGAGGGCGAAGGCGAAGCGCACTACATCTCGCAAACGGGTCGAGCCGAAGCCGAGAAAGTACGCTTGATGGGCGAGGCGCAGGGCGTCGCTTATCATGAACAGGTCAATGCGCTCGGAGCTCAGGGAGTGGCGCTGGTTGAAGTGCTGAAAGTTATCGGCGAGAAGGGCGTGCGCATCACGCCTGACATCATGGCCTCGGGTGGTGGGGGCGACGGCGGGAGCGGTGGTGGCATCGGAACGCTGCTGCTGCTGAACCTCTTCCGCAACCAGATGAATTTGCCGCCGGCAAATGGCGATAAGAAGTAAGGCTGGAGCGCGGACATCCTTGTCCGCCTGAGCGCGAAGCGCGAATATCTCGAGGTGATTTTCACGACACGGATGAGCGGGCTTCGCCCGCTGGCGGACAGGATGTCCGCGCTCCGATTGGCTTACACGACCGCCAACTCTTTCTTAACACCCGCACGTTCGAAGTAGTTTTGGGCGCGCGAGACATCACGATTGATTTGGGATTTCAACTCTTCGATCGAGTCAAACCTCTTCTCCTCGCGCAAGCGATGTAAGAAGCGCACCCGAACCACGTCGCCATAGAGATCTCCGGTCCAGTTCATCACGAACGTCTCGACGGAACTCTCGTTGGCTGGGCCGAATGTAGGCTGGGTCCCGATATTGGTTACGCTGCGGCGCCACTGGCCGTCGATCAAAGTCGCCGTGACGTACACGCCATTGCGAGGTATCACCCGATTCTGTGGATGAAGATTGGCCGTCGGAAATCCCAGAGCGGCGCCACGCTCGGCCCCGCGCACGACTCGTCCTTCGACACCATAGGGACGGCCGAGCATGCGGCGCGCAAGATTCACCCGACCCTGTTGCAGCAGTTCGCGAATGCGACTCGAGCTCACGCGGCGACCGCGCAGGCGGAGTTCCGGCACTTCGTCGGCAAAAAAGCCCAGGCTTTGGCTGACAGTTCGCAAAAGTTCGATATTGCCCTCGCGGCCATGACCGAAAGCAAAGCCGCAACCGAGATAAACCTCTTTCGCGTGCAGCCGATCAGCAATCACGGCGCGCAGAAAATCTTCAGCTCGAATCTGCGCGAAGTTCTGGTCAAAGCGAATGACTATGGTTTGTTCAATGCCCAGCACACCCAGGGCTTCTATCTTCTGATCGAAGGTTTGCAGGAGCGGCGGAGCGGATTCGGGGTGCAACAGCGCGCGCGGATGCGGGTCGAAAGTGATCACGGTTGGCACCGCGCCTGTCGCCCGAGCGCGCTCGACGATCGTTTTCATGATGAGCTGATGCCCGAGATGCAAGCCGTCGAACACACCCAGGGTCAGGACCGTGGGCCGCGCGATTTTGGCGTTGTCGGTGCCGTGAAAGAGCCTCATCCAGCCGTCCAGCTATCTCTTGTTGGATTTTTGAATTTCATCATTCACCATTTTCATCTGCCATTTGTTGATTTACTTCGTAGTGTTTCGTGTCACTTCGCCGAATCGTTCGCTTGCTTGAGCAATGAAAAATGATCCACGAAATCATCCGAACGGACACAAATAAGAAGGCAGATGAAAACTGTCAAATGACAAATGGATAGTGAGAGATGATCGCCAACTTACTCATCACTCACCACCAACCCATCGTAAGCCCACTCAACTCCATCCGGCAGCAACGCGGAATCGCGCGCGTGCTTAATGTCGTGCGTAATGTGGGTGAAGTAAGTGCGTTCAGGCTTTAACTCCGCGACATATTCGAGCGCCCGTTCCAACCAAAGGTGCGTACTGTGTGGTTTGATGCGCAGACAATCGAGCACCAGAACTTTCAAACCGCGCAGAGCTGCGAGCGTATCCGGCGGAATTTCGCTGAGGTCTGTCGCATAGGCAAAATCATTGAAGCGATATGCGATCACGGGCAGCCGGCCGTGAATTACTTCCAGAGGCGTCACTTCGAGATCGCGGCCCAGACAAAACGGGGCTCCGGCAATTACGGTATGCGGGACAATCTGCGGCAAGCCCCCGCCAAAATGCGAAGGTTCAAAGACGTACTTGAAAATCCGCCGGATATCGACCCACGCTCGTTCATTCGCGTAAAGGCCCAGCGCGCCGTGCCGAAAATTAAGCGGCCGCACATCGTCGAGGCCAAAGATGTGGTCGGCGTGGCAATGCGTCACCAGGACCGCGTCGAGATGTCTTAGACCCTGACGCAGGGCTTGTTGGCGAAAATCAGTCGAGGTGTCAATGATAACGGTTTGCCCGGCGTGCTCGATTAAGACAGAGACGCGTAGACGCTTATCACGAGGGTCTTGAGAGATGCAGGTCTCGCAGTCGCAGGCGATCGAAGGAACTCCGGTTGATGTGCCGGTGCCGAGGAAGGTTAGTTTCATTGTCAATAGTCAGTTGTTAGTTGTCAGTCGTAGCTGAGTATTCAACATCCGCGACCCGGAAAACAACTGACAACTAACTACTGACAACTGACAATCCTACTTGCCGCCGGTGATATCGCTGGCGCTGAACTTCGCCGGCGGAGGCGTAGGCGAGCTGGTAAAAGAGACGTACTGCATACGCAGATCCGCCAATAGACTTTCGACCACCTGCGCTTCCTGCGGGTCAAGATTGCCCTGGGTTTTCTCTTCGAGCATACCCAGTACGTCAATCCAGTGTTTCGCGGTCTTGAGATCGACGCCGGTTTCGCCGGTTACCGGATGGGGCATCATCCCCAGAGAAGCTGCCGCATTCGACGCCAAAGACATGATCAGGCTCAGGAAACTCGCTGGATCGTCCAACGGATCGTGGCCAGCGTGCGCGGGCTCGGGTCCGGCGCGCGGTGATGCCGCCGCCGCGGTTGGAGCATCTGCGCGCTGAGCTTTAGGTTCCACGCTTGCTGAAGGGTGGTCCGGCGCGGGGCGTGATGGAGCACTGTCAGCCGCGGAAGCCTTCGAGAAGTCCGCGGCAGCTCTCTCTGAAGCTTCCTTTTCCTCCGGCGAAAGCTCTCGCGGAGTACCGTCCGGATTGAATGGGCGACGATCGACTACTTTTAAGGTTGGCTGCTCTTCATTCATGAAAAACCTTCGGCGCGAATCTGGGCCGGAATTTCCCCCTCGCCACGCGCATTTGAACTAAGTTATTTGAAACGTGTGCGATGTTAGCATCGCGGTCGGGATGATCGCAAAAGCTGGAAGGCTTCAGTAGTGCCATAGTTTGGTTTGGTCCTTTTTCGGCGCGGACAAGAACGATCAACGAAATCACACGAAACGCCCAAACAAAAACAATTCCGCTTCGTGTATTTCGTGGATCGTTCTGTTCTCTCCTTTCTTAATCGGCGCGCGAACCTCCTGGCACGTAGCGCATTTTCGCATCCGGCCTTGAACTAGTCTCCCGGATTCCGGACAATCAATCCGATGCCGAAAACCTTCAACGATCTGGTCGCACTGATGGACCGGCTGCGCTCACCTGGTGGGTGTCCGTGGGACCGCGAACAAACCTATGCCACTTTGGCGCCGATGCTTCTGGAAGAAGCCTATGAGGCGTTCGACGCTCTCGAAGAAGCACGCGAAGGACGGCCCGCCGCGCTGCGCGAGGAACTAGGCGACCTTCTATTCCAGATCACATTCTTTGCGCGCGTAGCGACCGAGCGCGGTGAATTCGACATCGACGACGTGATCGACGAAGTGCACGCCAAGATGGTCCGCCGGCATCCACACGTTTTCGGCGACACCAAAGCCGGCGACTCGGCCGAGGTGCTGCGCAATTGGGAGGCGATCAAAGCGGAAGAAAAGCGTGCGGCCAGTAAACTCTCGGGCAAGTCCGAAAGCACATCCATCCTCGACGGCGTCTCAAACAAAGCGCCGGCGCTGATGGAGGCCCATCAAATTTCGACGAAGGTAGCGCGCGTCGGTTTCGACTGGACGCAAATCAAGGACATCTTTGAAAAGCTACAGGAAGAGGTCGACGAGCTGCGTGAGGCGATTACGCTTCACGCCGACTCGAACAGCGAGGGTGATCACGCCCACGTCCGCGAAGAAATCGGCGATTTGCTTTTCGTCGTCACCAACATCGCGCGGCGCCTGAACGTTGAGCCTGAAGCGGCGCTGAAACTCAGCAACCGCAAATTCCGGCGTCGGTTCGCGTATGTCGAAAAGAAGTTACGCGAACAAGATCGCAAGTTCGAACAGACAAGTCTGGAAGAGCTGGAAATGCTTTGGCAGGAAGCGAAGACCGATGAGGCGAAGGCGCAAGCTGCTGGGAGCGCGGATGTCTCGTCCGCACTGAGCGCGGAGCGCGAAAACCAGTAAGGGCAAGAAAGAGCTTGAGCGTCCGTCGGCGCTGTGCGGACGAGACGTCCGCGCTCCGGGCAATAAATGACGCAGTTCACCTTAAGCCTTCAGAGTTTCACAATCATCGATTCTACTTGCTCACGCGGCGGTTCAATGGCTCCCCGGTTGCCACGTTCGTCGGTGTCGATAGCCTGCTCGGTCGACAGGATCCCGGAGACTCGCATCTTGAATTCGTCCGGATTCGTGGCGTTATGCACGGCCTCTTCAAGACTTATTCGGCGTGACTGCAACAGACGGAACAGCGATTGATCGAAAGTCTGCATAGAATACTGTGACGCGCCATTCGCGATCGCTTCGCGGATCAAGTAGGTTTTTTCTTCGTTAATGATGTAATCGCGAATCAAGCCCGTCGATATCATTACCTCGATTGCCGGGACTCGGCCCGCGCCCTTCGCCGCCCGCACCAGGCGCATTGAAATCACAGCCTTCAAGATTCCAGCCAACTGGATGCGCACGGATTTCTGTTGGTGCGATGGAAACGACGATACGATGCGTGTAATCGTTTCGGTGGCATCCAGAGTGTGCAGGGTCGAGAGCACCAGGTGGCCCGTTTCCGCGGCAGTCAGGGCTGTCTCGATCGTCTCGAGATCGCGCATCTCACCCACCAAGATCACGTCGGGATCCTGTCGCAGCGCGCCCCGCAGAGCTTCGGCGAAAGAACGAGTATCGACGTCGACCTCGCGTTGCGTGACGAAAGCTTTCTTATCGCGATGCAGAAACTCAATCGGATCTTCGATCGTCACAATATGTCCCGAACGCGTGGCATTGATGCGGTCGATCATCGCGGCCAACGTTGTGGACTTCCCCGAGCCGGTCGCGCCGGTTACCAGAATCAGGCCGCGGCGCTCCTCCGCAATCTTGTCGATGACGGGCGGTAAGCCGAGGGCTGCCGTGCTTCGACTTTGATCGGGAATCACGCGTAAGACGATACTTACCGATCCGCGCTGCTGAAAAATGTTCGCGCGAAATCTGCCCAGGCCCTTGACGCTGTAGGCAATGTCTACTTCGGAAACTTCCTTGAGCTTCTGCTTCTGGCGGTTCGACATCATCGAAAACGCCATATCGAGGGTGTCTTCAGGTGAAAGTTTTGGCGCCTCGACAATCGGATGCAACTCGCCGCCGATGCGCATTACGGGAAAGGAACCGACCTTCAGATGTAAGTCCGAAGCAAAGTGCGCAATGGCAGTGACCAAAAGATCGTCAATTTTTACAGACATAGAACTACTCTTGGGAATCCGGTTTCGGGTTTCTTAAGACAACTTGAGAGGGTTTAGGGCAAGAAACCGAGAGGTCAAAGGCAGTTGGGCAATCGCCAGTGCCAACGTCACTATAGCGGTTCGCCTGAAGAAAGGTCAACGGTTTTGGGGCGCGGTGGCAAGCGGAGCGCGACACCGCTTTGGGTTTATTGGATTCATTCAGGCTCGATCCAAAGCGCCGTCAGCGCTTCTCTCTGCCGGCGCACTCCCAAAATCAAATCTGCCCAAATCCGCGCCAACTATTACTGTTATGCCAGCCAATCTCGACTTCGTCGGCTTCGATTTCATGCCACCAATCGGCGAAATCCGCGCGGGAAATGTAGAAAGCCGTCGGCGCCACCAGGTGATCGAAGACGATCGTGTGCTGTTCTCGCCAGCCAAAGGGGGCGATCGAACGAAGGTAATCGTTGTAGAAAAGGTGACGCGCCAGCGATGCACCACGCCCCGAACGATTTAAGGGACCATAGACGAGTTTGGTCGCCGCAAACACGATTGCCGTAGGGATTTTTGAAAGCTGCAACAAAACTTTTGGGTTCATGCGCGAAGTCAGGCGTTGGCGAAGGGGATTCACCCAACGGGTAATCCATTCGTTGTTCTCGGCGCCATAGACCCAAGCCGAAATGTGACCGCCTGGTTTGACCTTAGACGCTAGTGACTTGAATCCGCCGCGCGGATCGGGCAGGTGATGCAGCACGCCAATCGAAAACGCATAATCAAATGCGCGCGCGAACGGCAAACTGTAGATGTCAGCCTGCACGATATGCGCGTTAGGCAGATGACGTGTTGCCGCGAATGCCGTTTCTACTGCAGCACTCAGATCAATTCCGATCACTTCACGTGCTCCCCATTGCGCGGCCAGTTGAGTATGACGTCCTTTGCCACATCCGCCCTCGAGCACAACCTTGTCCCTGAAGAATTCCGGTTGGACTGGAGCTATCCAACCCAGAAACTGCTGTTCGTACTTGTCATCGGTCTGAGTGAAGTGTAGCCATTGCCAACCGAAGCCGGCCGCGGTGGCCGCTTTCTCTGCTTCAACTTCGTCGAGTGAAGCAAAGCGTGGCACGCCGCGGGTAATAGGCCAGGTTCGCGCGCATGAGCTGCACGAAAGCTGGCCTTCGATAACCTCCGCGGCTTCGCGATGACCCGCGGACCTCAGGGCGATCGCGCCGCCGCATGAAGGGCATGAAAGGTATTTCAGAAGTCGTTCTTTCAATCGTCGTCCTCGCTCTGGAGAAAAGAGATTACTATTGCATATTGACGCTGCGCGATGAAACCCACCCGGCGTCGGGAGATTTTGTGATATAAAGCAGCCGCTCTTCGATTCCTGACTCAATTGAGAATCCTTTCGTTGCCTACCGACCGTCTTCGGTTCCTGAGTTTCTGGAGTTCAACCCGCGCTTTTATCGGCCGTGTCATATTGTTTCTCGCAATCGCGCCGGCTGGTTGCTTAGCCATACGCGCGCAATCAGTAAGCCCGCCGCGCGAGGACACTCAGATCTGGACCGAAACGCAGCTTGCGATCCCGATCGACAAGCAAGTCAGTCTGGTGTTGCTGGGTACACTCCGTTTTGGACGCAACGTTAGCCGGCCGGTAAATGAACGCATCGGCGCCGGAGTCTCGCTCAAAGCCGGCAAATACCTGACTGTTTTTCCCTTCTACTTGCACATAGCTTCGCAACCAACCTCGACCAGCCACAGCACCGAGGATCGCATTACCCTCGAAGCGACGCTTAAATTTCCAGCTGGACGGTTCACTATTGCAGATCGTAATCGCGTCGAATTTCATATTCATCATCCCGCGCCTAACTTTACCCAGTACCGCAACCGCCTCCAGCTTGAGCATCAACTAAAGGTCGGCACGCTTGAAGTAGACGGGTTCGTGGCCGACGAAGTTTTTTACGACTCGATCGCTAACGCCTGGATTCGCAATCGCTTTTATCTGGGGGCCATTAGGAAGATCAACAAACATTTCACTCTCGAGCTCTATTACGTCAGACAGAATGACAGCCATTCGCAACCCGGGGACATTAACGCGCTGGGGACGACGTTCAAGTTTCGTGTGTAAGGCCTGGTCTCCGTCGTGATATATTCTCGCCGCACGACGCGAGCAAGGGCATCTCTGCCTGCGATTGCGGGCGGCTTACCGACGACCTAAAGTTTATGATCCAGCCAGAACCAGCTCGCCAGGATCCCGTTCAGTGGGCGAAGGTAATCGACCACACCCGCTGCATCGGTTGTCATGCGTGCACGACGGCCTGCAAGTCTGAAAACGTCGTGCCAATTGGCGTCACTCGCACCTACGTCAAGCACGTCGATGTGGGCATGTTTCCACAGGTGCGCCGCGCGCATCAGGTAACACGCTGCAACCAGTGCGCGCACGCGCCATGCGTGACGGCCTGTCCGACTACCGCAATGTTCAAGCGACCTGACGGCATCGTCGATTTTGATAAATCAATTTGCATTGGTTGCAAGGCCTGCATGGCTGCTTGTCCTTATGACGCAATCTTCATCAACCCGGAAGATCATTCGGCTGAAAAGTGTAACTTCTGCGCGCATCGGATCGATGTTGGATTAGAGCCTGCGTGCGTCGTTGTCTGCCCGACGCAGGCAATCCTGATTGGTGACATGAACGATCCTTCGTCGTACGTCGCGCAGATCATCAATCGCGAAGCCGTGAATGTGCGCCGTCCCGAAAAGGAAACGCTGCCGAAGCTGTTCTATAAAGGCGCGCATCAAGCGACCCTCGATCCTCTGGCGGCGCGACGCCCTGAAGCCGGCTTGTTCATGTGGAGCGAGCAAAGAGAGGATAGCGAGCACGTCGTCTCAGGCAATCCGACTTTCAACAACAGCTCGGCGGCGGCGCTCTTGAGTTATGACGTAGCGCATTCAATTCCCTGGGACTGGCGCGTAAGTTTGTATACCTGGACTAAAGGAATTGCTGCCGGTGTTTATTTAGTCGCAGCCTTTTGTGTTCTGCTTGGATTCTTACGAGCTGATAGCGCCTTGTGGTTATGGTTCACACCGATAGCTTCCGGTGCGTTCCTTGGGATCACGGGCGGTTTATTGATCTGGGACCTGGAGCATCCCGCACGCTTCTACATGATCTTCACCCGGCCCCAATGGAAGAGCTGGTTGGTGAAGGGGGCGTTTATCATCGCCGGATACTCGGCGGTACTGGCTTTACATTTTCTCGCCAGCATTCTCGGCTTCAGAATGGTTCACGATCCGCTGGTTCCTAACCGGATCATGGCGTCTTGGGCTATCTCGATGCAGTGGTGGCTCATCATTCCAGGAATAGCTCTGGCGATTCTGACCGCTGTCTACACCGCCTATCTTTTCGCGCAAGCGAAGGCACGCGACCTCTGGCAGAACCCATTGCTGCCGCCGCATCTCGTCGTGCAAGCGCTGCTGCTCGGTTCAGCCGTGTTGTTGCCGGTCGCTGCACGGTTTCAAGAGACACGTTCGGCACTCACGTTCATAGATGCAGTGCCGCCGGCAGTCCTTGCTTTGCTTTGGGTACTTGCGGTCACGAGTCTGCTTCATCTCTTAATGATCTGGGGTGAAGTGTCGTTGACCCATCCAACTGCGCATGCGCGTCTGGCGATCTGGGAGATGGTGCGCGGCCGTTACCGGAGCGACTTCTGGATGGGAGCGGCGCTGTCGATACTCGGCGGACTGTTGCCGTGGTTGGCTATCGGCGGTTACGTCAGCACCGCTATCGGCATCGGCGGTGCGCCGCTCGCCTTACTCGGACTGATGCTCTTCGAGCACGCTTATGTTCAGGCGGGACAGGCAGTGCCACTGGCGTAAAGCCGGTGACAGCCAAACAATTTTGAATTACAAACGTTCACAGACTGATTCCAAGATAGGAGATCCCAAGATGAAGTTAAAGATAAATGGCCAACGTCATTCGACTATGTTCATGGCGTTGCTCATATTAGTCGCAGCAGTTTTGGCTTGCAGCAGCGGAGACGAAACAGAGAAGGCCAACAAACTTGGCGATGAAGGAAACGCGGCGGTCACGGAAGGGAAGAAATCCTTCCAGGAAGCGGATGACAAGAAACAGAAGATGCTTCAGACCAATGTATCCGAGTTGGCTGAAGCCCGCACTCTCGCAAAAGAAGCTATTGCGGCTTACGACAAGGCAGAGGATAAGTGCAAAGAAGCCGCCAAGAAATATGATGAGGCGAGCAAGCTGAAGATCAGCGACAAATTCAAAGAGTATCTTGAAATCAAGGTCAAGGAATACAACAAGCGCGCAGAATTGGTCGAGGCTGCGAAAGGTACGCCGCAAGCTTTGCTTGACAGCGAGAGCCGCTCGAGTTTCATCACGCGGGCCCAGGCCAATAACGAAAAGGTCGCCGCGCTAGCGAAAGAAGCCGACGACCTGGCCGGCCAGGCAAAGAAGCTGGAAGCAGACAATCCGAATATGTTCAAGAAGTAAGTTGAACTACCGCGGCGGCTCGGCTGACTACCTCGACTAGATGATAGACGGGGAAAGGCGGCGCCGCTGACGTGGGGTCCGTGCTTCGTAACTTCGGTAGGCGTCAGCGATCTGGGAGCGGCGTCCACAGATCGAAGCAGGTCTGCACCTGGTAGGGGCGCGCTCACAATCATGGACAAAGTTACAGAAACGGGAGCGGTAGCGACCGGGTCAAAGGCTCAACCTGGAATCGTGGCTGAACAAGATCTCAAAGACTCAGGAGTTGGATGCCAGGATCCCATGAAGATTAAATACTTTCAGGACACTGACACGCTCTATATTGAGTTCAAGGCAGTCGTAGTAGCCGAATCGAAGGATTTGGATGAGAACACACTTTTGGATCTCGATCAGAGCGGCAATATCTGCAGCATTACGGTGGAGCACGCCAGTAAACGGGCGGACATTCCGCGGTTTTACTATGAACAAGTCGCAGCCTGATACTGTAAGGACTCTTTTGAGAGTAGTTAGAGTCTCTCTGTCCGCTCTGCTTGTTGTCGCGTGCCGTCCAGCGTCGCAATCTCCGCAATCGCGACCCACACCAGCATTAATTCCGAGTCCAACCAATAGCGTAAGGTATAAAGGTGTCAGCTTCACCTTTGATCCATCACTTGCGTCCGACGTGACCTCGGAGAGCATCCCAGCTTCGCTCGAAGGCAAGCCGTGCGATATCTGGCCCGAACATTCTGGATTCAAATTGCTTGGTTATCCCAGACTTCGAAGCTTGGAGGCGACCGATCCCCGGATAAGGGTATTCTCGATCGCGAAGTTTCGCGAGGCCTTTTCCGTCGCAGGCATCGAGTACGCCAAGAATGTCGTGTCTCCGAAGGATCAGTGGGACTGGGCTAAAGACTTCGATGAAGAAGTTCGCGTACTTCAGGCATTGTTCGTGAAACAACCAAAGTCTGATGAACTTAGAGTATTTCTTGCCAACGCTCGCGCCTCTGAAGCGCGAAAATTGGATGACTTTCCGCAGATGCCCTTTCTTCCGATGTGGGAAGCGTCACAAGCGTTCTTCACTCGGCCGCAGTACATAAATTTCAAAAATGGACGCGGAATCTTCTTCTTGACGCAATGGAATGTAAGCGAGACATCTCAGGTCACGAATGATGGACTTGACTACGCGTTTCAGGGAATGACGGATGACGGCCAGTACTATGTTTATGCGGAGTTTTCGGTCACGGCGCCGTTTCTGCCGAATGATAACGATCCCGACGTAGTAGCATGGAACGAAAAGAACTATCTGCTGCCGCAAAAGTCAAAAACATATCAGGATTATCTGCGTCCGATCGTCGGGAAGCTGCAAGCACTGCCCGCAGATCAGTTTAAGCCGAATTTAGAACTGCTCGATCAATTGATCTCATCTATGGAGGTGCGGCCTAATTAAGATCGGCGACACTTTCTATCCTGGCCCTTCCCGCATTCATCTAGCGGCGTTTCCGCCCAAGGAGCGCTGGAATGATTGGACGGAGCTGGATTCGCAGGCGTGGCCGAAGCGAAAGGAGCGACGCTATTCATTAGTGCCGACGACTTGTTTCAACTGCGAGTCGGCTTGCGGATTGCTCGCTTACATCGACAAGGAGACTCATCAGATTCAGAAGTTCGAGGGCAATCCCGAGAATCCGGGGAGCCGCGGACGCAATTGTGCGAAGGGTCCGGCGACTCTGAATCAGGTTAACGATCCGGATCGAATTCTTTATCCGTTGAAACGCGCGGGCAATCGCGGCGAAGGCAAATGGGAGCGCGTCGGCTGGGATGAAGTGCTCGACACCATCGCCGCGCGGATACGAAAAGCGATCGTCGAAGATCGCCGCGACGAGATCATGTATCACGTCGGCCGTCCGGGTGAAGACGGATTTACCGAGCGCATTCTGGCGGCGTGGGGTGTCGATGGTCACAACTCGCACACCAACATTTGTTCATCGGGCGCGCGCGAAGGCTATCAGTTGTGGATGGGTCTGGACCGTCCCAGTCCCGATCATGCGAACGCCAAAGTCATTCTCCTGATTAGCGCGCATCTCGAGTCCGGCCATTACTTCAATCCGCACGCGCAGCGCGTCATCGATGGGAAGACCGCCGGTGCGAAGCTGATCGTCTTTGACACGCGGCTTTCCAACACCGCGACGCACGCCGATCATTACATCTCGCCCTATCCCGGATCGGAAGCTGCCATCCTGTTAGCTATCGCGAATTATTTGATTCAGAACAATCTTTACAATCGCCATTTTGTGCGTCGTTGGTGGAATTGGAAGGAGTATTTGGAGCATAGGTCAGAGGTCGGAGGTCAGATATCAGAGACCGAAGCGCAGCCGCGTAGCGGCGAAATGTTTATAGATCGCGAGTCGTCAAATAATAGTCTTCGGTCTCGACAAAATGCGGAGCATTTTGTCGAGACCGAAGAAGACTCAAATGGGAGCGCGGAGTCTATAAACATTTCGCGCCTACGGCGCGAAGACAATGCAAGCTTCGACGAATTCGAGCGTATCCTTAAGGAACTTTATGCAGAGTACACGTTCGACTTCGCCGCGAACGAATCCGGTGTCGAATCAAAGGTCCTGGAAGAGATCGCCAAACTTGTCGCCACCGCGGGCACGCGCTTTTCCAGTCACAACTGGCGCAGCGCGACTTCGGGAATCAGTCATGGCTGGTCGGTCGCCCGGGCGCTGTTCATGCTCAATTCCCTGCTCGGCGCGGTCGCGACCGAAGGCGGTGTGTTCCCAAATGCCTGGAACAAGTTTGTACCCAAGCCGATCTACTCTCCTCCGCACCCGAAGATGTGGAACGAAAAGACCTGGCCGCGCGAGTTCCCTCTCGCCATGCATGAAATGTCGTTTCTCTTACCTCATCTATTGAAGGATGGACGCGGCAAGCTCGACACTTACTTCACCCGCGTTTACAACCCCGTCTGGACGAACCCTGATGGCTTTTCGTGGATCGAAGCCTTGACCGACGAGAAGCTGATCGGCTGCCATGTCGCGCTAACTCCGGTGTGGAACGAGACGACGTACTTTGCCGATTACATTCTGCCGATGGGTCTGGGACCTGAGCGGCATGACTTACATTCGTATGAAACGCACGATGCCCAGTGGCTCGGTTTCCGACAGCCCGTGATGCGCGCTGCGCGACAGCGCGACGGCGAAGAGATCACCGACACACGGGAAGTAAATCCGGGCGAGGTTTGGGAAGAGAACGAATTCTGGATGGAATTGACTTGGCGCATCGATCGTGATGGCTCGCTGGGAATTCGACAGTTTGTTGAATCGAAAAAGAACCCGGGGACCAGACTTAGTGTTGATGAGTATTACGGCTGGATCTTTGAGAACTCAGTACCGGGCTTGCCTGAGAGAGCGGCCTTGGAGAATTTGACGCCACTCGAGTTCATGCGGCGCTATGGCTCGTTTGAAATCAGCAGAAGGGTCGGCGCCATTTACGAAGAGACCGTGCCGAGCGGAGAGCTTGAAGACATCCGCGAAGATCGTCTGGGACGCGTATTCACCAGAGCGCCGAAACCAGCCTCGCCGAACGTCGTTCCGATTCCCAGTCCGGACGGGGACGAAGAGGGCCGCCGATTCTTGGGTGTGAAAGTTGACGACCAAATCCGTCGTGGCTTCCCTACCCCAAGCGGCCGGCTCGAATTTTTTTCCCGAACTTTGGCTGAGTGGGGCTGGCAAGAATATGCGATTCCAACCTACATCAAGAGCCACGTCCATCCAGAGAACCTTGATGCTGATCAGACGATTTTGATTTCGACCTTTCGTCTGCCAATTCAGATTCACACCCGCAGCGCCAATGCGAAGTGGTTGAATGAGATTGCGCACACGAACCCGCTCTGGCTGCATCCTTCGCACGCACAGACCCTGGGTGTGCGCACGGGTGACCTAGTCCGGGTCGAAACTGAAATTGGTTACTTTGTGGTAAAGGCCTGGGTGACCGAAGGCATCAAACCGGGCATCGTCGCGTGCAGCCATCACATGGGACGTTGGAAGACGCATGAGAGCGGCCAGAAACAGTTGACGGCCACCGTCAGATTGGATCACGAAGGCGACGCCTGGGGGATGAAGCGCGAACGCGGAACAGGGCCGTACGAATCGACCGATGCGGACTCTTTGCGCATCTGGTGGAGCGACGTCGGCGTGCATCAAAACCTGACTTTCCCGGTCCATCCGGATCCGATCTCGGGAATGCACTGCTGGCATCAGGCTGTGCGCGTCCGAAAAGCGGAAACCACTGACTCATATGGCGACATCCATGTGGACACTGAAAAGTCCCGCGAGGTTTATCGCAAATGGCTCGGGATGACGCGGCCTGCTGACCAGCATTCACCGGACGGCACACGACGGCCTTACTGGATGCTGCGGCCTTTGAAGCCGGCAAGGGAGTTTTATAAATTGCCCGAGAAATAAATGGGACGAATTGGTCTGCGACCTATTTGACCTAATCACGCAGGGCAACCTTTGTCCTTCTGATATCTCCTAAGACTCACCGAGTCCGCAGCCTCTGGAACCTTTTTCATGATTCGGCGTCATAGATCATACTACGGCTGGCCCGATCTCGGCCCGTATCAGTAGCACAGCTGATCCTTCGAAGAAGGAAGGAATTTGTTATGCGCGGATCCCTCTACCTGGTTCTCTCGCTGCTGCTTTCCATTTGTCTGTTCGTAGTTCAAACCGCAAATGCTCAGGCCGGTCCCACGGCTTTGCAGCCCGGCACTCCTATAGAACGGACTCTGGCGGCAGGACAATCACACAGCTACACAATCAACCTGGAACAGGATCAGTTTCTGCGGCTGGTAGTCGACCAGCGTGGGATTGATGTAGTGGTCCGCGCCTTCTCGCCTTCGGGCCGGCGCCTCGGCGAGTTTGACACTCCCAATGGAAACAGCGGCCCGGAAGACGTGACTGTAATTGCTGCGGCCTCAGGTGCGTACCGCGTTGAAGTGGCGCCGTTGAGCGGTTATGAAAATCCGTCCGGACGCTACGAAATAAAGATCGTGGAAATACGAAAGGCGACCGAGCAGGAGTTGCAAGCGGGCAAGAATCAGGAGGTGCTTAAGGCCAAAGGGTTGGCCCTGCTAATGGAAGCCACGCAAGCCTTGCCCCAGTTGCGTCGCTCGGAGACACGGGCTGGATTCCAGATACAAGCCGCACAGCTTCTGTGGAACTCTGACGACAAGCGTGCCGCGAAACTAATGGAGCAGGCAATAGAGAGCGTCAAGGAATTTATTGCCAGCGTCGATAGTACCGACGACGACTACTATGAGAGTTTTGAAATCGCGATGCAGCTCAGGCAGCAGCTGATCCAAGCGCTGGCGCCGCACGATCCTGACATGGCGCTGAACTTTCTGCGGGCCACCCGCACCCTCGCGAATCCTGAGGGGCCGCAAGGAAGGGCTTTAATAGATCGGGAGAGCCAGCTCGAACTTTCATTGGCCAGTCAGATGACGGCGACGGATCCGAAGCGGGCTTTTCAAATGGCCGAGGACACTCTCAAAAAGAGTGCGTCACCGAGCCTGATTGAGACGCTCGTTCGATTGCGCTCGAAAGACCCGGAGCTGGCGGCGAAACTCGCGCACGACATCGCTGCAAAGCTGACGAAAGAACGATTGCTAAGAAATCTCGAGGCAGCCTATTTGGCCGGCAACTTCCTTCACATCGTGCGGTCACCGGGAAGAACCCAGATGGGCGACGGCAACGGTGCGCCCAATACCAGTCTAATTTCTGAGGAAGACTATCGGGATCTGTTTCAAAAAATACTTTCCGAAGCACTCTCTTACTCGCCAACGTTGAATGCCTTCACTCCCGAACGGAATGCCGTGCAAAACCTCCTTAGCACTCTTAAGCAAATGAGCGCTGATTTGCAACGCTACGCTCCGGAACGAGCGGCCGCCTTTGATAAGAAATGGCTCGAAATAAACGGTATGAGTGATCAGCAAGGCGAGCTAAGGCAAAAGTTTCAGACCACCATTAACGGTGGCCCACCCGACGCGGCGCTTGAATCTGTAGATCAAGCGCCGCGAGAAGTCAGGGATCAACTCTACCAGCAGTTGGCTAACAGAATCGCGGGCGAGGGAGATATTAGCCGAGCGCGGCAAATCATCAACGACCACCTGACGAATCCTATGCAACGTCAGCAAGCTCTGAGAATTTTGGATCAGCAGGCAATCTATGGCGCTGCTGCAAAAGGAAAAATTGAGGACGCTTTACGGAGCCTGAGTGCTCTTCGTCCTCTCAGCGAACGGGCCCGGTTAATCAGTCAAATCGTGAACCAGATCGGGCCAGGTCTAAAGAGCTCGGCCGCAATCCAGTATCTTCAGCAAGCCCGAAACTTGCTGGGTCCATCAGCTCAGGCGGAAGATCAAGAACAAATGTATGCGCTGTTAGCGATTGGCCAGGCCTTTTCAAAATATGACTCGACCCGTGCTTTTGAAATTGTCGAACCTCTGGTCGATCAATTTAATGACATCAGCGCGGCGGCGTTGAGCCTCAACGGATTTGGTCAGAAGTACTATCGGGATGGCGAGTTGATAACCTACAATGGTAATCCAATGGCCGAGATAGCGAAGCCGCTGGCCGCGACTTTGGGAAGTTTGGCGGTGGTTAATTTCGAGCGAGCCAGGGTGGCGGCGGAGCGGATTCATCCGGTTGACATTCGCATCAGCGTTTATCTGGCTATTGCACAGCAAACCATCACTTCCGGCAAATCGGCGGATATCGAATAAGCGCGCGCGCGCTTGCTCATCATTGCGACTCGAAATGCCTTGCCCTGCTTCAGTTTTTGAGCGAAAATCCTCCCTGGAATCAGCAGTATCTTCCAAGTGCCGGTATGGAATTGAACTTCAGGAAATTCTATTCAGCTCGTCTCGCTCTGAGTTTGCGAGCGTCAACGTGATTGCTGGGAACGCCGACGTCTCGTGCTCAGAGAGCGTGAAGCGCGAATTCGACAATGACCATCAGCAGTCTGTGGCCAGGTTAGAAAAGCGATGAACTCAGCTCCGCTGCGCTGATGGGACCTTCTCGCTCCCGGCTTTAGGAAACGTTATGTATTTCAAACAGTTCTATCTCAACTGTCTCGCTCATGCTTCCTATCTGATTGGATCGGCGGGAGAAGCTGCAGTAGTGGATCCGCAGCGCGACGTCGATCAATATATGCACGAAGCAGCCGCGCAGAATTTGAAAATCAAATACATCATCGAAACGCACCTGCACGCGGATTTTGTCAGTGGCCATCGCGAGCTTAAGGAACGCTCCGGAGCGCAAATCATTTTTGGTGCCCAAGCGAAGGCCACTATTCCGCATCGAGCGGTCCGGGATGGTGAAGAGCTGACGATAGGTCGTGTCAAATTGCGCATCCTGGAAACTCCGGGACACACTCCTGAAGGCATTTGCGTGGTGGTGTCTGATACTGAAGTATCAGAGCGGCCGCAGAAGGTTTTGACGGGTGACACCCTCTTTATTGGCGATGTCGGCCGGCCCGATCTTGCCGGCGCCAAAGGCTACACGCCACAATTGATGGCCGGCCTGATGTACGATAGCCTGCATCAAAAACTCCTTGCTCTGGACGACACGGTCGAGGTTTTCCCGGCACATGGCGCGGGCTCGATGTGCGGCAAGAATCTTTCCACTGAGACCTCTTCAACCATCGGCGACCAGCGCAAATTTAATTATGCGCTGCAACCGATGACCAAAGAGCAATTCATCAAGTTGCTGACGACTGACCTCCCCGAAGCTCCGGCTTACTTTTCAAACGACGCGGAGATTAATCGCACTGGCGCTGAGTCCCTGACTGGATTGCCGACCGTCGCGGCACTGACGCCGGCGACAGTTTCTAAACTTGCAGGCGACGGTTTAGTAATTCTCGACGTCCGCGCCGCCGCAGATTTCGGCGCCGGTCATGTCCCTGGCGCGCTTAACATCGGGCTCGGCGGACAATTTGCGTCCTGGGCCGGCTCGCTGATTCCCATGAGTTCAGCGATTGCGATTGTGGCCGACTCAGATGAAAGAGTTGCAGAAGCGCAGTTGCGTCTCGCACGGGTAGGCCTGGAAAACATTAAGGGCTATCTGGCAGGCGGAATCGAAATGTGGAAAGAAGCCGGTCTCGAAGTCGATGTCGTGCCGCAGATCAATGTGGCTGAGCTCAAGGAATTGATCGCGACGCGACCCGATCTTCAGATTGTCGATGTGCGTCGTCCAGCTGAATACGAGAGTGGACACGCCCCTCATGCGACCAGTGCACCGCTCGCAAATTTGCATGATCTGATTCCGCGGTTGAATCTGAAACCGAATGTGCAGACGGCGGTTATCTGCGCCGGCGGCTATCGCTCCAGCGCCGGCACCAGCATCCTGCGGCAAGCGGGTTTCACGAACCTGCTTAACGTGACGGGCGGCACCAAAGCATGGATTGATGAGGGGTATGATGTGGAGATGCTTGTGTCAGAAGCCCGCGCGTAGGCAAGGGCGATTCTCGTAACGGTCGTCAATCGGCGTCAATCCAACAGTCCGCCCGCGTATTTGACCGACAGTGGCGACGAGTGTGGCCCTTCCTCACGGTCGGGCTTCCGACACACTCGCTTCGCAACGGGACTCAAACATGAATCCAATCAAACTCGATCGTCGCAACTTCCTGTCACTTACGGGCAAGGGCGTGGGCCTGGCGGCACTTTCTTCGTCAGCCGTAGCGTCGCTGCTCAATAATATTCGCGCAGCCACAAAGACCGTCGCCCACCTCACTCCCGAACAGGCCGCAGCGGATGAAGATTACTGGTTTGAAATTCAGCAGGCCTTCACGGTCACGCGCGGCATGATCAATTTGAACAACGGCGGCGTTTCGCCCAGCCCGCGCATCGTCACGGAAGCTTTGGTGCGTTACATCTGGCAACAGGAGGACGCCACGGCTTACACCATGTGGCAGATTCTCGAGCCGCAGTCCGAGACGATTCGCACCGGCCTGGCCGAGCTGTTTGGCTGTGATCGGGAAGAGATCGCCATCACTCGCAACGCGTCCGAGTCCCTGGAAACGCTGCTGCTCGGAATGGATCTAAAGTCAGGCGACGAGATCCTGACTACTACTCAGGACTATGGCCGCATGCTCACGACGATCCGGCAGCGCGAGCAACGCGAGGGCGTCAAGCTCAACTTGATCAAGATTCCGATTCCACCCAAAAATATACAGGAGATCACCGGCGCATTTGAGCGAGCCATCACTCCGCGCACTCGCCTGATTCAAATTGCGCACCAGATCAACATCACCGGCCAAATCACTCCGGTCAAAGCCGTCTGCCAAATGGCCAGAGCCCGGGGCGTCGAAACCATTGTTGATGGAGCGCATTCATTCGCTCAGTTCTACTTCAAACAGCCTGATCTGGACTGTGATTACTTTGGTACCTCACTTCACAAATGGCTTTATGCGCCGAAGGGCACCGGATTGCTTTATATCAAGCGTGACAAGATCGCGAAGGTGTGGCCGCTGTTTGCCGCTGAAGAAAAACAAAAGTCAGATATCCGCAAGTTCGAGGAGATCGGCACGCATTCGGCGGCGCCGAAACTGGCCATCGGCGAAGCCATGCTCTTTCATAACGGCATCGGGGGTAGACGCAAAGAAGCGCGCCTGCGTTACCTCTCGCGATACTGGATGGACAAACTGAAGGAGATTCCCAAAGTTCGCTTTAATACTTCGCTGGATCCGCAGCAGATGTGCGCCATCGCCAACGTGCAAATTGAAGGCGTTGATTCCGCCAAAATCGGCAGCTATCTTTTCAGCCAGCATCGCATTTACACCACGCCGATTCTTCACGAAGAGTTCCAGGGCCTGCGGATTACGCCTAACCTTTATACGACTTTGAAAGAGCTGGATCGTTTCTGCGAAGTAATGACGATGATCGCGCGAAAGGGCTTACCGGCCTAGCAGGCTGCTGAAAAACTAAACATTCTTCCCGCGAGCAGATGGCAGTCAACTATAATCTGGTCCAACGCTCAAAGACGGAGGAACAGAATGCGGGGAGATCACGAACAACAAGCGGGCATGTACAGCTACATTTCG
>WNFS01000459.1_pt1 | contig 29642 bp, 24 predicted proteins | sample 5400141 | NCBI WGS metagenome assembly WNFS01 (sample SAMN13153358, study PRJNA577476) | soil metagenome | isolation source: 60 cm saprolite under Madrone tree | place: USA:California | collected 2016-06-14
ACTCCAACCAGTGGTTCGACAACTACTCCGGCTTCCACAACATCATCTCCAACAACATCATCACCGGTGAAATCGACCAAAGCACAAACCAAACTGACGGCAACGGCATCATCCTCGACCTCAGTTCCGGTTCCTATGACCCCTCCACCGCTAATACTCCTCCAGCCCTCGTCCTCAACAACGTCGTCTACGGCAACGGCGGCAGATGCATCGTCGCCTACGTCGTGACCAACTTCTGGATCGTTAACAACACTTGCTTCAAAAACAACCTGGGCCCCAGTTTGAGAAATGCGGGCTCAATAGAAACGAACGACTCTCATGATGGATATTTCGTGAACAACATAGCCGTGGCTTGGAACGGAACTCACCCACCCTTTGAGCAACAAAATTCTAATTCGAAGATCTTTTATTACTCGAACATGTATTTCGGAGCTTCGAACAATTTCACGTTTTCCGATCCTTCACAGCTCATCGAAGCAGATCCTATGTTTCTCGGTCCGCCGGTTCTTGATCCTGCGCTTCCGGGCCAATATGCAACTGTTTTACCTCCTCCTCGGCTCGAAAGTGGGCTCACGCTGCGACCTTCTAGCCAAGCAATTGCAAAGGGCATCGATCCCGTCACTCTGCCGAAATTGCCAGAAGCCATCGTCACCGATTTGAAGAAGTACATCTACGCCGACATCAATGGGAACCAGCGCACTCCCCGGGGTCCGTTCGATCTAGGGGCTTATCAGTCCCGCCGGCCACGGTGAGATCGTACTTGCCCAGTTGCTTACTCAAGTCTTGTCATGGATTCAGGTGAACAGCCGGTAGAGATCTTCACCCGCCTTCTCAGTCACGAGATCGGGAACCGTGTGGTCGGTGAAACGGTTAGTCAGTTTGCCGAGGAGTTCTCGCAATTCTTTCTCGGCCGCAGTTGGCCCTCCATTTGGCTCATGGCGCAGGAAGGCGATGGTCTTCTCTTCGCTGCCAAACTTGCGCTTGTAGCGGATCAAGCCGTCCTGATCGAAGTCGCTCAGACCAAGATCGAGATACACGAGACCGCGAGTTTTTGCGCGCTGAATTCCTTCCCAGATCAGCAGATCGTTGGGGCGGTGCGATAGATCGCCGGGAAGAGAGGCGTTGAATTTGTAGTAGAGCGCGTCCTTCCACATCAGGAAGAAATCGCCAGCGACAATTTTGTCTTCGGAGACAGCAAACAAAAGGAATCCGTTGTTTGTCTCCACAAACTGGCGCCAGATATTTTGAAAGAAGCTATAGGGCTGTGCGAGAAGGCCATATTTGTATTTCCGTACTCTCAGATGCATTTCAAAGAACGTCCGCAGCTCCTCTTCCGACTCCGCCACGCGAACGACAAGGCCCTCGCGCTGAGACTTCCGGATGGCGCGATGTGTTGATTCGTGCATTCCCTTCCACAATGTTTCAAGGTCCGGACGTAGATCCAAACCGTGCCATTTGGCCTGCTTCGCAAGGGCGAACCGCTCGTCAGCGAGCGGCAAACTGTTATGCAAACAACGCAAGGTAATTGGGCATTGCTCGGACAGCGCGCGATTGACCAGGGCGCGCCAGGAGTTCATGTCATTGACCAGCGGGTCACAGTAATCCGAAAAGGGCAAAGCCACGACCCGTTCTCCCAGCGCGTCTGAAATGCGGCAGAAGGGCAGGCCGGCCTGTGGTTCTCCACTGTCATCAAGCGCCACATAGGCGCTTGGCTCCCATCCATAGGTCTCAGACAGTACGCGCATCCAGCTTGGAGAGTGAAAAACACTGCTGGGAGCCTGGCTGATTAGCCTGCACCACAAGGGATGATTTCGGGGATCCACGCAGACAACTTTCAAGCGTATCTACCTCCATCGAATCTAACTACCGCACTAGTGGAAAACGCGGGTGCAAAATACTTGTAAAGAATCCTTCGAGCTGGATTTGTCCTTAATCACCCGATTTGTAGCCGGGCGTTTGCGCGAGTGGTGACGATTGCGGCCGAACGGCGATCTTTGCTTCTTGGGAATGGTGACGCTTGGATTCGGCTGCCTCGGGAAGGACTAGCCGGTAAACCTGGAGAAGACTGGGAACGGAATAGTCCCACGCCAATTGGGTCTTTATGCGGCGGCTGCCAAACATCCCGAGTGCCGCTCTACGCTGAGCGTCGTCCATTAGCTCCGCCAAGGCGCGTGCAAATGCGCGTTCGTCGTTTGGGGGCACGTAGATTGCCGCGTCCTGTGCCGTGAAGCGGTGCTCTGGCAAGTCAAACGCAACGACCGGTTTCCCCAATGACATATACTCGATGATTTTGAATACGGTGGAATTATCGCTATACGGACTCGAGGGCGAGGAATCCACGCAGATATCTGCAGCGGAAAGAAAGCGGCGAAGTTTCTCTCCGAAGATAAAACCCGTAAACTGCACGTATTTGTCGAGATCAAGCTCATGCGCCTGCGTCTTTAGGCTCTGCCAGGCATCTCCGCCGCCGATGAGGATGCAATGAAAATCAGTGCGTCCCAACCCGTAGACGAGGTGATGAAGAGCCCGCAAGAGGTAGTCCACGCCATCTTGGTAGCCCATCACGCCCACGTACCCGATGATCGTCTCTCCCATCTCCCGCAAACGGCGATCGGGCTCGATCGTCGAATCTAGCCTGCTGAGCTCAATCCCGTTGCGAACGATGGTGAGACGCGATTCCGGCACGCGGCCACGATCCATAGCTATCCTCTTATAGGATTCATTTGTGACGATGACGTGATCCGCTAAACGGCAGCTCAGCTGCTCCAGCCAGACGAGCACACGATAAACCGCAGGATTTCCTCCGCCCGAGAATCTGGCCTGATACATTTCCGGGGACAGATCGTGATGGTCATAAACGAAACGCTTTCCAAGTACCTTGTACAGAATCGCGATAAAGACGAAGGTGTCCGGCGGATTGTGCGCATGGACAACGTCAAGACCCTCGCCAAAGAAAACCAGCACCGAGAGAAGGAAGCTGGCAAGCATGGAATAGCCGTACTCCCAAACATATCCGAGAAATCCATTCACAGCCGGCGGTGCCGGATAGCGAAAGACCCGTACACCGTTCACAATTTCGCGGAAGGGCTGTCCCTTATGGGCCGGACAGATTACTGTCACCCGATAGCCAGCGACGTGTAACGCGTAAGCTTCTCTGCGGACGCGCAGGTCCTGAGGGAAAGGCAAGTTTTCCAGCAACATGAGGATTCGATTATTCGCTTGCTCGCGCACGACTCTCTCTATCCCAATCTTTGCTTACCCAATTGCACGCTCATACCGCTTGGGCGGCAAGTGCCGCGGGAATCCGCCGTGTGCGCAGCTGAGAATCCATAAAAACGCGTTGCCAAAGTTCTACGCTCATCAGTCCCCACAGGAGTGAACTGTGGTCGGCGAAACCGCTCTCGTGCTGCTCGATTAACTTTTCGACGAAGACGGGGTTGAAAAGCCCGCGGCGCCTCAACGCAGAGGGCGAGAGAACGTCCCGCACGAAGGGCCGCGCCTCATTGCGGAGCCACAGTGAAACAGGCATAGGAAACCCCTGTTTCTTTCGATGAATTATTTCGGGCGGTAACCAGCGCTCGCTCACTTTTTTCAGCAGGTACTTGCGGGCTAGGCCTTTCACTTTCATCTTCTGCGGCAGGGAGGCAGCGAACTCCACGAGCTTGTGATCCAGCAGCGGCACCCGAGCTTCCAATGACACGGCCATGCTCGTCTTGTCTCCCCTGGCCAGCAGAAGGTCCGGCAACCAGAGCTTTGTGTCGACGTAGAGCATCCGATTCAATGGTTCAGTGGCATCGGTACACGCCAAGTGTTGCTCGAACACGGAATCCGTATCGCGGCCGTGCAAAGTTTCCTTTAGATCCTCCGAAAGCAAGGCATGCTTAGTTTCCGAATTGAACAGTGGAAACCAGTTGACGAAGCGCGCAGCCTCTTCAGGCTGGCTTAACGCATACAGCGCGAGCTTTTGGCGGCGCAGCCCGGGAAGATGCGAACTCGCAGCCAACGCCAACGACTTCGCAGCTTTGGGAATGCGCTGGAAAAAGGGCGAGAGCCGCTCACCGGCGTATCGCGCGTAACCGGCGAAGAGTTCGTCTCCACCTTCCCCGGTCAGCACCATCTTGACATCGCGAGAAGCCAACTCCGCAACCATGTAATTGGCCAAAGTTGCGTGCTCGGCCAGCGGTTGATCCAGATGCCAGACTACTTTCTCGGCAAGCGCCACCAAGTGCAAAGGACCGATGAGCACTTCGTGATGGTCCGTCTGAAACTTTTTTGCGACCAAGCGCGCATAGGGCAACTCGCTGAACGCCGCTCCATTTCCTTCAAATCCGACCGAATACGTCTTTACGGGCTCGTTCAGAACCTGGCTCATCAGCGCCACGATCGTGCTGGAGTCAACCCCGCCGCTTAGAAACGCTCCGAAGGGGACATCACTGATCAGGTGTAACTTGAGGGATTCCCGGAGCAGGGCTTCGAGTTGCTCCGCATAAGCTTCCTCCCGGACATGCCCGTTGCGATGATTGGCGAAGGACAAATCCCAATAGCGGCGAATTTGGATGCCATTTGCGTCGCAGATAAGCAGGCAACCCGGCGGCAGAGCGTGGATGCCCTCAAACATGGTCTGGGGTGCCGGCACATACTTCAGCGCCAGAAAGTTATTCAAGCTCTCAAGGTTGAGGACCACCTGAACCGACGGATGCTGGAGAATAGCTTTGATTTCGGAACCAAAAATCAGCGTGCCGTGCGCTCGCGTGAAATACAGAGGCTTGATGCCGAGGCGGTCACGTGCGAGCAGGAGCCGCCGCTTGCGGGCATCCCAGACAGCAAAACCAAACATTCCACGCAGGTGCCGGACACACTCCTCGCCGAATTCTTCATACAGATGAACAATCACTTCCGTGTCGCTTGCCGTCACAAGTCTGTGCCCTCGGCTCTTCAGTTCATCGCGAAGTGGCTGATAATTGTAAATCTCGCCATTTAAGACGGTAACGACGCTCCCATCTTCATTGCTGATCGGCTGCTTCCCGCCATTCAAATCGATGATGCTCAAGCGCCGCATTCCCAGCGCAAGGTCCTTGTCAAAAAACACGCCGGCATCATCCGGGCCCCGGTGATGCAGGACATGAAGCATGTCGGCCAGAATTTGCTGGTCAACAGGCTTGTGGGTTTTGAATTCGTAGATTCCGCAGACGCCACACATGGTTGGGTTCCTGCGTTAGTGAATTAGGCTTACTTACGGGCAAGGAAAAAATTGACTTGCGTTCGCTGCGCAGCATGTCTCGGACGATTTCTCAACACCTGCTCGTAGACTTCAATAATTTGCTGGGCTACTGCGGGTCCAGCCAGATGCCGCACCTGTTCCCGCCCGCTTGTTCGTGCGCCGTGTCGCAGGATGCTGGAGAGATGGCTTGTGAACTTCTGAACTTCCGGTTTAGAGACGTAACAGCCGACGGTATTTCCGATGATTTCGCGCACATCGCCCACATCTGTCGAGACAATGGGCAAATTGCAAGCCATCGCTTGCTTCACAACATTGGGTGAGCCTTCCTGATAGGAAGTGAAGAGCAAGGCGTCGCAGGCGCTCATGAAAAGCGGTAGGCGCTCTTGTGGTTCTTTATAAACGACCAATAACTCTATGGTTGGGTCTTGCTTACTCATGTGGTCTGCAACAACCTTTGCTAAAGGAAAACGCTTGACAGGAATGTCCGGGTTGGCTGCGAACAACAAATACTTTTTCTGGAGATCCAAACCCAAAGCTTTTCGAGCCTGTTCCCTTCCGCTGGGCTGAAAGAGCTCCAGGTCTATTTCGTGCGGTATGACATGGACGTCTTTTCTCCCCAGCCTACTCGCCATTCCTCGGCTCTTCACGATGACGCCATCTGCTCGATTGCTTAGCAGCTTTCCGGCAAGGACTGCCAGCCGCCCGAACAAGGATTGCTTTCCTCGCGAATTCAATGTTCCCAAAAGATCATCGCCGCAATAACTAACGACCACCGGCACTTTCGACTGTGTGCGAGCAACAATCCCCACAAGGCCGTAATGCGCGTGTACCAAATCAATCGACTTGTCCGTCAGCCGCCGGCGCAATTCCAGCGCCGCTTTGGGGTACATGAGCTTTCGCGAGCGCTCTCCCACAATGAGCAGTTCAACTTCAACTCCAGCGCGCTTCAAATATTCGACTTGCGTTCGAACAAACGTTCCCCTGGCAGGATTCTCGCTCGAGGGATAAATCGATGTGGCGACCAGAACTTTCATGGAGAGTCTCACGCTGAACGGGGCGTTGGCTCGCAGCCTTTTTCAATTACACTGCATTGTTCTGCTGGGAAACCTTAATTATATGAAGCGGCGACTTTCGTCTCACCAGCAGATGGCCGCCGCCCGGGCGATGTTCTCGCGTGGGCGTAGGCGCCGTTCCATGCCGCATAATTCAGGAGCAGCCAGAGAACCGATGAGTGATCGCGTTCTCCTCTGTGATGCTCGTCGATCAATCGGCTGACGGTCACATGCTTGAACACGCCCGGAGCCAGTTTCCCGTTCGCAGGACTAAGGTAATCGCAAACCATCTCACGCAAACTCCCGCGGAACCATTCGCGTAAGGGCACGCTGAACCCATGCTTCCGTTTGCGTAGCGTGGAAGCTGGCAAATAACGGCGGACCGTGTCCCGCAAGATCGCTTTTGTTCGCCAGCCCCGCAGCTTCAGCGATGGAGGCAGGCTTAGAACAAATTCCACCAGCCGGTGATCGAGCAATGGTGAGCGAACTTCCAAAGAATGGGCCATACTCATTCGGTCAACTTTGACGAGCATATCTTCCAGTAAACGGTGACGCAGGTCGATGTGGCTTGCCTTATCTAACGGCGACATGTCCGAATGTATCGCCGCGGCGACTTCCTCGGAATATTGTGGAGCTCGGAATCGCGAGGTATACGCCGAGAATTCCTTTGTGAATAGCTGTTTCAGCAAGCCCTCGCTGCATAGAGCGCCTTTGCTGACGTACATCCGTTCGAACGGCAGCAGGCTGTCCTCGAGTACCTTCACTGCCCGCAAAGCGCCGTACTTTCGACCGGCGGGCAAGCAGGCTGCTCCTGCGTGCGCCAACCCAGGGAGGATTCGCTGATTTAGCCACCCTGGTAGTCGCTGGTAGTACTCGGCAAACCGGACGCCTTGGTGGCTGGTGTAGCCCAGGAAAAGTTCATCGCCACCATCGCCGCTAAGAATCACAGTCACATGCTGCCGGGCCAGCTTTGACACATAGTACGTGGGAAGCGACGAAGAATCTCCGAAGGGTTCATCAAAATGGTGCACCAAGCTCAAAACCGTGTCGGGCAAATGCGTCTTTAGGTCGTCCTCGCTAAGATGCAGTACGTGATGATCCGTCTGAAAATAGTCGGCGACGGCTTGCGCATCGCGGGATTCATCCCACTCTGGACGATCAAAGCCGATCGTGAATGTCTTGAGCGGGCGCAACCCGGCTTTGTGCGCGTAGGCAACCACCGTGCTGGAATCCAGACCACCGCTCAGAAAAACGCCCAGTGGTACTTCACTCATCAACCGGATGCGGACACTCTCTGCAAGGAGCTCGTCCAATTCTTCCGTCACTTCACCGACTGGCCGAGAAGCCCGTGCATTTTCTTGAATCCTCAGGTGCCAGTAGCGGCAGATTGTGGCTTCTCCATCACGAAAACTGAGCCAGTGCGCCGCAGGCAGCTTCCGGATGCCCCGGAACATGGTTCTCGGTTCAGAAATAAACCCATGTCGAAAATAAGGAACAACCGCCTGCGAGTCCGGTTCGGCCAACTCAGGAATTGCGGCAAGAATGGCTTTGATTTCCGAGCCGAATACTAAACGCTTGCCTTGCTGGGCGTAGAAGAGAGGTTTTTTGCCCAAGCGATCGCGTCCCAGGAACAGACGTCGCCTACTTTGATCCCACACCGCGACCCCGAACATGCCCCGCAGTCTAGTTAAACAGTCAGCGCCCCTTTCCTCGTACAAGTGGGCTATCACTTCGGTGTCTGAGGAAGTACGGAAGATATGTCCGCGCGCAATCAGTTCCGCACGCAAATCAAGGTAGTTGTAAATCTCCCCATTCAGAACAACCTGAACCTGCCCATCTTCGCTCCGAACGGGTTGGTGACCGCCCCCAACATCGATGATGCTGAGTCGTCTGATTGCCAGCCCAACACCATCGCGTACAAAAAATCCGCCTTCATCAGGGCCGCGATGCCAAATCGCATCCGCCATGCTCTCGAGGATGCGCCGTATCTCTCCGCTCGGAAGTGCTGGATCGATGATGCCTGCTATTCCACACATATAATCTCTTAAGCGCCCATTCCTGGAGCCTTAACGTTTTCAGATTTGTTTGGAAACTCTGTCATCCTGGGGGGCCAGGCAGCTCATGCATCGCCGTCGATGCATTGCATTTTGGAAGAGTCTCACGCGATACTTGAAACTAGATCGCTTCGGTGATCGGCCACGCAAATCCCATGCATCGCCACGAGCAGACCCGCAGTCAGCCAAACCAATTGTTGCAAGGGCCGGTCACGGAAAAGGTCAACACCCTGGTGCAGCATATGACCAGCAATGCCAGCGACAAGACCGAGCGCAAGAGGCGAGAATTGAGAATCACCAAACTTCCAGCACTGCCAGCCCCGCCGCAGTGTGCTGACCAGAAACGCCAAGTAAGCTAACAAGCCTCCCAACCCTGTCTCGGCCCAAACTAGAAGATATTTGTTGTGAACCGCCCAGAGCCATTCGCGGCGAAACTCGGACGTCGCGTACTGGTCCATGGCCACGGTAAAATTGTTTGCGCCCACTCCCAACAGCGGGTTGTCTCCGATCATCCGAAATGCCAGTTCGTCCAATGGAATGCGGGATTCCGCTGACCCTCGGTCGTCTCCGAAGAGTCGAGCGGAAATAGACCCGCCAAACGGCACATACAGCGCGGCCAGGATCACCAGGATAGCGATGGGCGCTTTTAAGGAAGTACCACGCTGGCGCCCGATAACGAAACAGATCACAATGGTAGCCAAGACCAAAGCGAGCCATGCTCCGCGCGAGTAGGTCAAAATCAGTGCGACGCCACCTAATGCAAGAACCACCGCTGCCAGCCATTTGTACATCTTTCCAAGGTCCGTAAACAAAATGCTGGCTGCAGCCGCAAGCATGACGCTCAGGTAAGCACCCGCCACATTGGGCACTCCAATCGTGCCGCCGATTCGCATGCGACCGTCTCCAGTGAAGTTCTCGGCGATAATATGTATTGGATAATCCCAGGTCGTCGACGCTGTCACGGTGAACCTGATTACGATGATGACTGCGCTCTCAAACAGGCACCCGCCCAGAAGCAATGCCACCACGAACAAGACATCGCGCCAGGTTCGCACATTGTTGGCGACGTAGAAATAAATCAGGCATGCTTCGAACAACAGGTACAAGTCGAAAAGCGAGAGAGCCTTGTCCTGGGCGACAAACACCGAAAGCAGAGTGATTGCGAGGAAAAAAACAAGGGCCAAATTCATGTGGAGCCGGGGGCGTACCCTAGGCGTTCTATTTGCCAGGGTCCGGATGAACCAAGAAGTGTACAGACCGGCTAGGGCAATCGTCGTCGCCGAAATACTTAAGCCCTTTAGTGCGCCAAGTGCCGCCTGGACCGGCTGATAGAAGAGGTAGGTGCCAAGCTCAATGGGAATGTCCAAAATGACCACTGCAAACAGGAATTTTTGGACTGCGTCGGAAGTCAGTGCAGCCATGGGGCTGAGAAGTGCGACGATCAGGGAATCTGTACCCAGCGCCCGCACCCCTCGGTTGGCGCTCAATCGATCGTCGGGCATTTTTGGCATGAGTTGGCAATCGCCCGCGCGCAATGCTGCGTTTCTTTCGGGCGATAGGGGTAACCCGCCGCTTGTTGCCGATGATTCCATTTTTCCCGGACTCATTGCCCTGGACTGGCGGGCTTGGAAAGGGTCCTCGACCCTGATTGGCCATTCGCATTCGCGGACATGAATTTGCGAATGGTTAGGGCAACGAACTCAATCTGCTCTGATGTCAACTCCGCATACATCGGCAGCGAAAGGATTCGTCGTGCAAGCCCTTCAGTGACGGGAAATTCCCCTCGTTTGTAGCCTAGATCTTTATAGGCCGGCTGCAGATGGATGGGAATCGGGTAGTGGATGCTTGCGCTGATACCTCTGCTTTCGAGGTGTTCCCTCAAAGTGTCACGGTGCTCGGAACGAACCACGTAGAGATGCCACACGGATTCAACTCCGAGCGTTTCAACCGGAGTTAAAACTCCCGCCCCCTCTAGGAAATCGTGATAGAGCTTGGCGTTCCACCGGCGGGCGGCATTCCACTTTTCCAAATACTTCAATTTCACTCTCAAAATCGCCGCCTGCAACGTGTCGAGCCTCCGGTTGTAACCCCGGAACAGGTGGTGATACTTCTCTTTCTGGCCGTAATTGCGCAGCATCTCCAGGCGGTCCGCGACCTGGCGATCATTGGTCACAACGATGCCACCATCCCCGTAGGCCCCTAGATTTTTTCCGGGATAGAAGCTGAACGCCGCCGCATCTCCCAGGGAGCCCGCGCGTTTTCCTTTATACCGAGCACCGTGCGCTTGACATGCATCTTCGATGATGACTAGCCCGAGTTTCTCTGCAATTTGCCGGATCGGTCCCATGTGAGCAGGGTGACCATAGAGGTGTACCGGGAGAATGGCTTTTGTGCGACGCGTAATGGCGCCCGCGATCCCGCCAACATCAATCGTATGGGTTTGCGGGTCTATATCAACCAGGACTGGCCTCGCCCCAACATGGGAAATCGCAAGAGCCGTGGCGATGAACGTGTTCGCGGCGGTGATTACTTCGTCGCCGGGCCCTATATCATATGCGCGAAGTGCAAGCTCAAGTGCCGACGTGCCTGAGTCCACCCCAACCGCGTACTTGACTTCACAAAAGGCGGCAAACTCTTCTTCGAAGAGCTTTACTTCACGCCCCAAAATGAAATCGGCATCTCTTATTACTTTAGACGTTGCCTCATTAATTTGGGCGGCGATCGTAGTGTACTGAGCAGCGAGATCAACGAATGGCACTTGCGGCTGATTTGTCTGCAGCAATGTTTGCACGGACATAGTCACCTTTGCTCTCCACCTCTACTTGGAGTCCCTTGCATTCGATGGAACGGTTTACGGCTTCCAGCACTCGCACGACATCCCGGCCTTCCACGCCGCCGCTGATCGGCCGTCTCCCTGTTCGCACACATTCCAGAAAATGACGGCACTGGTGCTTGAGTGGCTCGACCGGTTCAATGCGGGGACTGATGATGTCGCCGTCCCGGATCTCGAACCGAAACTCGCCGTAATTCAGCGGCTCCTGCTCGACTGTACTTACACCCTTCTCAAACACGCGCACCTGTTCAATTCCGTTCAGGTCATTGAAGACGATTCTCTTATCACTCTTCACCACTACGACTTCGCGTGCCTTATCGGGATCGGCCCAGCTTACGTGGACGTGAGCAAGAACGTTGTCGGGATAGCCCAGCGAGATGAAACCAACATCATCGCGGCAGTTTCGCAGGACTTTTCCGCCAACCGCACTGACCCACTGCGGAGTCCCATCAAGAAGGTAATTGAAGATGGCTATGTCGTGGGGTGCCAGGTCCCACAATGCATTGACGTCGCGGCGGATGGGGCCCAAGTTTGTTCTCCGCGCGTACAGATAATAGACTCGGCCTCCGCCGTTCCGGACGTACTCCTTTACTTTGCGGACGCCCGCATTGAACACAAAGGTATGCCCCACCATCAAGATCGCGGAGTGGGACTCCGCCAGGTCAATCAGCTTGTCTGCCTCGGCCGCCGTCGTGGTTAACGGCTTTTCGACGAGAACGTGCCTGCCCGCCAGCAACAGGTGCCGCGTCACGTTGAAATGTGTCGTGGCTTCCGTGCACACAACGACCGCGTCCACGCCGGGTTGCGATGCGGCATCGTGGACCTGTGTGGTCAGATAGATTCCGGGAAACCGTCGCGACACTTCTTTTAGGCGTTCTGCGCTCTGGTCGCACACGGCAACGACGCGCGATTCCACGAGTTCGTTGAAGATTCGAACGTAGTTCATGCCCCAATAGCCGCATCCTATGACCGCGATACCCAGCGGTCTCGCGTTCGGGGAATTCTGCTTCACTCCTAGTGAAAGGATTGCGGAGTTCATTCAGCACCTCTTCTTGATAGAACCGCGGGGATGGTAAGAAATAGGATTTTGAGGTCGTATACGAACGATGCGTTGCGAATATATTCCAGGTCCATGCGCACCATTTCTTCGAAGCAAACCTGGCAACGCCCCTTCACTTGCCAATAGCCGGTGATTCCAGGCAGCGCCGCAAGTCGTTTGCGGTGCCCGTTCCCATAGCAAGCCACCTCGTAAGGAGGCACCGGACGGGGCCCGACAAGGCTCATGTCACCCTTCAACACATTCAGAAGCTGCGGCAGCTCGTCCAGGCTGTATTTCCGCAGAAAATGTCCGACTCGAGTTACGCGGGGATCGTTGGTGAGTTTGAATTTCCCCCCGCTTTCGGCGGAGGCCTGGGCGCGGCCTTCTACGAACTCTCGAATGTACGCCTCGTGCACGGAAGGATCGGCGTTCTGAATCATCGAGCGGAACTTGTACATCGTGAAATCTTGAATCACCCAGATCGCCTGTCTCCCCAGCCACTTGCGCTTCGCTCCTACCCGTTTCTGGTTGAACACCACCGGCCCTGGAGAATCCAGCGTGATCAGGACCGCAATTAATAAGAGCAGTGGCAGAAGTACAATCAGCAGCAGGCTCGCCAGAATCACGTCCAGGCATCTCTTGCTTAGATAATAGAAATTGCTTTCCTTGTGTTCCGCTACCAGTGCAATCCGACTCGGCCACTGCCAAGTTTGTTGTCCGGCCATGTTAGTCAACCATTCCCTTCCGATGTGAGGTCAGTAGCTTGATTGGGCAGGATCTTTCTTCTTAGAAACTCCGCGGGCGAACGCCCGGGAGCCGCGAGGCAAGACTTAATCAGAAAAGTAAACTGCGCAGTGTGTGGGGCCGGATGTTTCTGCGTTGGAAACTGGAATCTCTTCTCAAAGCCGGCGATAGATCGCCTCAGGAATTGGGAAGGTGCGGTTGTTCAACACTACTCCAAGTACGCTCACGCCGACAGCAGCCAGATTTTCCTTCGCGCGCCGGGCAGTATCTCGCCGCGTAGAATTTGCTTCTAGCACCAGCACCACGCCATCGGCCCACCTACTGAGCAGCATGGAACTCGTTTCCAGTCGAAGAGGGCCCGAATGGATGACGACATACCTGAAGATGTTGCGCAGCTCCTCCATTTTTAATCGCAGGCCATCTGCCATTGCCGGAAACAGCAGCTTCGCAGCCGCCTTTCCACTCGGCATCAGCCAGAGATCCGGCTCCAGCGTCTGCCGTGCAAAATTCTCTATGGGACCGCCTTCGGTCGTGGCTTCGGTAAGTCCATTGACGTTTTCTGCTCCAAAATACTCGTGAAGCGAGGGTGCGCGGAAATTTGCGTCAACAACACACACTCGCCCTTCGCCGCGGGCCGCAAGTATCTTCCCAACGCGGGCGCAAGTTGATGCATGTCCTGCTTCCTCGTCCAATCTCGAAAAAAGCACAGCCCGAGGCGAGCTGTGATCTGTTCTAGGAAAAACACGCTGAACCAACTTCATTTCCTCTTCACGCGCGAGCACTTCCATATCGACTCCAACATGGTTGTTGCGCGCATGGAATTTCCTTCCCCATCGGCCCGCTGCCGTCTTGATCCCGTCGACCCATGGCAATGCCAAAGAGGGCTTTTGGACGCTCCTCGGAGGAATCGCTCTCGCCACTCTTGACTGCACTTCGCGGCTCGTTGTGGCGGAAGATAGTTTTGATTTTATTTCGGCGCTAATTGTCCCCGAAAGAGGATCACTCTTTGTCCTGTTTTGTGTCACTCTGTTCTCGGCTTGCTTTGGCAGCTCACCGATCGAACTGGTCGGATTTCTGGAGTTTCGAAATTCACCGGCTGGAACGGCTTTTTGGAAACTTGCTGATTCAACCTTCTCATTCAGGTCGGTGCTGAGTTCAGAGCACACGGTGAGAATCGGGCTTGGCGTTCCACTGGTCGTTTGAAATACATCAGGCAAAGAAGCGTTCTGCAAGATTTTCCGGCGAACCTCCTTGTCCAAATCCGGATTTGGTTCGACATTTTCGGCAGGAACAGCCTCAGCCGATTGGCGGGCTGCTCGGAACAACTCTTCCTCATTGCCAATTTGCTGGAGAAGTTCGAAATTTTTGCTCATAAGTGCCCTGTTGCTCCGTACCCCGAACTAAACAACGGTCCCCGTCGTGTATCTCGCTCCTTCATTTCGTCGACGACGTCGGAAGACGAATCTCTTGACCTGCATGAAGATGCTCGGGGTTTTTCAGGCCGGGATTGAGTCCGCGGATCTCGGATACCACTGTGCTGTCGTATCGCCCCAGCGTCGAGAGACATAAGTCGCGCAGAGTGTCTTGCGGCTGGACCACATACACGAATGATCCGACTGGATTCCTCGCGGGGCTATTCTGCGAAATTGGCTGCGCCGCAGAATTCTCCACGCGGGCCGCATCCGATTGTACGCGTGTCTGGCCGCTCCCGGCTGTCGTTACAGTCGCGGCACTCTCGGAATTCAGATGCCTCGCACCTTGCTGTCGAAGCGTTCCTGACCCGCTGCGGGCCCCTACATAAATCGCCATGCCGCAAAGCATGAGCACGATTGCCGAGGTTTGAAACAACCGCCGCCGCATAAGACTGTCCTTAATCCAGTGGTATGCAGACTCCGCCAACGACCTAGGACCTTGCGCTGCGTGTGTAAATGACTGCCGTTGCGCCATTCGCGGTTGGGGAACGTGGATGTCCATCGACAAGTCTCTTGCTGCTTCTTTCACCAAGTCGGAATCAATTTGCTTCTCCTGCCGGGCGCACCCCTGCGACAGCGCGTTGAAGCAAATATTGTTGATAAGCCGCGGAATTCCCCGGCTGCGCTCCGCGATCAACGCAAGCGCCCCGGGAGTAAACAATCCAGTGCCCTCATACCCTGCAACCTCGAGACGATGGCCGACGTATCGAATGACCTCACCGGCAGAAAGGGCCTCCAATCGTGACTGGATTGCAATGCGTTGGCGCAGTTGAGCCAGCCTGGGACGCGACAACCGCTCTTCCAGTTCCGGTTGTCCCGCCAAGATGATCTGCAGCAGCTTCTTGTCCGGTGCTTCAAAATCCGACAGCAGGCGCACCGTCTCCAGTACCGTATCCGAGAGATTTTGAGCTTCGTCAATGAATACGACGACTCGCCTTCCCGCTTTCGTCTCGCGATATAGAAATTCGTTCAGCTCCGAATGCATCCGCACAATATCTTCGCCGTCGCTCTTGAGACCGAGGTCGTCCAGTAAATAACGGATCAGTTCGCGCGAATCGCATTGCGTTTGAAATAGGAATGCGCTGTGGACATAGCCTTTCCACCGCTGTAGCAGTTGGAACAGAAGCGTCGTCTTGCCCATTCCAGGTTGCGCGATAAGCGAGAGAAAGCCGCGCCCCGTCTCGATTCCGTAGAACAAAGAGGCGAGAGCTTCCCGGTGTCCAGGACTGAAATAAAGGTAGCGCGGGTCCGGAGTCACCCCGAATGGCTGTTCACGCAGCTTATAGAAATTGAGGAACATTGTTACTAATCGCCATTCTTCGGGAACGCTGCGACCACAGGCGCGCCCAGGAAAGATTCGACCTCTTCTGGGGTCCTAAATGAAGGATCCGAGCGGTCCACTAAAAATGCCGACATCACGCTCGCAAGACTCGCGAATAACGCCCCTAGAACTATCACCAGTACCCACCGGGCTTGCGGCGTAAAGGGCACGGCGGCTGGCTCTGCAACCACTACGTTCGAAAACCGCTGCTGGTCAAGTGCGTCGGAAATTCGCGCCTCTTCGGCTTTCCGAAGGTACAGCATGTAGTTCTCCTCGTCAGCCTTGGCGTTGCGCACCATGTCCTGGTGAAGGAGTTCTTTGCGGCCCAGCTGCTCATTCTCGTTCCGGTAGCTGCGCACTAGAGCGGTCGCGGCGCCGGCTCCTGCTTCTGTGGCTGCCAGTTCCGCCTTGGCCTTGGCCAGTTCAGACCGTAGCGCCTCGTACGTGGGGTCGCGGTCTGTGGTCTCATCCCGCAATGGCGCTTTTTCTGCTGCCGCGATGGCCGCCTTCGTTTGAGTAATCTGCTCTTCGACCTCCTGCACCGGCCGGTACGTGGGCTCGAATTTCGAAAGTAATTCGGTGCGCTTTAGTTCCAATTCCAGCAGCTTGGACTTCATGTCCTGCATGAGTTGCGGGTTGTCCGAGGTGCGGACTTGCGTTGTCTGTCGGTCAGGGAGAGTGGCTAGCTGTGACTCGAGCGTGCGAATGCGCTGGCGTGACTCGGCAATGGTCGCTCGCGCACTTTTGGCCTCGGCCTCAAACTCGGCCAGTTTTCTCACGCTGATGTCTTTCTCGAGCGTGGGGTCGACCACGCCCTGTTCCTGGCCAAACTTTGTCAGTTTTTCTTCCGCGTTTGCCAGTGCCTTGCGATAGTCCTCCGCCTGCTGGTGAAAGAATTCAAATTGTCCCGGAGCTCGGTGCATGGCCAGGTGTTTTTCCAGGTACAGGCTGGCCAGAGAGTTCAGCACCTTGGCCGCCAGCTGCGGATCTTTCGACTTGTAGGAAACGCCGATTAGATTCGTCAGCTTGATGGGCTGCACCGTTAGATCTTTCTCCAGTTTAATTACGGCACGCGCGATTCTCTGATCCTCGTTGTCCTCCTTTTTGCTCCAAAGAAACCCTCCCCCGGATGTTTGAAGATCGCAGGCCACCACTACGTTGCCGAGCAAATCCCTGGACCTGATCAACTCCGCTTCCGATTGCAGTTCTTCTTCGCTCACCTCCGTCGCCCGCTGGATTGAGGATTCGCGGTCCGCTGACACCACCTGCTCAGCCCGCTCGTGTCTCACAAGAATTTTCATCTGGGCTTCGTATTTCTTGGGTAACAGGAACGCGATGATGACGGCGATCGAAAAAATCCCCAGAAACGTATTGACGATCAACCGCCGTTGCCTGAAACCGATCGTCAGCCAATCGCGCAACGTGAAACTTTGCTTGCCCTCGTCGGATTGAGTGTTCAGTTTTTCCTCAAACATGGCTCTGACCTCGCTCTCCTGAAAAATAACTAGAGCACGCCTGGGTTTGCATAAAGACCGAGCGACGAGGTTGGGATGAATTTCCCGATCTTGGACATCATATTTTTCGGTACGTATAGAAAATCGCCTGGTTGCAGATATGCATCCTCAGTTAGGTCTGCGTTCTTCAGCATTTTCTTCATGTCCAGTTTTTTTACTTGCATCCAGCCGTTGGGCACTCGGTGAAATAGCAGCACTTGCGAATGTTTCGCGCTGTCTTTCAAGCCTCCGGCGATGGCCACTGCTTCCGTGGCCGAAGTCTCGCTGCGCAGGTCGAACTTTCCTGGACGCCCGACCTCCCCGCCTACAATGAAATACGGTTTCTCAAAATCCTTCAATTCCACGTTGATGACTGGATCGTGCAGTATCTTCCCGTATGCCGTTCGAAGCGAGGTGGTCACTTCGGGAAGCGTCTGGCCTTGTACCCGTATGCCGTCCACGCCCCGAAGTGTGATGTAACCATCGGGCTGCACGGTCAGGGTTTGATTGAATTCCGGCGTGAACGGAAAACTCAGCTCCAGCACATCCGCGGAGTTAATTTGATAGCGTCGCTTGCGATGTTGCAGTGTTGTAGCTTGCTCGTGATCACCAGCTCCGCCCCCGTTCTCCCGGACGACCGCTTGTGACGTGCTTGCCGGAGAGGCCGCCGGGCCCTGTGCTTGAGCACCGATGCCTCCCACGGCTGCCAAAAGAAGGGCGAAACCAAGACGCGATGAGTACTTCCAGGTCACTTTTACCTCCTCGCCGTGCTCAAATCATCATTCCACCGAAGTTAATTCGCTTCCGGTGCCTTGCTCTGCAACGTCGCGTTCAGCCGGCTTGGATCAATTGCGATCGAGGTAGGCCTGCCATGCTGTGCGGTGTTTGCATCAGATGTCGCTTCGGCGGGTTCGCCGATCCAGTCCCGATCGATTTCAACTGCGACGGAGCGCTGCAGCAGGCTCACGGATAAAACCAGCTTTGCGCCGGACTTGATCTTGACTACGATTCCGGTCATTCCCTTTAGTGGCCCCTCTTTGATCCGCGCAACGTGTCCGACTTGCATGTACGGCCACGGCATTATCGGGATACCGCTCTTTCCAGCCCGCTGGATCGCGGCAATTTCCTCCTCCTCAACCGCAATCGGTGTCTTGCCAACCCCGACAATTTGAATCACGCCCGGTGTCGTCAAAACGGGCAGTCGATTGTGCGGGTTCATCCGACAGAAGAAGTACCCAGGAAATAGCGGCACTTCACTCTCCTTCACACGATCGGACCACTTGCGGATAAACTTGCTGACGGGCATGTAGCACTCGTACCCCACATTTTCCAAGAGTAAGGTCGCATTCCTTTCTCTGCCGGTTCTGGCTAGGATCGCGAACCACGGCCACTGTTGATCCCGCATGTCTGTCATGCCCCCTAGAGAAGCTACCGCCGTAGGAGTCCCACTAAATGGTTGGAACCCCTGTACGATTAAGGCCGATGCCTCTAAGAAAGCGTCCGTCAGCTGGGTAGGAAACTTTGCTAACGAAGCGGAATTTGGCCCGCGTAAAACGGTAGCTGACACGACATCTGCTCACAATCAGGTGTAAACCGTAATTGTTGCAGCGGAACATTCCTCATAGAGACTTGGTGTCACTTTTCATCATAATTCTGCGGTCGCCACCCGATGGGTGAAACGAATGCGAAGCGCATACAAAAAAGTTGTCGGCCCCGTTGACACGTTGAGAGGAACGATTGTCGCGCTCTAAATCTCTTCACATCAGCCTGGTTTTCTTCGAAATGTGTGCAGCAAAGACGCCATTCTCAACCGCTTCAGGAATTGCCCTAGTTTCAATGCCATGATTACACTGATTGTCTCCGCCACAGACCTCTGAAAATATGCTGTGTGAGCCCGGCAGGCTTGTTCAGGCCAAACGATAGTTTGACTTAACGATATGCTTTTCGATTCACCTGCCTATTTCTTGTTCCTCATTCCAGTCGTCCTTCTTTATTGGCGCCTCAATCATCGAACTCAAAACATTTCCCTTCTCCTTGCCAGCTACTTCTTCTACGGCTGGTGGGACTGGCGATTTCTGGCGCTCATGATCGGCAGCACCACCGTGGATTTTCTGATCGGTCAGAAGATTTCACCAAGCCGCTCGGACCCCAACCGGAAAAAATGGTTTATCTTTTCGCTCATCCTGAATTTCACGATTCTGGGAGTCTTCAAATATTTCGATTTCTTCGCCGGCTCTTTCGTGGGTGCGCTTGACAGGCTTGGGCTCCACAACATTCCGCTCCCCTTGATTCGCATCATTCTCCCGCCTGGAATTTCTTTTTATACTTTTCAGGAAGTCGCGTATATCGTGGATGTCTATAAAGGAAGAATTGAGGCTTCCAAGTCTTTTTTCGACTACGGTCTCTTCATCAGCCTATTCCCGCACTTGATTGCTGGCCCTATACAACGGCCAAGCCACTTGCTTCCGCAAGTCCAGAAGGAGCGAACACTCAACCCGGATCGATTTTTTGATGGTCTGATGCTGATCTTTTCCGGCCTCATCCGCAAATGCGTGGTCGCGGACAACTGCGCCCTTCTCGCTAACGCCGTATTTGGCGGTCAATTCGGCCCTTCGAATTTCTGGCTTGTTCTGCTCGGAACTTACGCCTTCACGTGGCAGGTTTACGGAGACTTCAGCGGCTATAGCGATATTGCTCGCGGCAGCGCCCAGCTGCTCGGCTTCCATTTCATGGTCAATTTTCGCCAGCCTTTCCTTTCCTATCGCCTCCAGGATTTCTGGCGCCGCTGGCACATCAGTCTGAGCACCTGGCTTCGCGATTACTTGTACATCCCCCTCGGTGGCAGCGCAGGTAGCAACTGGAAAACTTCCAAGAATCTTTTCATTACCATGGTCCTGGCGGGCCTCTGGCATGGCGCGAATTGGACCTTTGTCATCTTTGGCGCCATCCACGGAGTCGTGCTCTCCGTCGAGCGCTACTTCTTCCCCGCCAAATCCAAATCGGCGGGCACGGATCTTCCTCAGCGCTCCACCGGTTTTTTCTCCCTATGGGGGCAGAGAGTTCTGACCTTCAACATTCTTGGCTTGAGCCTGGCCTTTTTCCGAGCGCCCTCCCTCCATGCAGCCGTTCAACTGCTGGCAGGCTTGTCCAATTTCGCGTGGCGGAGTGAATATGCCTCGGCCTTCTTCATGCTCTGCGTATTCACGATCCCTCTCTTCCTGGTGGATCTTCAGTTACAAGCTAACAACGAAGAATATCCATTCGCCAAATCCACTTATGCCTTCCGAACCTCTCTCGCTGCCGCGGCACTCGTCGTGTTGGCACTTTTTTCCGGGAGCAATCTCAATGCCTTCGTCTATTTCCAGTTCTAAGCACGCCGCCCTTTTCTATGCCAAGCTTCTGGTGAGCATATGTGCTTTTCTCATCCTGGTCTTCGAATTGTTAAGTGGTTTTCTGCTCAAACACCACTCCGAGACATACGCCCGTGTGTCTCAGCAATACGCTGAAGCCGTAAAGATGCGTCCGGCAAAGCCTGGCGAGCCTGCTTCCGTCCTAATGCTTGGCAACTCTTTGTTGCTCTATGGCGTCGACGTAGGTCGCTTGAAGAGTTTAACCGCTGGCCGCGTTCATATCTGCCCCATTTTTCTCGAAGCTACCGCTTACTACGACTGGCTCTACGCGTTGCAGCGCCTGTTTCGCGAAGGATCAAGACCTCAGGTCGTGGTTCTCGGTGTCGGCGTGAATGGCTTTCTCGCAAACACTGTGCGCCAAGATTATGCACCCCTAATGCTCTTTGATCTTCGAGACTCGCTCGGCGTAGCCTCCGATCTCCATATGGATCGCACCGCCACTAGTAACCTGTTACTCGCCCACTCGAGTGTCTTCTGGGACACGCGCAGCGTTTTACGCGCGCAGATTCTCCGTCACACAGTTCCGCATTACCAAGAGCTTGTCTTACTCCTCAAACTGCAGCCTGCCATTCCTCCGGCCCCCGAGTTCCAAACCATTGCGAATTCTCGCCTCGAGCAGCTCCGTTCGCTATGCGAGGCACACGGCGCAAAACTGATTCTTCTTGTCCCTCCAACCCCATCTTCCGAGGACGCGGTCCGTCAAATGGCCATCGCTTCCGAGAAGGCCGGTGTGGATACACTGGTCCCCATCGATCCAACAACGCTCTCCGCCAAGTATTACTTCTCCGATGAACTCCATCTCAACTCTGAAGGCGCAGCCCTCTTCACCACCGCCTTAGCCGAATTCCTACCCCAGACCGTCGCGCGCGAATCCATGGCCTCGCCGGACTAACCCCTCGAATGGGCAATCGGAGAGGGTCAGGTCACAGCCGCGGACATTAAATCGAATCTTGCGTTCGGCAGGAGTAGCTCAAACAGTCAGTAAATACTCATCGGGCAATTCGATTGTTTGTTAGTTGGGCAAGTTCCTCCTAGTGGCTAACATGATTCCAAATTGTAATGCTACACTCGTCGTGATCAACCACTGCTGCTGGTTGAGACCCTTCCCTGAACTGTAGGTGTGGGTAGAGCTTCTTGCGCCAGCGAACAGGCGACGAGACGCCTATGTCGAAACCAAGGAAACTCAAAGCCGCCAGCGAGGTCCCTTCCAACAAAGAGTTCCCGCAGCCCGCCCAACTCTTCCGTGTCGTTGCCGAGACGGCCACGGACGCCATCGTTACTATCGACGAACAAAGTACCATTCTCTTCGCCAACACAGCTGCTGAAAGAATCTTCGGCTACGCCATTTCCGAAATGATGCACCAGCCGGTCACCATGCTCATGCCCCATTACCTTCGCGAGGCACATCGCGCCGCCGTCGGCGGATACCTGCAAACGGGCCAAAAGCATTTTTCATGGACGGCCATCAAACTGACCGGTCTGCACCGCTCCGGAAAGGAATTTCCTATTGAGGTTTCCTTGGGCGAGCACGTCCGTGGGAAAAAGCGCCTTTTCACGGGGATAGTGCGCGACATTTCGGATCGTGAACACTCCGAAGCGCTGCTCCGTCAGTCCCAGGAGAAGTACGCGAGCATGGTCCATTCAAGTCCCGACGCCATAACCTTGCGGAGTCTCCCGGACCGCCGCTATCTCGAAGTGAATGAAGGGTTTACACGTCTCACGGGCTATTCCGCCGAGGAAGTAATGGGAAAGACACCTGCGGAGATCGATTTGTGGGTGGAACAGCGACCTCACGAAACCACGCTTCAGAGGGTGGAATCGGAAGGTCAGGTCCAGGGCGAGGAATTTCGTTTCAGAACCAAGGCAGGTGAAATCCGTTATGGCCGCGTATCCGCTGTGCGCGTCGTGATAAATGGAGAGCCTTGCATGCTGTCCGCCACCCACGACATCACCGACCGCAAACGCGCCGAAGCCGAAGCGTCTCAATTAGCCTTGATTGTCGAATCCTCTGAAGATGCAATCGTAGGAAAGTCGCTTGATGGGAAGATAACAAGTTGGAACGCAGGCGCCGAGCGCATTTATGGTTACTCGGCGAGCGAAATACAAGGGCAGCCGGTCAGTATTCTGATCCCCCCCGAGCAACGCGACGACCTTCCTGAAATCTTGGAAAGGCTCAAGAGGGACGAGAGAATCCAACACTATGAAACGATTCGCGCCCGAAAGGACGGGCGGAGAATCAATGTTTCCGTGTCTATTTCTCCCGTCAAGGATGCGGAAGGAAAGATCATTGGGGCCTCTGCAATTGCCCGCGACGTGACGGAACGAAAACGCGTCGAAGTGCAACTCCAAAAGTCCGAGGTTCAATTTCGTTCACTTGTGCATGGCGCCCCTTACGGAATCTACCGAGTCACTTTGGATGGACAGCTCCTCCATGTGAACCCCGCTCTAGTGACCATGCTCGGTTACGACTCCCAGGAAGAGCTGATGCGGCTCAACATGGAAAATGACATCTATCGCGCTCCGCAAATACGTCAGCGCTTGCTCAAAGAGCATGGCGATAAAGACGGCTTTCGGGCCCTCGAGGCCGAGTGGCAAAGAAAAGACGGGAAAATCATCACTGTCAGAATGACCGGGCACCCCGTCTTCGAAAAAGACAATTCCCTTTCCCATTTCGAGGTCTTTGCCGAAGACATAACAGAACATCGCAGTCTTGAAAGGCAGCTTCTTCAGTCGCAGAAAATGGAGGCCATCGGCCGGCTCGCAGGTGGAATTGCCCACGATTTCAACAATCTCCTCAGCGTCATCCTCGGTCACAGCGACATTCTTGAACAACAAGTTGGCACAAACGGCCGTTTACAAAAGAGTGTGGAAGCTACACGCAACGCTGCCGAGCGCGCCACTGCTCTCACCATGCAGCTCCTTGCCTTCAGTCGCAAGCAGGTTATCGAGCCAGCCGTTATCGACATCAATAGCTCCGTCACCGAAATTCAAAAGATGTTGCATCGCGTCATCGGCGAAGACATCGAACTGGCCATCAGGCTGCAACCCGACTTGGGATATGTCAAAGCCGATCCCGGCCAGTTGAGCCAGGTGCTCATGAATCTCGCAGTCAATTCACGCGACGCCATGCCCAGTGGCGGCAAGCTCGCCATCGAAACCGCCAACGTCGAGCTCGACGATACCTACGTCCGCCAACACTTGGGCGCCAAGCCTGGCTCATTCGTTATGCTGGCAGTCAGTGACACCGGCATGGGCATGGACTCGGAAACCATGTCCCACATATTTGAGCCCTTCTTCACTACCAAGGATCCCGGCAAGGGCACTGGTTTAGGTCTCTCGATGGTCTACGGCATCATCAAACAGAACAACGGTTACATCATGGCTTATAGCGAACCAGGCCGCGGCACTACCTTCAAGATTTATTTCCCGCGCACGGCGGAAAGTTTGCCCGCGTCCGACAAGGTGCGGAAGGAAGTCCAAGGGGGCTCGGAGACCATCCTGCTCGTCGAAGATGAGCTGGCCCTGCGAGAGCTGACATGCCTGCTCCTTCAAGAAGCCGGATATACCGTTCTCGAATCCTCCGGAGTCGAAGACGCTCTTGCCACCGCAAAAGATTCTCACCGCAAAATCGATCTCTTGCTCACGGACATTGTCATGCCCCGCCTCGATGGGCGCGAGCTGGCGAACCAATTGGTTGCGCTTCGCCCTCTTCTGAAAATTCTCTATATGTCCGGCTACACCGATGACGTCATCGTTAATCGCGGCGTCTCGACCCAGGGTGCCATGCTCGTCCAAAAGCCTTTTACAAAAAACACTCTCCTGCAAAAGGTCCGGCAAACGCTGGACTCCCAAGTCGCAAATTCCCTCACCCGCAAATAGATCGTTTCGCGAGCCCGAAGTCTGCGGCTCGACCACGTAGCTCAAGGGCTTTAGCCCGGAGTCCTCCTCCGTTCCCTACAAACATAAACATCGGCGGCGTCTTCAGTCTTCACATGTCACCATGCATATAGCCGCTACATTTTGGCTCAATGATTTCCCTGCCTACGAAAAAAGGTTTTTACCTGCTTGTTCAGCCAATTCGGCCCGTTATAAAACGCAAATGTAAGTGCGTCATCGCGCCCCCTAATCCGGGGCGTCGCGTTCCTGCCCATCCCTACGTATGCCCATGAGAATAGTGTTGAAAATCGTTTTTTCCTTTTTGATCTGGCCAATCTCGGTCATGGCGCAAGGTCCTCCACCCTCCTGCCAACCTGACCCGCCTGCACAAAGCTCCACAGGGGCACAAGGAGTCGCCCCCTCTTCAGATTCGACGACACCCGCAAGTCCCATGCCGACACAAACTCCCATGTTGGTACAACCCCACGCGTTTCTTTACCTTCAGCCACTGAAACAAGCTCCTCTTCCCGCCGGATACGTTCCGATATTGAAACTTAGCGCGGGGTATTCCGTCACCGATTTCGGGATGCCATCGTCAGGCAGTGTCGCTCTGAGCGGCGCGAACGTTACCGCTTCCGTGGATTCCGGCAGACGCTTTGGAGCAACCTTGGACCTTGACTACGCGGTCGCCCGCAACGTCTTCAAAACTGGACATCATACGGATATGCTCACCTACTTGGTCGGTCCCGTGTTTTACCCCTCGCGTGGCAACTCGCTGAGCACGTATGTTCATCTCCTCGCCGGTGGAGCACGTGTCGCCGGACCCTTTCCAAACGGAAATGGTGGCTTGAATACAGGTCACGTTCACTATCCAGCCTGGGCTGTTGGCGGCGGCGTTGAATACCGCCTCTCTCCTGCCTTCGGATTCCGCGTCAGCGTCGATTATCTGCAAACTCATTTCTACAACCCGTCGGCAGCCGTTCGCATGCAAAACGACGTTCGCATCGTTAACAGCATCGTCTTTTATCCCGGGATGCCCTCCTTCCGAAGGCGCCACTGATCGCTCCTTCCCCCCAGCCAATTTGAATCACTCAGCGGCCTGACGTACAGGAGATTTGCATTGAAAATCTGACCGGAAGGCCAACGTGACCGATTGGGGGAGTACCGTCCTCTCAAGGCCTCGAAGGGGAATCGAGAGCGTGGCTTACTGAGACCAGAGCCAAACCCGGCCCTCGAAAGAGGTCAGTATGAAAAACAAATGGATCATCGTTGGAGTTGCAGCGGTGTGCGTTTTGCTTGCCGGCACCGGAACTGCGGCGATCACCTACAACCCGATCAAATGGATCAAGAAAGGTCCGAGCCCCACGGCAAGTGAACAGCTCGCCGCGAACAAAGAGGAAGAAAAGAAGCTATCAGTGCAGTTGCAGGCGGTGCTGCCTCCGCGCACAAGCCTCAAGGATGCGTGCGCGGGATTTAAGAGCCTGAGCGATTGCGTCGCCTCGCTTCACGCAAGCCACAATCTCCAGATCAAATTTAACTGCCTTAAATGGGATGTGACCGGCGCGAAACCGGCTGGCGATGTCAAATCGTGCGCGGCCCCGTCCAAAGACAAGGCCATTGACTTAAGTAAGGCGATCCGCGAACTGAAGCCGGATGCCCATTCCCGAACGGAAGCAAGGAACGCCGAGAAACGAGCGCGCGAGGACATTAAGGACGCATCCTAACAGGAGATAGCCGGCGGCGCGGACGCTCGCCGCTGGTTGGTGGCAGCGCCTTAACTCCAGGATGACCTGCTGTTTGCGTTTTGTTTAATGCAAGCGGTGGGTCACTCCTCTTTCTCTCTCCCATACCGGCCTTGGTTTTCCACTCAGTTCTAGGCCACAGCCGTAGCCGGATGGCCCATACCTTCGCGGTTCCTAGAGAAAGGCCAGGACTGTCTTTCGCCAGCCTCTTCCTTTTCTCCCGCGCCCTCTATCACCTGCCAGAACCAGCCCTCACAAGAGTGGCCCGCAAGGTCAGGGGAAAGCACTTGCCCGTTTTCTGGACTTCTCACCAGTTTCCGCCGCCAGAGCCGCGTTGTAGATTGAACCCATCCCAGTCCAAGGTGTGAAAAAGGTGTGACGATGAACGAATTCACCGCTTGGATACAAAGCAATTGGTATGCGCTGGGAAATCTCTTCGTTCAATTTGGCTTCCTGGCTGCCGGTGTTTGGTTTGCACGCAAAATCCTGAAAGCAATGAGAGCGTCCCAAGAGCAGGTCGGGGCGCTGTTAAAGTTGTCGTTCACAGGCGCGGTCAACGAGCGTCCCTCGTCGATTGCCGCCGCGGAACGATCCTTTGCAAGTGCCAGCCCCTATTGGCTTACGCCGGCGGAAATACCGCCGCTTGCTCTGTCGGAGCCTCAAGAAAGTGGTCCCAGCCGCTGGGCGGTTGCCCGGCATCGCGCAATGGTGTGGTTGCAGACACCCATGAGCAGTGGTGAGGCTACCTCGTGGCGCAAAGCGATCAAGTGGCTCCAGGCCCCGGCCCGAAGCTGATCTGATCCAGGGCAAGCATGAGCAAGGAGGCGACCAGCGCCATTTTCGATTTCACAAACCTTATGGATAGTTGGGGAAGGAACATCCTTTCCTCGCCGAGAAGATCTGACTTTAGTCCATCTCCGGGGGGTGCCGATAGCAGGCTTGGTTTTGCAAGGATGGATCTTTTGTTTCTTGTCTCTTGTTTTCTTGTCTCTTCTTTTCCTGCGATTCTATCCACGCGTGAACGCTCCAAGTACCAGTTTTGCCTTTAGGGCTTTTAACCTTCACTACTTGATCTGAAACGACACCTCGATCGGAACGACTGTAGCGACCGGCTTACCGTCCGGCCCTTTGGCAGGCCTGAATTGCCACTTTCTTACCGTCTCAATGGCGTTCTGTTCCAGTCCGTAGCCAGCCTTCTTCACTACCGAAATATTCTCCGCTCGGCCGTCCGCGGTGACCACAACCTGTAGAACCACGCTCCCGCCAAACTTCGCTGCCCTGGCTTCGTCCGTGTAGTTGGGGTTTGGGCAATACACGCAGGCTGGAATCGACACTCCTCCCACTCCAGGACGCGCAACTCCAGCCAAAGCTCCGCTCGACGCTACCGTTGTACTCTTCGCTCTTTCATTTGTCGCACCCGGACCTTGCGCAACCTGCGTTGGCCCCGCTTCGTTCACAACTTTATATTCGTCTCCGATTGCAAAGAGCGCCGTGTCCGGCTCCTGACTTTCCAGCTCGGTAACGCGCACGGTCTGCACCCCATAACGAGGATCCGTCCGCTTTGTCAGCAAATTGATTCTCAGCTCCGCCGCATACCAATACTCCGTCACAATCGTTACCGGCCGGTCATTCCCCAGCGCTCCCGTCGCGTAGGTTTGCGTCATCCTCACTCCCTTCACGGGCAGCCCGAGCATCGTGTCCGTGCCAATATCTTCCTTCGCCGTCTCCGGCTTCGCTGTTGCCGCGGGGGGAGTCGCTTGCGCTGCCACACGCACCACCCACTGTCTCGCGAGCTTAGTCAACGGAAACAAATCGGTTCTCGTCCTCGTCGCGGGGTCGTACAACTCTACGCAATTCAGCCTCGGTTCTTCGCCCTCCACGGTGATCCAATTCCGCCTCTCGTTGTGCGTGCGTCCGGCCGAATCCCGTGCGTCCAGATTGTACGTTTTATGCGTGATCTGCGTGTCGTCCTGCAGTTGGCTCACCGTCTCCAATTCTACCTTTGCGGAAAACGGCAGCCCTCGCGCCGCTGGAATGTGTAGGCCATACACCCATTCCGTAACGCGTCCCTCTCCGGAAACGCTCACAGGGGCAGATTCAGTTGTTTGAGCATGACTACGAGCAGGAAGGCCAAACGAGACTATTACCACTGCAACGCCTAGGGCAAAGTGCTTCATGATGTCACCTGCCAAATGCCAGACTGCAACTACATCAGTAGTCGCGGCCGCCGCTTGCCCAAGCGTACCACCGATCGGGCGGACGTCCAGACATTCTGTAGGAAAATAAATCGGCGAGCCCCTCTCCGCCCACGCTCCGAAGAATTGTATCCCGTACAACCAAGGGATCTCTCGGGCCAACCCACGAAGTCCCACTCCTCAAGGCTTTGCATGGAGGGTGAGGTCGCCACCAACCACCTTGGCAACAACGAGGTGATGGCGATAACCGATGATCTCTCGGTCGGCATTGCGGTAGGGACGGCACAAGGGGCATTTCTTTTTTCGCCGCCGCCCCACGGTGCTGCCGTCCAAGGCCAGACCCACGAAACGGCAGCTCTCGAAAGCCTTGTTGCGCTTGCCGCGATGGAGCACCGCGGCCAAAGCGGCCCGCGTGGGAGCGGGATCTAAACGTTCGGTGAAGTAACCCAGGGCATCGTCGCCAAACGCTTGGCTCACTCCTAAGTTCCGGCGCGCTGCCGATCCCACCAGCGCCTCGATGGCCAGACAGGCCCATAGCCGCAAGATCGTCTCCAGCACGATGGACCACAACAAATCTTTCGCTGGAATCTTGTGGCTGGAGCGGCCATCGCCGGGGGAGCGGAAGTAAGCGGCCGGGTGGAGATGCTGGCTGACGCACTTCCACAAGCGGCGTGGGGTGGGACTCTTCAGGGTCGCTTCCTCTTTTTCTTCTTGCGCTGCTGGCGGGCGAAGACCAAAAGCTGGGCGTTGGAGGCCAGCACTTCGCGCACCGTATCTTGAAATTCGCGGCCCGCCGCGGCACGCTGCTGCACCTCCACTACCCAATCCTTGGGGATGCGCTCGACGTGTCGCTGCCTCTTGGACATGAAGGTGAGTGTCCAAACCTCATGGCCCTTGTCGCGCGCGCAATGGCAGCGGGGATTCCCGCGCCGCGTGAAACTCCGAGTGAGGTTTCCGGGCAGCAAATCCGGTGGGATGGGGAAATGGCGAAGCAGTTCAAACTTGCGCTGGCGTAGGCGTACGGCCTGAGGGCCTCGTGGTTCTTCTTTCATATTGGAGAATTAAATCTACAAGTTCAGAACTCCTGACATAGCCCCAAAAGGCTTTCAATACGCCAGTTTTTCGCGAGGGGGGTGCGAACCTAAAACTGTCCGCTTTTTGCGGCTGTAACGATAGGATCATGATTTGGG
>WNFS01000460.1_pt1 | contig 29639 bp, 23 predicted proteins | sample 5400141 | NCBI WGS metagenome assembly WNFS01 (sample SAMN13153358, study PRJNA577476) | soil metagenome | isolation source: 60 cm saprolite under Madrone tree | place: USA:California | collected 2016-06-14
CGAAATTACTCTGCGCAAGCCGCGGACCCCAGAGGAGTATCGCCGGACTTTATCCACCATTCTCGAGACCTCCGTCGACACGTCTGAACTGCTGGAAAACCTGCTGACGCTGGCGCGCGCGGACGCGGGCGCAGCCGGCATGGAGATGCGCCCGCTGGATTTGTCTGCGCACGTGCAAAAAGCGCGGGAGCGCGCAGCCTTGCTTGGGACCGAGAAAGCCCTCGATGTCACCGCGACCACTCCGCCCGAGCCTGTTTGGGTCAAGGCGGACGCCATCGCCGTAGACCGATTGCTCCTCATCCTTCTCGATAACGCCGTGAAATACAGTCCCAGCGGAGGGCGCTGCGAAATCGCTCTGTCGCAATCGGAAAATCATGCGCAGATTACTGTTCGCGACTCTGGCGCGGGTATCCCTCAAACGGAACTGAATAACATTTTTGACAGGTTTTACCGTGTCGATCGCGCTCGGTCCAGGAACACTGGTGGCGCGGGTCTGGGGCTCGCGATCGCCCGATGGATCGCCGAAATGCACGGCGGGACAATCGCTGCGGAAAGCACAGTCGGCGCCGGTTCAGCTTTCCACGTGCTGATTCCCGTCGAGGCAAAGTTTTGAACCCATTGGATTTCAAGAAGATACGGACGCCACGGTGGCTTTCTGAAAAAAATTCAGCGTCTATTTAACAATTCCATCATTTTCATTCATCGGTCGTTTTTGGCGTTCGTTGCTAGATAGATGCAAAAGACTGAGTTCACGAGTTGTTTGACCGGCGAGGCGGACCGACGTGGTGGAGTTGTAGGCCATCAATCAACAAAACAAAGGGGTTGATCCATGAGATTCAAGCATTACCTGCAATTCACGATTTTTGTATTTTTTGCGGCTCTCGCGCTGTTATGCACCGGGGCGCCTTCCATTGCTCAGACCGACCGCGCCACACTAGAAGGCACTGTAACGGATCCGAGCGGCGGGACCATAAGCGGAGCGAACGTCACGGTTACGGCTGCCGATACCGGCATCAGCCAGGAGCGCAAAACAAACTCCAATGGCTATTACCGTTTCCCGGGTCTCCCTGTCGGCCAGTTCGCGGTCACAGTCTCGAACCCCAGCTTCAAGACCAAAGTGATCGAGCAAGTGACGCTGCAAGTGGGCGAGACTCATACGCTCGACGTTGCTCTCATTGTCGGCGAAGTCTCCGAGAAAGTTGAGATCAAAGCGGAAACAGGGCCTGCTGAGCGAACTTCTGCCGCCGCGGCGACCGTAATTAATACCGAGCAGATCGCGAATCTGCCGGTAAACGGCCGTGACTGGTCCGCATTAACCATGCTCGCGCCGTTCGCTCAAGATGATGGCGGGGGCAATCAGCGCACCATCCGTTACGCGGGCCGCGCCATTGACGACAATAATTTTAATTTCGACGGAGTAGATGCCGGCGGCATCCAGGAGCAAGCTCAGAAATCGCAGGTTAGGCTGCAAATCTCCGAGGATGCCATCGCCGAGTACCGCGTCAATAGCGCACTCTATGATGCTGAATATGGCACTCAGGCCGGTGGGCAGATCAATGTCGTCACCAAGTCGGGGACGAATGACTTCCACGGAACGGCGTTTGGCTATCTCAGAAATTCCGTGTTCGATGCCCGCAACTTCAACGATTTTGACATAAATGGGAACCCTGCCATCCCGCCCTTTCGCCTCGGTCAGTATGGTCTTACCGTCGGGGGTCCGATCATCAAGGACAATACGTTCTTCTTCCTTAGCTACGAGGGTCTTCGCCAGTTCCAGTCGATCACCCAGCAGGCCTTTGTCCCGTCGGCAACCCTCCAAGCAGACATCTTGGTCAACGGGCGGGCTGGCGTGGGAGGACCTTCGCCGCAAATGTGCTCCATCCTTCAGGCTTATCCTTGGAGGAAATCCACGGGTACCCTTGGCTCTTGCGCGCCAAAGATTGTATTTCCCGATGCGGCTTTCGCCGCCACACCGGGGGATCCTGATACCGACCAACTTACCCACCCGACGCCCACCGTCATTCATGAAGACACTTGGCTAGCGCGTATTGATCACAAGTTTAGCGATAAAACCACGCTGTACGGCCGCGCCCAGCGCGACATCGTTCACTCCGACCAGCCCATTAGCCCACTCTTCGACTTGCAGCATATCTTCAATCACCCTGCAAATTACTTCATTGCGCTCCAGCACATTTTCAACGCAAACGTATTCAACGAAGCGAAGGTCTACATCAACCGATCGCCCTACCATAATCCCCAAGCAAGCACCCTTCCCTACGCGGTGAGTTTGTCTGGCTTCACGGGAATCAATAACAACTCGGAGGACGTGGAAGTTGGCACAACCTTCGGCTTTATCGACAATCTTACGTGGACCCGCGGGCGTCACACTTTCAAGACCGGCATGGAAATTCGCCGCATTCGGCTCAATCAGGGTCAAACTTCGAACAATAATCTGACTTTTCCGGATAATAACAGCTTGATAAAGGCTTCTCTTTCGAGAGTGGACTATATCGCTCCCTGGTGCTGCCACAAGTACCGGCGCACTTTCTATATGCCGTACTTCCATGACGAATGGAAAATAACTCCTACTTTCACCGCAGATCTGGGAGTACGTTGGGATTACTTCGGCGTTGCCCATGTGCCGGACAACCGCACGACGGTCTTCGATCTAAACGTGTTCCACGGAGCTTGCCTCGGCTCGGGCTCGTTTAACACGCCGTTTCCCGTCCCCATTAACACTCCGCCGTGTCCTAAGAATCCATCCCTGTACTACCCGAGTTACAAAAACTTCGATCCGCGCGTGAGGTTCGCCTGGGCACCTTCAGCGCTTCACGGCAAAACCGTCATTCGCACCGGCTTTGGCATCTATAGCGGCGCCGCGCAGAACGACGACCTCAACGCAGGACTCGAAAGCGACACCTTCCGCGCGACGGTCTCCCCGCCGAGCGGCAGCTTTCCCCTGACGCCCGCCGTCCAGCAACAGGACCCGGACCTCGCGGCTTTCACCGGAGCGAATGGGCTCACGAAGGCCGCAAATCACCCGCGTGGTTTGCAGCGCCAGAGTCGGCTTGACCAGTACGTTGAGACTTGGGGTTTGACTGTCGAGCACCAACTGCCCGCCCGTCTTCTCTTTTCGACGTCATACCTCGGAAGCCACGCTGTTCACTTGTTTTCACGAGGTGCGGTAAATCTCTGCAACATTCCAGTTGTAATCAATCCGAACAATAATGATTGCTATCGGCCGTTGGATCAGTATTTTCCCGACCCCGCGCATCCGGGTGACCCCACCTTCACGATCGATCCCTATGGTTCGGTCGATTTTAAGCATGATATTGGGCAGAGCACCTACCATGCGTTGCGTGTTTCTCTCGAGCGGCAATTCTCTAGTGGCTTCTCGTTTCAAACCAACTATACATTTGCTCATTCCATTAACGACGGAGCGGTTGGCGGCGGTGAATCGAACGGCCCAGAAAACGTGAATTGCCGTCAGTGCGACAAAGGTCCTAGCGTGTTCGACATTCGGCACAGTTTCACTGCCACTGCTATTTATGAATTGCCTTTCGGCCCGGGCAAGACCTATCTGAATCACAGCGGCGCTCTTGGGAAAATTGTAGAAGGATGGGAATTGAGTAGCCTCGGGATATGGCATACCGGCCATCCCCTTACGGTCACTATGAACTACTTTACGCCCTTTCAGCTCTCTGACGGAAACGATCAGACCACGCAACGGCCCGACGTCGTTCCAGGTGTGCCGCTCTATCTCCCGGCGAGCCCGAACGGTATTCCTCAAATCAATCCCGCAGCCTTCCAAGCCCCACCTCTCAGCACGGACCCGAATGCCCAGCCCGGAGCTGTGGCGCGATTTGGCAATGCTGGAAACGGCTTGATTCGCGCACTGAATATTTGGCAAGTGGATATGGCCATTATGAAGGAAACAAAGTTGACCGAGCGTTTTAGCCTGCAATTTGGCGTTCAAGCGTTTAATGTTTTCAACCATGTGCAACTCGGTGATTTCGGCAATCTCTCGTTTAACTATCAGCAGACTGCCGTGGACTCGATGGGAAATCCAACGGGTCCATTCACGTTGGTGCCCGCGGGAGGCTTCGGCCAGATCACTTCCTCGGTGAACGGTCTTGGCACCAACACGGGCAACGGGCTACCGCGCCAGCTTCAATTCATGATGCGCTTCAAGTTTTAACACCCCAACAATGGCCGGGGTTCGAGCCTGAGTGCGCTCGCGCCCCGGTCGTTGCTCTTGAGTTCGCGATGCCGGCGAAGTTTCGACGACAGTCTTTAACGGTGTGTTTAGGTGAGTTCAGTTAGCTTTTTTTCCAGGGACGCTAATGGTCTCGAACAGAGAGGCTTGAAACAATGAAGTACCACTTTTTTGGCGTCACTCTTGCCCTAGGGACTATCGTTCTCGGTTCTTCCCCGAATAGCCAGTCGCAATCCTCGGCGCCGGCTCTTGGCAAAGACCAAGCGGCCATTCTCGCTGGCGCAGGGGACATCGCGGATTGCAAAGATCTCTCCGGCGCGGAAGCCACGGCAAAAATCGTCGAGCAGATCCCTGGCACGGTGATGGTTCCCGGCGATCTTGCCTACCCGGACGGCTCAAAAGAGAACTTCGAGTGCTACGACAAGACTTGGGGCCGCGTGAAGTCTCGCACCCGCCCCTCCCCCGGCAATCACGAATTTCACGCCGCGGATGCGACTCCCTACTTCGATTATTTCGGCGCCGCCGCAGGTGATCCCAAGAATGGCTACTACAGCTATGAACTTGGCACCTGGCACATCATCGTTTTGAATAGCGAATGTATCGACGTCGGCGGATGCGATGCTGGCTCTCGCCAGGAAAAGTGGTTGCGCGCTGATCTCGCAGCGCATCCGGTGGCTTGCACGCTCGCCTATTGGCACAAGCCCCTCTTCAGTTCCGGCGGCGCTCACGGCAACGACCCCGAGATTAAGCCGCTATGGCGAGCGCTGTATGATTCAAATGCCGACGTTGTCGTGAACGGCCACGATCACGATTACGAGCGATTCGCGCCGCAAACTCCGGATGCGGCGCCAGATGCTGCGCGCGGGATTCGCGAATTCGTCGTTGGCACAGGTGGCAAGAATCACCGTCCGTTCGGCCCGACGAAGCCAAACAGCGAAGTGCGCGACGCCACGGCCTTCGGCATCTTAAAACTAACGCTTAAGCCCAACGGGTATGATTGGCAGTTTATCCCTGAGGCAGGGAAGGGCTTCACCGACTCGGGCAGCGGCAGCTGTCACTGATTTTGAATCGCGATCACGAAGACGAACGCGCAGCTAGCTAGCGCTCTCGCGTCGGCTCACTCCGGACACGCCGCGCCGCCCTCGACCCAAACCTTCACTTGCGCGGCCGTTTCCACGCGGGAAAGGGGAGGTGGTGTACGGCCGTCTCCAGAATTCCAGCCCCAGCCGACAAGATCATCGTTTGCGACATGATCGAGAAGCTCAGCGAGCGTTCGTCCGCCGTTCTGCTTGGGGTCTTTAAGCTGTCTGCAAAGATCGCCCGGCGAGCGTCCCACAAACACCATCTTTTGTTCCGACGAAGGCAGCGACCATTTCGGATTGCCAGGCGGCATGTGTTCGCCGGGGAGATTCTTTGCCTGATGGCACGTATCGCAACGCATTCCGTACACACCGTGGCCATCCTTGCCGCGCTTCACATTCTGCAGGTGCACGTGGCTATCATCGCCCTGGAGAGGGGCGTCGCCGACCGGATGGCAGTTCTGGCAGCGCGGTGAAGTCAGCACTCGATACACTTGGAGGAACGCGGCGCGCGATTCATTCGTATCGGGCTTGGCTGCACGAGCCGGCAACCTGACCGCGATCAAGGCCGATGCGGCGACAACAGAAAGAACCCCAAGAGCGTGTGGGGATGTGAGGTCGAGTTTCCACGAGCTTTCCTTTCGTCTCGTCGCAAATCTGTTCATGACCTCGCTCCGTATTTTCTATGCCAAATCACTCGCGCGAATCGGCAGCCGCCGCACGCGCTTGCCTGTGGCTGCAAAGATTGCGTTTGCCAACGCCGGCGCGACCGGTGGAACGCCAGGCTCGCCGACGCCGGTGGGGTTTTCTCCGCTCGGAACGATGTGCACCTCGATTTCCGGCGATTCGAAGATGCGTAGCATTTGGTAGTCGTGAAAATTACTCTGCTCCACGCGGCCATCTTTCAGGGTGATCTCCGTTTTCAGGGCCGCGGTCAGCCCAAAAATAATCCCCCCTTCCATCTGTGCGCGGACCGTGTCTGGATTGATGACCAGTCCGCAATCCACTGCGCAAACGACGCGATGCACCCGCACCGCGCCTTTTTCCACCGAGGCTTCCACCACTTGCGCCACATAGCTATCGAAAGAAAAATGCGTCGCGATGCCACGCCCCACTCCCGGCGGCAATTGCGACCCCCAATTCGCTTTTTGCGCCGCGAGCTCGAGCACCGCCTTCATACGCGGCTGATTGGCCAGCAGCTTCCGCCTAAGCTCATACGGATCTTTTCCGCCGACATGCGCCACTTCATCGAAGAACGCCTCGACGGAGAATCCCGTGTGAGAATGCCCCACCGACCGCCACCACTGCACCGGAACTCCAATCTTCGGTGTGTGCAGGTCCACCTGCAAATTCGGCACGCCATATAGCAAATCCGCCGCGCCTTCCACGGAAGCGCTGTCAATGCCGTCTTTGATTCCGAAAGACTCGAACAGCGTGCCCTGCATGATCGACTGCCCGACGATCGTGTGCGTCCAAGCGATGGGATCGCCCTTCGCATCCAATCCCGCCACAAACCGGTCATGCCACATTGGACGGTACCAGCCGCCGCGCATGTCATCTTCTCGCGTCCACACCACTTTCACGGGAGCCTTTGCGGCCTTGGCCACGTGAACCGCTTCGACGACGAAGTCCGAATTAGGATTCGCGCGCCTGCCGAACCCTCCGCCCAGCAAAGTAGTATGGATCTGCACTTTTTCCGGCGGCAATCCCGCCGCTTGCGCCGCGTTTGCACGGTCCACGGTTTCAAACTGCGTTCCGGTCCAGATTTCGCACGAGTCTGACCGCAAGTCGACGACGCAATTCAGCGGCTCCATCATGGCATGCGCCAGATACGGCACGTCATATTCTGCCGTGATGGTTTTCGCGGCGGTTTTTAGTGCACCCTCGGGATCGCCGGTCTTTTTTGCAATCGCACCGGGCTGCAGCGCGGTCTCCGCAAAATCGCGCAGCATTTTTTCCGTGGAGAGCCCCGCATTCGGCCCCAAATCCCACTCGATGACCAATTTGTCGCGCCCAAGTTTCGCGGGCCAAAAGTGGTCGGCGATTACAGCCACGCCGGACGGCACCTGTTCGACGGCCTTCACTCCGGGCACCTGCAATGCTTCGCGGGCGTCAAGCTTCGCCACTTTTCCGCCAAACACCGGCGGCCGCGCCACCACCGCCCTAAGCATTCCCGGAACAACGACGTCCAAGCCGAACTGCGCCGTGCCATTCGTCTTCGAAGGAGTGTCTAATCGCCGCGTAGGTTTTCCAACCAGCGTGAAATCCTTGGGATTCTTCAGCGGAACATTTGCCGGCGGCGCCAACTTCGCTGCTGCATCCGCCAGCGAGCCGTACGTCGCGCGCTTGTTTGTCGCGGCGTGAATCACAACGCCCTTTTCCACCCGGCAAGTCGACGCCTCGACACCCCATTTCGTGGCGGCCGCTTCGACGAGCATTATCCGCGCCGTGGCCCCCACCTTGCGGTATCTTTCCCATTCGGCCGGAGAAGTCGTGCTCCCGCCGGTCATCTGCATTCCAAACACCGGGTGGTTATAGACTTTGTCCACCGGCGCGGCCTCGACGTGGATTTTCGACCAATCCGCTTGCAGCTCCTCGTTCAAAAGCATCGGCAACGAGGTGTAGATCCCCTGACCCATTTCCGAATGCGCGGATATTACAGTAACGCTCTCGTCCGTTCCGATTCGAACGAAGGCATTCACCGCGATGCCTTTTTCTTCCGCGGCAAGCGCGCTGCCTGATCCATCCGGCAGCGGCGCATACAAGCTCACCAACAATCCGCCGCCAATCGCCGCCCCAGTCCTAATAAACTCCCGCCGCCCAACCATCGCCGGTGTGCTCATTTCGTCCTCCCATCGCTCACGAGTTCAGCCGCTTTGTGGATCGCTCTGCGAATTCTTGGGTACGTCCCACAGCGGCAGATATTTCCGCCCATCGCTTCATCGATGTCTTTATCCGTTGGCTTTGGATTCTCCGCCAGCAAAACCGCGGCGCTCATGATTTGCCCGGATTGGCAGTAGCCGCATTGAGGCACATCCAGCTCAATCCAAGCCCGTTGCAGCGGGTGCGTGAGATTGGTGGACAGCCCTTCGATGGTCGTCACTCGCTTGCCCTCCACGCGCGATATCGGTGCGACGCAGGATCGCATGGCTTTTCCGTCGAGATGCACCGTGCACGCGCCGCACAGAGCCATCCCGCACCCAAACTTGGTGCCGGTCATTCCCAAGGAGTCGCGCAGGACCCACAGCAAGGGAGTGGAGGGATCTACATCCACCTGTACCGGTTTTCCATTCACATGAAAACTTGTCATCAGTGGTCTCCCTCTGGCTTGGATAGGAAGTGGGCTGCCCGCTTGGATGGAATTATAAGCCCGAAGGTTACCGGCGGTTTTGCAAAAATCACGTGGTTCAAGTTACAAATCCGGGCAGGAGCGAAAATCCGCGCATTTTCACATTCAGAACGCCGAATAACGAATCGCAATAATCCGCAATTTCCGTTTTCCGAATGGCATTGACATGCCCTCAGCCGCACCGTAGCATCGCCTCTATCTGGTGTTTAAGCCTTAGTTGAACCGCGTCTCAAGCGGAGGTCCCTCATGAGTCTTCGCGACTTTATTTCCAAACAGTGGATTGATGTCATCGATTGGACGGAGCCGGAAGACGGCATTCTTGCCTACCGTTATCCGATGCAAGACCGCGAAATCCAGAATGGCGGCAAGCTCACCGTTCGCGATTCGCAGCTCGCCGTATTTGTGAACGAAGGGAAAGTGGCGGACGCATTCGCTCCCGGGCTCTACACGCTCAACACCAACACGCTTCCCATTCTCACCTATCTAAAAAACTGGGACAAAAAGTTTCAGTCGCCCTTCAAGTCCGATGTCTATTTCTTTTCGACGCGCATTCAGACTGACCAGCATTGGGGCACGCAGAATCCCATCACCATCCGCGACAAAGAGTTCGGCGCGATTCGCTTGCGCGGGTTCGGCATTTATTCCTATCACCTGGCAGACGCGAAGACCTTCTACACGAAAATCAGCGGTACGCGCGATCTCTACCACGTCGCCGATCTGGAAGGCCAATTGCGCAACACCATCATCGCCAAGATGACCGATGCCTTTGCCGCCAGCCAGGTCCCTTTTCTCGACATGGCTGCCAACCAGGGCGCGCTTGCCGAAAAAATCAGCGAGCAGCTAAAGCCCGCGTTCACGGATTACGGCCTGTCGCTCGATAGCTTCGTCGTCGAGAATCTCTCGCTCCCCGAAGAGCTTCAGAAAGTGCTCGACCAGCGCATCAGCATGAACGTGCTCGGAGACATGGGCAAGTTCACGCAATATCAGGTGGCGCAAGCGATTCCGATTGCTGCCGGCAATGAAGGCGGCGGAGCCGTCGGCATCGGCGCCGGGCTTGGCGCGGGCGTTGCAATGGGACAGGCGATGATGGACGCCGTGAAGCAGTCGACATCCGCGGGTTCCGGCGGCGGTGGCGCAACTCCGGCGGCTGCAGGCGCTGCAACTTCTGGCGCGGCCTCACCCAGCACGAAATTCTGCGGCGAGTGCGGCAAGCCCATACCACGCACCAGCAAATTCTGCCCGGAATGCGGGAAGCCCCAGGCGTAGCGGTGAAACGAGAATGAGCGGAATCGAGTGGGTCGTCGAGGCCTTCGGTTGCTCATCGGATTCGCTGCGCGACCTCCGCGCCGTCGAAACGCTCTTCCATGGGATGATCCGCGGCATGAAGCTGCGCCCCGTCGGCGAAACGCAGTGGCATCAATTTCCAGGAACCGGCGGCATCACCGGCCTGTGCCTGCTAGCGGAATCGCACATCGCCTGCCACACCTTTCCCGAGCACAATTCGCTTTGCCTCAATCTTTTTTGCTGTGTTCCGCGCACGGAATGGAATTTTGAAGCAGCGCTCCAGCAGCTTTTCCATGCCAGAACAATTTCCGTGAGGCGTCTTGCGCGCCCGTACGAGGCCGCGCGTCACCAGGCGGCCAGCGACTAGAGTTTAAAGTGAGGACATTTTTGTGCAACAGGTGAGCAACGGACGATGACTCAGCCCGTCTCGAACTGCCCCAATTGCGGCGCGAAAATTGTTTTCCAATGGTCCAGCAGCGTGCAGACGGTTTGCCAGTATTGCAAAAGCATTCTCGTTCGCACTGACGTAGATCTGAAGAAAGTCGGCCAGGTGGCCGATCTCCCGCCGGACAGTTCGCCGATTCAGCTTAACACCGAAGGTATCTATGGCAATAAAGCGTTCGTCGTCATTGGCCGCATTCTTTATGAGTACGACCAAGGCGGCTGGAACGAATGGCACATCACCATGAACGACGGCGCGAGCGCGTGGCTCTCCGATGCGCAGAATGAATATGCGATTTCCTTCGCCGCCAACACGACTGGTCTGCCGCCCGCGACGCAGGTCAAAGTTGGACAGCAATACAATTGGAACAATCAGCGCTACACGCTGACCGCGATTACGCCTGCCCATTACCGCGGCGTCGAGGGCGAGTTGCCTTTTCAATATTGGGACAAGACGGAGGTCACGTTTGCCGACCTTCGCAGTGAGACGGGCAGGTTTGCGACGCTCGATTTCAGCGACGAGCAGCCTGCTCTTTATTTGGGCGAATTTGTCGAATTCGATGATCTTAAGTTGAAAAATCTCCGCAGCTTCGAGGGCTGGTGATGAGCACAGGTACGCCTCCGCTCTCGAATCCGCCAAAGCCTCAAGCGAAAGGTTTGAACTGTCCGCAGTGCGGAGCGGCCATCACTCTGCGCGCGCTGGGCCACGCCGAAACCGTGGTTTGTGAAGGTTGTCATTCCATCCTTGACGCCAAGGACCCGAATCTTCAGATCCTGCAAAAATTTGACGTCATTATCGGAGAAGTCAGGCCGCTGATTCCCCTGGGGACGCGCGGTAGGCTTCGCGGCGCGGATTACGAAGTTATCGGCTTCCAGCGCCGCAGCATCACCGTCGAGGGCATCCGATATGACTGGCACGAATATGTTCTCTTTAATCCTTACAAACCCGCTCGGTATCTCACCGAATATAACGGCCACTGGAACGACATCAGCGTTTGCAAAGAATTGCCACAGACTGCGTTCGCCGTGGCAACCTATCTTGGCGAGGTTTACAAACACTTTCAATCCTCCGACGCCACAACGAACTTCGTCCTCGGCGAATTTCCCTGGCAAGTCCGCGTCGGCGAACAAGCGGCGGTAACCGAATACGTCAAGCCGCCCCGCGTCCTCTCGGCGGAAAAGACCGCCAACGAAGTGACCTGGTCCATCGGCGAATACACGTATGGCGCCGATATTTGGAAGTCGTTCAATCTGCCTAGTGCGCCGCCGGAAGCCGTCGGCGTTTACGAGAATCAGCCGTCGCCGGTGAGCGAAAATGTCAAAGGTATTTGGGGCGCCTTCCTTGCGTTTGCTGTTTTCTTGCTACTGCTGCTGGCCGGCTTCGACCTCATCTCGAGCAAAGGTGCGGCGTTCGATGCCAGCTACCGCTTGAATACCGGCGAACCGAAAGGCGAGGCTTCTTTTGTGACGGATGTTTTCAGTCTTGACGACCGCACATCGAACGTGGAAGTCACCACTACCGCTAATGTCGACAACTCCTGGATCTATCTGAATTATGCGCTGATCAACAATGACACCGAGCAAGCCTGGGATTTCGGCCGCGAAGTCAGCTATTACCATGGCTATGACAGCGATGGTTCCTGGACCGAGGGCAGCCAGAAGAACACTGTCATCATCCCCAGCGTTCCCGCTGGACATTATTATTTGCGCATCGAACCTGAGGTCGACGCCACGCACCCGCCCATTGCCTATTCCGTCGAGGTAAAGCGAGACGTCCCTGTCCTCGGTTTCTTCGGCATTGCTCTTCTGGCGCTGTTGCTTCCGGCCATTGCCATCACTTGGCGCGCCCTCAATTTCGAGCGCATGCGGTGGGCCGAGAGCGATCATCCGCCCATCAAGATCGGAAATTCGGAGGATTAGACGATGTTCAGAAAACTTTATCTCGCTTATGGAATGCTGGTCCTCGGAGGCACAGGCTTTGCGCAATACCACGGCTGGAGTCTCGACAGGATCAGCCAGTTGAAAAATGTTCCCAAGTCCGTTCGTGATAACCCCGGATCCTATCGTTCGGTCTACGGCTTCTATCACCATTACACCGGAGGCAAATAAGATGAACCTCGTTCCGCTCGGCAACATCATCGCTGCACTTGTGTTCGCCTTTATCGGCATGCTCATCTTCATCATCGCGTTTGTGGTGATGGATAAGCTCACGCCGTACCATCTTTGGAAGGAAATCGTTCAGGAGCACAACATGGCTCTCGCCATTCTGGTCGGCGCCATGTCTATCGGCATTTGCATCATCATTGCCGCCGCTATTCATTAACGTATGGGCATTCTGCTCTTCATTTCGGTGCTGCTGGTTGCGGCCTGCGGGCTTATCTATGAGCTCGTTGCCGGCACCCTGGCCAGCTATCTGGTGGGCGACAGCGTCTTTCAGTTTTCTACCATCATCGGGACCTACCTTTTCGCGATGGGCATTGGGAGTGCGCTTTCGCGCTACCTGAATCGCGGGCTCGTCTATCGTTTTGTTTGGATTGAGCTTTTGCTTGGCGTGATTGGCGGTTTTTCTTCAGCGCTCTTGATGATGGCCTTCGCGTTCACGCAGGGATTCGAATTGATTCTCTACGCTCTCGTTATCGTCATGGGCGTCCTGGTCGGGCTGGAAATTCCACTGCTAATGCGTATTGTGCGCGACCGGTACGAATTCCGCGACGTCATCGCGCACGTCCTCACCTTCGACTATCTTGGCGCTCTCGGCGCCTCTCTGCTTTTTCCCATTCTGCTTGTACCGCGGCTCGGGCTCGTCCGCTCTGCGATGCTTTTTGGTCTTGTCAACGCGGGCGTCGCGCTCTGGACCACGTATTTGTTTTCCAACCAACTATCCAGCACGCGCACTTTGCGCATAGCGTGCGTGGTTGTCTTATGCGGATTGGGAATCGGAATGGCCGACGCCCGCCGTATCACCGCCACCGCGGAAGACAACATCTACGCCGACGACATCATCTTTGCCCGCGACACGCATTACCAGCATCTCGTCCTTACGCGCTTCAAGGATGATCTTCGCCTTTTTCTCAACAGCCACTTGCAATTCAGTTCTCGCGATGAATACCGTTATCACGAAGCTCTCATTCATCCCGGCCTGGCGGCTGTTCCCGCTCCGCGTCGCGTCCTGGTCCTTGGCGGTGGAGACGGTCTCGCAGTTCGTGAGATTCTGAAGTACCCGCAAATCGAAAGCATCACGCTCGTCGATCTCGATCCCGAGATGACTAAACTTTTCTCGACGCATCCCGTGCTTACCAAGCTCAACGGCAAATCCTTCCTTTCGCCTCGCGTTCATATCGTCAACGCCGATGCGTTCCCCTGGGTGGATTCGAACACGGATAGTTTCGATTTCATCGCCATCGATTTTCCCGACCCGACGAATTATTCGCTGGGCAAGCTTTACACCACCGCTTTTTATCGCGCAGCTGCCCGCCACCTCAGCGCGCAAGGTCTGATGGTTGTGCAAAGCACCTCGCCCATGTTCGCCCGTGACTCTTTCTGGTGCATCGTCGAAACGCTCAAGCGGTCCGGCCTCGAAACGTATCCGTATCACGTCTACGTTCCGTCCTTCGGTGAATGGGGTTTCGTGCTCGCCTCCACTCACGACTACACTCCGCCCGTTTCGCTCCCGAGCAGCCTCCGTTTCATTAGTGTTGAGGGTTTGCCCGCGCTGTTTCAATTTCCGCCGGACATGGCCCCGCTTTCCGTGCCTCCCAATCAACTCAATAGCCAGGTCCTCGTCCGCATGTACGAAAACGATTGGAAGGACATCAGTCATTGAAGGTTGGACGCCGAAAATTTCTCCGCGCCGGCAGTGCAGCCCTTGTTGGACTCTCGCTCAAGACGGATCACCCCATCGCAGGTTCGTTCGTCAACGATTCCTTCCAGATGGGCCATCTCTTGCGCGACCGCGCCTCTTTTCCTCCCGCGAAGCGCATCGAAAAATTCTCCGTCGTTATTGTTGGCGGCGGCATCGCCGGCTTGAGCGCCGCCTGGCGCCTGCGCAAGCGCGGCTTCACAGATTTCGTATTGCTAGAAATGAATTCCGAAGCCGGAGGCAACGCGCGCTGGGGCGAAAATGAAATCACCGCCTATCCCTGGGCCGCGCACTACGTCCCCGTCCCCGGCCCCAAAGCCGAATTCGTCCGCGAATTATTCGAAGATCTGGGCGTACTGAAAAATGGCCAGTGGGAAGAGCGCGACCTCTGTTTCGCGCCGCAGGAGCGCCTGTTCCTTTACGGCCGCTGGCAGGACGGCCTTGAGCCCGCCATCGGCCTCACGCAAAAAGATCGCGACCAGTTTCAGCGCCTCGAAGATCTTTTCGCAAAATTCCGTGCCAGCAATGAATTCACAATCCCTCTCGAACTCGGCCGTTCTTCCAAATTCCAGGACTTGGACCGCCTCTCTTTTTCCGATTGGCTCCAGCAGCAAGGCTGCGATTCGCGCCTCGTGAACTGGTACATGAACTACGCCTGCCGCGACGATTACGGCGCGCTCGCCAAAGACACCTCCGCCTGGGCCGGCGTCCACTATTTTTCCTCGCGCGAAGCCGAGGAAAAAGGCCCGCTCACCTGGCCCGAAGGCAACGGCTGGATCACGCGCCGCCTGCTCGAACGCGTCGGCGAAAACGTCCGCACCAACCAAATGGTTCATCACATCGCCGAAACAAAACGCAATGTCAGCGTTTTAGCGGGCGACACCGAATTTCAATCCGAATTTGTCATCTTTGCCGCGCCCACATTTCTCGCCCCCTACTTAGTCGAAAGCTTTCCCCGCCTCCCCGATTTCGTCTACTCTCCGTGGCTCACCGCCAACCTCACGATCGACCGCCTCCCCAATTCTCGCGGTGCCGAACCCACCTGGGACACCGTCTTTGTCGACTCCCCCACGCTCGGCTACGTCGATGCCACCCACCAAAGTCTGCGCACCCACATCGACCGCACCGTCTGGACCTTTTACTGGGCGCTTGCCGAAGGCACTCCCGCACAAAACCGCCAGCTTCTCCTCGATAAAGATTGGAACTATTGGAAAGAAGCCATCCTCCACGACCTCGAACGCGTCCACTCCGACATCCGCCAGTGCGTCTCGCGCATCGACGTCATGCGCATGGGACACGCCATGATTCGCCCCGCCGTCCGTTCGGTTTTTTCCGAAGAGCGCCGCCGCCTCACGCGCCGCGACGGGCGCCTTCTCTTTGCCAATTCCGACCTCAGCAGCATCTCCATCTTCGAAGAGGCGCAATATCATGGTGTCCTCGCAGCCCAAACTGTCCTCGACCGCTTGCACGGCCACCGCTAGCTCGGCGCAAAACTGCGACCCGAGCCCGGGAATCCTTAAATAAAATCATGCATCCAACCTAAGTACACCTGCGTACTATATAAGTGAGCTATCTTCGCGCTCTTTAGGAAGGGATAAGTGTTGATCCAACGAAAACCGGAATTGACCTACGCCGACGTCACGCCCAAAGAGCTCTACTTGAACCGCCGCAAATTCCTCCAGGCCATGGGCATCGCCGGCACTGCGGCCTTTGCTGGAAGGAATCTTCTGGATATTGTCTCCCCATCGCGAGACGTCTATGCCGGAGGGAAGTTCACCAGCCTGATAAAGAGTCCCTTTAGCACCACCGAAAAGCCGAACACATTCGAAAATGTAACGCACTACAACAATTTCTACGAATTCGGCATCGATAAAGACGCTCCTGCAAAAAACGCCCAGAAATTCCGCACTTCCCCCTGGACCGTTTCCGTCGAAGGCGAAGTCAAGACCAAGCGCAAGTTCACCATGGACGAAATCCTCAAGCTTGCTCCGCTTGAAGAGCGCGTCTACCGTCACCGCTGCGTCGAAGGCTGGTCGATTGTTGTGCCTTGGATCGGCTTCTCCTTCAGCGCTCTTGTCAAGCTTGTCGAGCCGACTCCCAAGGCGCAATTCGTGGCCTTTGAATCGTATTGGGATCTGGGCCAAATGCCCAAAGCCAGATCTGAATGGGCGGGCATCGAATTTCCCTATGTGGAAGGCTTGCGCATGGATGAAGCCATGCACCCGCTGACCCTTCTTTGCGTGGGCATGTACGACGACAACCTGCCGAACCAGGACGGCGCGCCCGTGCGTATGGTCATTCCCTGGAAGTATGGTTTCAAGAGCATTAAATCCATTGTCAAAATTAAATTTGTCACGAAAGAGCCGCCGACAACCTGGAATCTCGCCAACTCCCACGAGTACGGTTTTTATTCCAACGTGAATCCTACCGTCGATCACCCGCGCTGGAGCCAGGCCAAGGAGCGCCGCCTCGGCGAGATCTATCGCCGCAATACCCTTATGTTCAACGGCTACCAGGATCAGGTCGCCAGCCTCTACACCGGCATGGACCTGAAGAAATATTACTGAGGCTGGTCTGAAGCGTGCCTTCGCTGCTCGCCAATAAATGGACGAAAGTTCCCGTCTTTCTTCTCTGCCTCGTTCCTCTTGGTATCCTAGTCTGGAGCGCCCTCACTGGAAACCTGGGCGCGAATCCCGTCGAGTTCATCCAGCACGCCACCGGCGATTGGACGCTTCGCTTCCTTGTTTTCACTCTCTCTATCACACCGCTGCGCAAACTTCTCAAGCTTCCCGACCTGATTCGTTTCCGCCGCATGCTCGGCCTCTTCGCGTTTTTCTACGCCTGCCTGCATTTCCTCACCTACTTGGGACCGGATCAATCTTTTGACTTGTCAGCCATCTGGAAGGACGTGGCCAAGCGGCCTTTCGTCACCGTCGGCTTTACGGCTTTTGTGCTTCTGATTCCGCTGGCGCTCACCTCAAGTGCAGGATGGATACGCCGTCTCGGCGGACGCCGCTGGCAAATGCTCCACCGGGCCATCTATATCAGCGCGATTTGTGGTGTGATTCACTACTACTGGCTGGTGAAATCCGCGGTCCTGCGCCCGCTAACCTACGGCGCAATTGTCGCCGTGCTGCTGCTCTGGCGGTTGGTAGACTGGTTCATCCGTCGCGGCGGGACAATCGCAGCGGCCCCAAAAACACAGCGCGCTCCCGTAAACACTTGATGAGTGAAAATTGTGAGCCGAATTACTTATTCCTGATAGCGGGTTTGCTTACCTGTAAGGGCCTCGCCCGCGGAGGCAAGTGATCAAAACTCAGTGAACAGCTGTTGCATTCCCGCCACCCGGCGTGGACAACTCGCTAAATTCCAATCCCCAAAAGCGCGGCGCGGGCGTCAGAAACTCCACGCCAATCCTCTGTCCCTTTTCACACGGCTCGCCCTGATACACTACGCGGCACTCCTGTTCCTCCAAAGTCTCCGGGTTCGTCAAAACCAGCATCTCGCCCCTGTCGATCTCGTGCTTCAGCATCAGCAAACCACCGTGCGCGTTCACCACCACGGTCTCGCAAGTTTCCTTGAACTTCTTTCCGCTGTGCGCGCGGCCCTGCGCCTGCACCCGCATCTTGTGGAACGCTCGCCCGCTGCGCCTGTGTGTTGGAGAGGTTGTTCCGTTCATACCGCAATCATCGGCTGCTTCCACAAACACCGTCCACTGGCCCGCAGGACAGGTGTTCCCCACAAGCAACCGCCGCCTCGCGCTCAAGGCTTCCCAGGCCAGCCTCGCGGCATACGAGTCCCAACATCAGGATCCTCCGAGAGCGGCGCTTCCTGTACGCCAGGGAGATGTTCGGTCACCGCGTTCTAGCTAGGCGGACGTCCGGATAAACTTCGACTCCCGGTGGCGACTCATAATTCGTGTCCTTTCGCCCTGATTTCGGGCCAACTCCCGATTAGTTCACCGGACATGTGCCCCTTGTCCCAGAGACGTCTTCCACGATGGTGAGACCCCAATAGGAGGCAGTCACTTGGATCGATTGCGGGAGAACTACCTTTGCGTGCGCTCCTGTCATCCACTGAAAAAAACTTACTGACAAACGTCTCAACACGCCGGCTTTTCAGTTGGCTATCCTCATTCGGGTGCGCTTGTGCGCAGGGCAGGCCCGGCCCTAGAATAGGAATCAGCAGCCGAGGGCAGTTTCGTAAGTCCGCACTCATTCCGCTGCCACATACATTCGTTTCAAGTTTCATTTGATCTTATTCGAAAGGACTCATAGCCCCCGAGAGCTCCTCTTATGAACCTTGCTGAATTTATAGAAGGTAATCGCGACAAGCATTTGGCAGAGCTGTGCGAATTTTTGCGAATCCCCGGCGTGAGCGCCAAGAGCGAGCACAAACCAGACATCGAACGCGCGGCTCGCTGGGTGGCGGACAATCTTCGCGCCGCCGGATTCCAGAAAATTGAAATCGTTCCGACAAATCTCCATCCGCTTGTATATGCCGAATCGCTCGAAGCTCCCGGCAAGCCCACCATCCTCTTTTACGGCCATTACGATGTGCAGCCCGCGGAACCCCTCGAGCTTTGGACTTCGCCAGCCTTCGAACCCACGGTTCGCAACGGCAATCTCTTCGGCCGCGGCACGGCCGATGACAAAGGCCAGGTGCACATCCATCTGAAAGCTCTCGAATCCATTCAGAAAGTGAACGGAAAGCTGCCCATCAATGTAAAAGTCCTGATCGAAGGCGAAGAAGAAGTCGGAAGCGTCAGCCTCTGGGACTTCGTGCAAAAGAACAAGGAAAAGCTCAAAGCCGACGCGCTCGTCGTTTCTGATACTTCCATGCTCGCAAAAGGCGTGCCTTCCATCACCTACGGCTTGCGCGGATTGAATTACTACCAGATCGAACTCACCGGCCCCGCCCGCGACCTCCATTCCGGCGTCTACGGCGGCGCCGTGCCGAATCCTTTGACGATTCTCACCGAACTATTCGCCAAGCTTCACGACAAAAGCTTCCGCGTCGCTGTCCCTGGCTTCTACGACAAAGTCGCAAAACTTTCCGCGCCTGAACGCAAAGCGCTAAATGCGCTGCCATGGAAGAAAAAAGCATTCGAGGAAGCCGTCGGCGCGCCGGGCTATTTCGGCGAAAAAGGGTTCACCATTGTCGAACAGCTCTGGACTCGTCCCACGCTCGAACTCAATGGCGTCTGGGGCGGCTATCAAGGCGAAGGCGCCAAGACGGTCATCCCCTCGAAAGCTTACGCAAAATTTTCCACGCGGCTCGTTCCCAATCAGGAGCCTCACACCATTGCGAAGCTCGTCGAAAAACACATCCGCAAACTTTTGCCGAAAACCGTGAAGTGCAAATTCGAAGTCCTGAGCACGGGCAAGCCTTGGGTAGCACCGTTCCAAGCGCCCATCTTTAAGATCGCACAGGGCGCGCTCGAAAAAGGCTTCGCAAAAAAAGCCGTGTTTATTCGCGAAGGCGGTTCGATCCCCTTTGTCACGCAAATGCATGACACCTTCAAAGTCCCTTGCGTGCTCATCGGCTTCGGTCTGCCAGATGAGAATGCGCACGCTCCCGATGAGCATCTGGCTCTGGAAAATTATTTCGGCGGGATCAAAGCTATCGCCCATTTCTACAGCGATTTAGCCGCTCTGTAACGGCCCGAGGTTAGAAGTCCACCTGTCTTCCCTAGCGTTCGAAAGCTGTCGTTTGTTCGTCCGGACGCTCTAACTATGACCCTCCAATAGAACGAATTCGAACGCCATCCCAGTTTTTGCAGCGTTCGAATTGGGTGAACGCGCGCGTAACCGCCTTTTATGCAGGTTTTTTCCACCGCCTCGCAAAAAACCTGCATTTTTCCGGCCTTTTTTGCAGTTTTTCCCTTGCGTTCTCCGAATTCCTTGGCTATAGTGCCCAACGGCCCGAGTTTTTCCGCAGAAAACAGGGGTATTTCGCTCGCGGCCTGCCCCGCTCGTTTCGGGGTGGAAAGTAAATACAGGAGGATAAGCAGACTAGATGGCAGCCAAGCCAATGAGTAAGAGCAAGATCGTGTCCTACATCGCCGAGAAAGTCGCCACGCCGAAAAAAACCGCAGTGCTTTTTTTTGACGAGCTTTTTAAGCTGGCGGTGAAGGAAGCCAAGGGTGGCGCGGGCAAGTTCGTTATTCCGAACATCGGCCGCGTCGTGAAAGCGCACCGCAAGGCGCGCATGGGTCGTAACCCCCAGACGGGCGAAGCCATTAAGATCAAGGCCAAGACCGTGGTTCGCCTGCGCCCGGCGAAAGCGTTCAAGGACGCCGTACTGAAGTAGATTCCCTGTTTCGGCTGGGAAGAGGCCCGGACACAAGCGCACAAGAATCGGCTGGCGGCCGTACGAAATTTTCGCGCATCGCCGCTTCGGACCGCGCTAAGTGCGTGGGCGGGTGTCGCGGTTGAGTTTGCCCCCGATGGCCTGAGCGATCAGGCGGTCGGGGGCCTTTTCTTTCCGCTTAATTCCAAACATGCTCGACATTGCGAACGCGATTGCCAAATTTCAAATACGCGAGATTCGATCGTTCCTAACGAGCTACAGCGTTTTCACGTAGGCGATGATGTCCTTGATCTGCTGTTCGTCCAGAGCATCTTTAAACGGGGGCATCAGTGAATCGCCATTTTCGATCCAGGTTTTCAGCGTCTCTTCGCTGAACTTGTTGTTGTTCACGGTAAACGTGCCGCGCTTGGAGATTCCTTTTAGTCCGGGGCCGATTTTTTTTGCGTCGCTATCCGCAAAATGGCAGATCCCGCATTTCTGGTCAAATACTTCCTTGCCTTTGGTTGCTGATCCTGATGATTTGCTTGGTGCGGTCTTTTTCGGAGTCGTCTTCGCTGGCGGATCCTGCGCCAAAACTGCTGCAGCCATGCCCAATAACGCGATCCCAAGAACCAGATAATTTCGTTTCACATCTCCCCCTCATCTTTAAGTGCGATCGTCCCTGAGTACAATCTTCTCTGAGAGTGCAAACTTCCTGTATGCAAAGTCCGTACCCATCTTCTCTTTTTATGGCCGAAAATTCCACTCCCGCGACCCGGCACAAAGGACAGGTTCACCCTGTGCACCGATGGAACTCTCGTACTTTTGACGCCTCCAAAACCGTATGTTAACAATCTACACCATGAGCCAGGAAACCCTGACGCGAGCCTGGGAAATCCTTCAAGACGCATATCAGGCCCAGATGGAAGGCGACTACGACCGGGCCGTCGAGCTCTATCAATCCTCGCTCGAACTGCACCCTACCGCCGAGGCCTACACGTTTCTCGGCTGGACCTATCATTTTCAGGGCCGCATCGAAGACGCCATCGCCGAGTGCAAGCGCGCGATCGAAGTCGACCCGGAGTTCGGCAATCCGTACAACGACATCGGCGCTTATCTGATTGAACTGGAGCGCTTCGATGAAGCGATCCCATGGCTCGAGCGCGCCATCGAAGCGCGCCGCTATGAGCCGCGCCATTTCCCTCATTACAATTTGGGCCGGGCTTATCTCGGCAAGGAAATGTATGCGCGCTCCATGAAGTGTTTTCAAGAGGCCCTGGAAGTCGAGCCGCGGTATTCGCTGGCGCGTCAAGCGCTGGCTTCTCTTCGCCGCATGGTGAATTGAAGCGGTCGACCCTTCGACTCCGCTCCCATCGTTCCTCAGGGTGAACAGGGCAAGCAGTCCACAGTTGAGAGTTAAAAGTTAAAATCCAGAAAAAATTTCCCAAATTAAGAGTGCGCTGCGCGGCGTCACGATGAAGGCTCCTGCGGGGCGGGTTTGATGGCGCGATCGTAAATCCACAACAGAAGAGCGGTGGCAAAGCCGACAGCGCTGATGGCCCACCATGCGCGCTCGGGATGGTGCGCGACTTCCCCGAAGTGATGCATCATCGTCCCGCCGAACCAGCCCCCCACCAAGGAACCGATTCCGATGGGAAGAAATGCGAAACCCATGTACGTGCCCTGCTGACCGGGAGGCGCGAGACGCGAAATGTAGGCGTAGTAGGGCGGCTGCTGAATGATTTCTCCCAGAGCCAGCACCGCAATGGAGACAACCGCGCCCGTAATCGTCGGCCAAAATGCCAGAACCAGCCAAGCAGCCGAAGAGACGACTGTGCCGAGAATGACAGCGTGGAAAGGCGGAATTTTTCGGGCCAGGTAGTTGACCACAAATGTGAGGCAGACAACGATGGCGGCATCGGTGATCAGAATGAGCTCGACGCGAGCTTTGGCGTTCACGTACGTGTGGATGTAGCCGGGCAGGCTGGTGTATTGCTGCCAAAAGACGATCCAGTAGCCGGTGAAGATGAGAAGGAAAATGAGAAAGCGCGGCGGCCAGATTACCGCGCGAAAGTTGCGCACGATTTGAAACAGACTCGGCGCGGGTTCGTCGCCCGGTTTGCGCGGATCGCGGAAGAAAAAAAGGATCAGGAAAAACATCGCGAATACGCTGAGCGCGGAAATGCGAAAAACTCTCTCGAGTCCGAAGTGCGTGTGCGCCCAGTCCGCGACGAAGGGCCCGGCGGTGCCGCCGATATTCACCATGGTGTAGTAAATCGAGTAGCCGAGAGTGCGCACATTTGCCGTGGAAGCGCGGGCGGTGGTGCCGACGACGCACGGTTTTACGAGAGCGATGCCGAGCGCAGGAAGAATCAGAATGCAGCCGACGAATACGCTGAGCGGAACGGCTCCGCGAACGGGCGCGAGCCACGACGCCCCGATCGAACCGATCAGGAAGTACGCCGCCGCCAGAATGAGATAGGCCATCGAGAGCGCGCGGCGAAAGCCGAGCTTGTCCGCGATGGCGCCGCCGAAAATCGCCAGGAACCAGACCATCCCGCCGAAAATGCCGGTCAGCGTGCCGGTCTGCTCGGTCGAGAAGTTCAGCTTTTCCTGGAGATAGACGGCGAGCGAGGAGAACGCGCCGTAGTAGGAGAGGCGCTCGAAAATTTCGCTGACGTTGGCGACCCAGAAGGGCCGCTCGAAACCGTCGCGGATTTCCTGGAGCCGTAGGCTGGCGCTCATCGATCCCCCCGAGTGAAATGGGCCCCTGAATGGCGGGCACATTATACGGGGAAAAGAAAGTGCGTGGTGGGTAGTGAGCAGTTCGTAGTCGAACCCCGGAAGAGATCCCTTGCTCCCGTTGGCTAGTTACCAGTTTTGGCCAGTTACTGGCCGATTAGCCGGTGCCGGGAAGGAACCGCGGGAATGCGCAGGAATTCCACCTAGCTGACTCTGTACGATTTAGGGAAGGCAGGGGATACCCGTCGTTTCGCAGTTGATTGGTAAGTTTCAAACGGTGAAGGGTCCAACCAGCCATCTCATCCCATTCCCTCCAGGGGAGCCCCAGTCAGCGCAAGTTGACGTGAAGCTGACTGGGTTCGGCGGTTTTTGTTCCATCCCGTAGAGAGCAGCCCAGTAGAGAGCAGCCAGGTACGCCACGGAATTCAAAAGAGCCCTCCACCAACCTTGAAGGGTGACTTCGCGAACTGGAGCTGCAAACGCCACGCGGCGGAGACGGTTGCCCTAGAAGGTCAGTCGAGCCGCCAGCTCGATTGCTCGCGGTTGATTCACTTGGGATGCCGCGACAACTCCAAATGTTGCGGAACCAGGGTTAGTGTCCGGCACGTCGAACCGCGGGTGATTGAAGACGTTGAAAGCGTCCATGCGCAACTGGAGTTTCATGCGCTCCGTGGGATTGAAGTCCTTGTGGACCCCAATATTTGCCTCGTTCAGCCGGCTTGAGCGGACATCGGCGAAACGGGTCGGAAAGGTCCGAACAAAATTGTTGAAATCCTGGTACACGCCATTCTTGATGGTATCGCCGGCCGCAGGTCGGTAATTGTAGCCCGGCAGGTTTTGGATGCCCGTCCATGACGGGTAGTTAGAGATGTTGGTATTCCGACTAGGGAAAGGGAAGAATTGCGAGGTGTCGAACCACTCGTTCAGCGTGCCGCCTCCAGGAAGCGCCGGATCAACTCCGCTGAAGAACGAGTTAGTACTGAATACGACAGGGACCCCGGACTGAATCTGGTATTGTCCGGTTAGCTCCCAGCCCCCGGCGAATGCGTCGAGGAACTTGGGCATAGATGCTCCCAACTTCCTGCCGCGGCCAATTGGCAAGGCCCATATGGAGGCAACGCTATAGACAAAAGGACGATCTTCCCCGCCGAGTTTGTGCTCGACGGATAGATTGGGATTAGTAGCTGGATTGGTGTTGTCCGGGTAAAACACCGTGTCCTCAAACAGTCTAGACCACGTGAAGGAGCTGAGAACGCTGAAGCCCTTGCTAAAGCGATGCTCCACCTTAGCGAGCAGGGCGTCATACTGGTTCTTGCCTAACGGGTTGTCGTTTCTAGTCACGGAGCCAAGCAGGGGATCCCCAAAGAGAAAGCGGCCGAAATTGGTGGTGGAGGTGCTGCCGATGGACCCTGTGATGCACTTCGCACCGTTCGGGCACACCAGTTGTTTGAACGGATTGGGAATTTGCACATCCCAGGGCTGCGTGTCATACGGTCGCCCATTGGCGTCAAATAGTGGCGCGCGCAACTGCTGGTAGAGGGAGAAGGGATAGTAATCCTGTACGCGTCCTTGATAGATGCCGTACGTCTTGTTGTGCGAGTAGCCTACCTCGAACAACCAGGTCTTCAGCTGATGCTGGACGTGCAAACTGTATTCGAGCGAATACGGCCGGTTCGGGTTTAGGTTATTGAAGTCCACCCCTTGCCCGAGATTGGTGAGCGCTCCTAGCGATGCCCCGGTCGGCTGGAGGACGCCAGCTGGCCCCGAACCGCCCGGGCAGTTTGGGTTGAACGGATTGGCCAGCGTATCGCAGGGGTTGAAGTTGTTGTTCGCCGACGACACCAGTGTGGTCGTCTGACTAAACCCGTTCTGGCCGCCCTTTTCATAAGTCGCCTGCGTAAACCGGCCGAATCCTCCACGAATGACCGTATTGCTTCCGATGCGATAGGCAAAGCCAACGCGGGGCCCCCATTCGTGCCAATCGGTGTTTGAGAACGTACGAGGTTGTCCGTTAACTCCGGCGAAGAGTTGCACGCCGGGAACCCTGAAGGCACTGGCGGGAACGAGCGAACCCAGGGTTTGAAAGACCATCGCGCACTCGGCTGCCGGAATTCCTCCGGCGCAGGAAGGAGAAGACGCCAGGATGTTGGCGTAAGCAGCCTGCGCGGCAGGGCTGATCGGATTGGTAGCGCTCAAGTCGAAATTCGCGGTCATGCGGTTATCCCGTTCGATGACCGGGCGCTCAACATCCCATCGAAGACCAAAATTCAGAGTCAGCGTTTTGGTGGCACGCCAATCGTCTTGAATGTATAGCCCGGCGTAACGCTGGGAGTAGAACCCCGTAGCATTCACCGGTACGTTTCCGCCCGAGGGGAGACCCAGCAAGAATGAAGCGAATGTGGAGCCGACGCCGTTTCCCGCGCCCGACGTGGCGCTGTTCCTCGTCCAAACGTTGCTGAAATCAAATTGGCCCTGGACCCCGACGTTGCCATCGGCTTCCTGGAGAATCCAGTATTCGGCGCCGTAGTGAAACGTGTGGTTGCAGCGCAATTGGGTGAAGTTACCGGCCCAAGTATAATAAGTGTTGTTGGTATAGCCGCCCGCCTGCGACGCCCCGAAGTTACCGGCAAAACCAGTGATGCGAGGAAACGACGGCTTGACCAATTGAGCTGCGTAGCTCTGTGGGAAACCGAGTTGCGTGAGATCGAAGTCTGCGCCCAGATCGTGGTTGGGGTTTCCGTAGCGGTTAACGACAAACCGCAGTTCAAGCGACTTGGTGTTGGAAAGAAGCCAGACGTGATCGACCCCGACGGCTCCAATGATGCGCTCCATGAAGTTGCCGGTGGCGATACTTTGGAAATCGTTGCCCGAGAATTCGTGTAGGTCGGCCCAGCGCACAGTGACGAAGCTATGCTGCGAATTATTCCACGTCTGATCCACACGCACGGAAACCACTGGGAAGGTATCTTGGCGCGTGGCGGGAGAGACAAAGTTGTTCACCGCGTTCCCGTTGGGAAGGCTGGCGGTATTCGGCAGCGGAACGTATTTGAGAATATTTTGAGCGATGGAACTCATCATCTGCGGAGGAATCTTTGCGCAGGGAGTTCCACCGGTTTGAATGTTGTTGACGGGGACGACGGGATTCCCCGAGGAATCGCACATGAATGGCTGGCGGCCACCATTCGAGGCCACACTGAACGGATTGAAGAGCTGGATTGGAAACCTCTGGCCTCCGATGATGGTGAAGGATTGGCTGAAGTCGCCCTGCCGCTCGAGCGCGGTGGGCACTGACCGTATCCCGCCGCGCGGATCGACGTTTTTCGTGTAATCGGCGGACACGAAGAAAAACGTTTTCTGTTTTCCGTTATAGACTTTCGGAATCCACACAGGCCCGCCAAATGTGCCTCCGTACTCGTTGAAATGCACAGCGGGTTGGGAGGCGCCCGCGAGATTGTTCTGGAAATAGTTGGCGTTCAGCAGGTTGTTCTGATTGTACTCGTAGAGATTGCCATGGTAGGCCTTACCCCCGGCCTTGGTCTGCAAATTGATTGTTGACCCGGCCTGGCGACCAATCGAGGCGTCGTAAGCGTTGGTCTGCACACGAAATTCCTGGACCGAATCCATGGGCGGGATGAACGAGATGTCGCCCCCTGACTTCGTATCGGCCATGCCGTCCAACTGGAAGTTATTGGAATAGATGTTATTGCGGCCGCCGTCGGACTCAAATTGCGACGCCGCGTTGAACGACCACAGGTGCGCCACGTTGTTATTCTGGTATTGGGCGACCACACCCGGAGAAAGCGTCGAGAACAGCGTCACCACATGCGAACTTGTTGGCACTTCATCCAATTCCATGGAGGTGATCACCGTGCCGGAGGTGGCGGAGGTAGTGTCAATCAGCGGCGTTCCAGCCGTGACCTCCACGATCTCCGTCGTATCGCCAACTTCGAGTTGCACGTCGATCTCTTTGTCGTCGGCGGTCTGTAGCTCGATCCCCGGACGGCCCGCGATTTTGAATCCGGGTTTCCTCACGGAAAAGCGGTAATGGCCAGGAAGCAGGAACTCAACGATCCAGTTTCCTTGGGTGTTGGTGTGCGTCTGATAGTTCACCCCAGTGTCATCGGAGGCCACGACCACGATTGCGCTTGGAACAACGGCGCCCTGCTGATCGGTAACCCGGCCACCGAGCGTCGCGCGAGCCTCCTGCGCCGCTGCCTTGACGGGCGCGCAAAGGTAGAGAGCGGCTGCGAAATAAAAGGCGAGTTTGCTCCTGGCTGCGGTGAGTCGAAAGAGCGTATTTGTCCTCTGTAGGCGCATAAGCAAGCTCCTGAAGGTCGTGAGATCTCTCGGGGACAGTAGTTCCACGAACGGCTAATGCAAATGCCACTAGTTTGGCGTCGCGCCAATCCGGCCAATCTCCTAATTTGCGGTCAGGACATCACCCTAACGGAGGTATGGAATGAATGTCCCATTTTAAGTGTGCGAGTCGGGAACGCGAGCGGATCGTTAGTAGCGCCAGGAGGTGGCGTCGGCGCCGGGAGGCGCGGACTTCAGCATCCATTGCTCGGAGGATTTTAGGACGCGTTCGGTGAAGCTTAGGCCGCCTTCGTGGGTGCTGGAGCCTGGAGGGCCGGTGTAGCAGTGCGGCTGATCCACGCCGTAGTCGAAGTCGGGGACATAGTGGGGATTGGCGGAGGATTCGAGCGCGGCTTGCATCAGGTGGACGGCGTGGTCGAGGAAGAAGGTGTCGGCGGTGCCGACCATTACGTGAAGTTTGCCTTCCAGCTTGGGGCCTAGAGTTTTCCAGTCGCGTTGCAGGATGGCGGTTAGGTCGTAGTGTTCGCGCCAGTAGGCGGCGACTTCGTGATTGATTACGCCGGTACGTTGGTCCCAGATTTCGGCGGGGTAGCCGTCGGGGCCGGCGGGGCTGAAGACGGCTTGCCAGATGTCCCATTGTTCGCCGGAGCGGCCGTGGGTGCCGAGGACGAGTTCCCAGCGATTGGTGCCTTCGGTGGTGGCTTGAATAATACCTGGCGGAGTGCGCATCTCGGGTTGCGCGATGCGGCCGAAGGGGCCGATAGTCCAGTAGGCGTTTTTGTCGTCGTAGATGTTCACGGTTTGGTAGGCGTGAAAATCGACGGGATCGGGGCAGGCGCCCCAGGCGCCGTTGAAGTCGTCGGGATAGAAGATTTGCGTGGCTAAGGTTTCCCAGCCGCCGGTGGAACCTCCATAGATGGCGCGGGCCCAGCCTTGGCCAATGCCGCGAAATTGTTTCTCGATTTGCGGGATGAGTTCGCGATTGATGGCTTCGCCGTAGGGGCCGACGTTGGCGGAGTCGACGGCGTAGGAATCGTCGTAATAAGGATTCGCGTGCTGGACTAGGAGGAGCAGCATGTGGGGGAGTTTGCCGGTGGTCCAGTCCTGGTAAAACTTGTACTGCGCTTGGGCGCGCTCGAGGGCGTAGCCGGTCATGCCGGGCTCGGGAGGCGTGGGGCGGAAGCCGGTGAAATCGCGGGGGAAATGGCCGTGATTTACGAGGAGCGGATAGTGGGCGTTGGGATGGGAGGCCCAGCCTTCGGGGATTACCACGATTGCGCCTAGATACATGGGTCGGCCCCAGAATTTTGTGAGCACCTGGCTTTGGATTTTGATGTGCTTGACCCATTCGGTGTCTTTGGGCGGTTCGATGGGCGGTACGACTTTGGTGAGATGGATTTGAATTGTTTTCTGTGAGGCGGGATCGATGTGGACGCGCTCAGGCGGGCTGTAGAAATTGCCGGGTTTGCTGTTCCAGTGCTGGCCTTCACCTTCGTCCATGGGGAGTTTTACGATGTGGCCGTCAGAGCGGTGGAAGGTGGTGTATCTGTTTAGGACGCCCTGGACCCAATAGTCGCCGGCGGGGAGCTCGTGAAAATTGGCGGTGGGGTAGCCGAGGGCGTCGTCGGTGATGATGGCGTTTTGGCCGGGGGCGAGGGCGTCGATATCGGCGCCGAAGATTTGCTGGGACCGGGCTTCTTCTTCGAGGATTTGCGTGCGCGGCTCGGGGTCGTTGGTGGTGGAGATGATGGCGTAGACGCGACCGTCAAGCGGAGTGGTGCTGAGATTTGAGCCGAAGGAGATGGCGAAGCGAGGTGGCGCGGAAGTTCTTCGAGAAGAAGCTTGTGGTGCAGCTTGGAGAATTGCAGGACACGCCGCTAGCGCAGCAAACGCCACAAGGCATGCCATAGCGTAGCCTGCAAAATTACGAGTGGCGTTGCCGGAGACGCTCGGAATACTTTGTGACACGAGGGGCATCGGAATTTTCCTTCGCGAAATGGGGATCGCGTTTCTGGAGCCGCGTCATTGTAGCCGAGTGTTCGGCAAATGTCTGCGACAAGG